>Ga0209139_10000725_pt1 | contig 11787 bp, 15 predicted proteins | sample BogFormECP14_OM3_FD_188246 | JGI IMG/M metagenome (GOLD analysis project Ga0209139, IMG submission 188246) | Bog forest soil microbial communities from Calvert Island, British Columbia, Canada - ECP14_OM3 (SPAdes) (version 2) | ecosystem: Environmental > Aquatic > Freshwater > Wetlands > Bog ...
TGCCGAGACTAGCTCCTCGATTGCCTTGCTTGTGATTTGTTTGATTTGTTCTGATTTCATTTTCTTGTCCTTTCGGTGAGTTGAGATTCGGTCCCTTCAACCAGGCACAGGGACCGAATCGAGACGCACTCACAGGAAGGACAAAGCGGAAGTGGCTCACTGTTTGCTGCTGGAGCGGATTGCAGCGGACGTGACAGATCGCCGTTTATCTGGCGCGGCCGTTGCTAGCGGAAGCAAGCTTGGGAGGCCAATTTTGGATCGCTTCGAATTGCCGAGGATACGGGAGTTGGAATTCGCAAGCGCGGGGGTGAGCTTTCATGAGGAACATTCCGCAGATGCGTGGAAGCGGCTGTAGAATCGGTGCTTCCGTAAAGTCTAGTAATGCGGAGTCCCATCATGATGTTGGACCCTGAGAGCGAGCAGATACGCGAAGTTTACGCCGTCTTCGGAATGGCAATGTATCAAGCCCAGAATTTGGAAAAGGGACTGGCGATACTGTTTGCGGTTTTCGACAACTCAAAGCTAATGACAGCATGGGATTATGACGCTCGTTTTGCGGAGAGTTTTGAGTCCACCTTCGGCACCCTCGTTACAAAGTTTGCGGAGTTATCAAGTCCTGGTCACGACCAATTGCTCAAGCAGCCTGAGGAGGCAGTGAATGACAGGAATGTTCTTGCGCATCACTACTTCTGGGACAGAGCAGCGCAGTTTTGCTCTAGCGAAGGGCGCGCCGAGATGATCAGAGAATTAGTGAGAATGGGGAACCGCTTCGAGTCTCTCGACCAGGAATTAGGTGAACTGGCGCGCGGAATCGCACAACGGAGGGGTTTGACCAAAGAGGTTTTGCAGGCTCAGACGGCTGCTGAGACGGAAGCACTGCTGTCGGGTGCTGCGAAGCCATACAGACCTGAGAGAGTGCCGAATCCAATCGAAATCGTCACCGCTTACGAGTGGCGAGCAGACAGTACCGTTAAGAGCAAGCTGATTCTGGGCTCAAAGGACGGGAAATATCTCGTACTTGGAGACAGGGGATTGTGTTATGGGCCTCAGAATATCCCAGCCGAGGAGCTAGTTGTAAAAGCAGACTTTGAGAGGGCTTTGCCTGCGACAGTAAACCCCAGACCGAAGAAGTCTGCGCCCTGGGATTACGCGATTCCGTTGGCGAATGGATACACTTTGCGTGCCCGTCCAGACGAGGTGAACGGAAAGCCAGTGTGTCGTTTCGGACTGCACAGACTTAAGCGTTAATCCGGGAGTGACTGGCTACTGGGAGACAATTCCAACTTTCGGTTTTGCCCTTCCAAACCGGCCCACGACCGGAAGCCGTCCAAGATTCATCGGAATCTGTCATTGGTGTAGACTCAGCGCGTTTCGCGAGTCGCATCAAAAGTTAGATCAACGAGTGAAAGCTACGTTCGATCGGTATATCGGGATTGACTATTCGGGGGCGGAAACGTGCGACTCCAGCCTCAAGGGCCTGCGTGTCTACGCGGCGGACCATCTGAGCGATCCAACCGAAGTCGCGCCGCCTCCTGGCCTCCGAAGATACTGGACACGCAAGGGCATTGCGGAATGGCTGGTTGAGAGGCTCTCGGAAGACCTGCCTACGCTGATCGGAATTGACCATGGGTTTTCCTTCCCGCTCCAATACTTCGAGAAATACGGACTGCCTCACGACTGGACCTTGTTCTTGAACGATTTTCAAGAGCATTGGCCAACAGATGAAGACAGCACCTATGTCGATTTCGTGCGGGATGGCGCTTGCGGGGATGCTGCGGGCCGCCATGGTGATTCTCACTGGCGACGACTTACGGAAGTACGAGCGGGGGCGAAGTCCGTATTTCATTTTGATGTGCCCGGATCAGTCGCCAAATCGACCCATGCCGGAATTCCATGGTTACGCTATCTCCGCTCTCGCACCGGAGATAGAGTGCACTTCTGGCCTTTCGACGGGTGGGTAGTGCCATTGGGCAAGTCGGTGGTAGCGGAGGTATATCCAGCCCTCTGGAGTCACAGCTTTTCCCGCGATGGCCGGAATTCCGATCAGCATGACGCTTATGCCGCTGCGGAATGGCTGCGCCGAAGTGATCTTGACGGCAGCCTGGATCGATTTTTCAATCCACATTTGGACGACCACGAAGGAAAAGTGGCTGAGGTAGAAGGCTGGATTCTGGGAATAGCGTGAACGACTGTTATTGCTGCCCTTAGCAACTCCGAATCAACTCTAAGAACTCGGCTCGCCATCGTTCTGCGTCCGACTGAGGTAGTTCAAAGACTATGTGACGGTGCGCCCGTTGGGAATTTCTGATTCGGAGCGACCTCCTTCGCTCGTTCGCTCTCTCTGCCACATCAAGCGTCAGCCGCCTTACAGCCTGGCTGAATTTGTCGCGATTCCATTCCTCCGCTGGGTTGCCTCTCGAATGCCAAGCCATGACCGCAGGTTTTGAAAGGATGTGGGTTTTCGCTGTGTCACCTGAGAACAGGACATAATTTCTGGCAATGACTACCGAACGACCTCGGATGGTTGACGCTAATTCCAAGCGGTCAGTCTCCTGAAGCTTCTTGAAATCTTTCTTTCGGAATCCTTGGTGCTCGGCCATTCGCCAAAGCCAATCGCGATGCAAGCGTGACCCGTCCAGGGTGGGCTCGAAGTGTTCCCACGCCTCGTGCTCTGCTCTTAATGGCCGAATCAGAAGGTTGAAATATTTTCTGTAAATCTCAAGACCCTTATCCTGCCAAATGTCGATTTGGCTTACCTTTCTATCTACAGTCGCGAGGGCACAGAGTCGGTATTCGGAATCTCCGGTTTCCTTGAATTTGCGAAACGAGAAGAACACGACGATATCGCCACGACCAAGTTTGTTGCGTACATCTTGACGGCAGATTCCCCACGAGAGTTGGCCCCGGAACTTGCGTGCGGCATTAGAACGATGGGTCGTCCCCACTGTCATAGGGCCAATCTTGTAGCTTCAGAGCTCTCTTGAAGGTGGCGATTGTCGAACCGCAAACAGATATGGATGAGTCATCTGATGTCGCGTGGAACGGCGCGAAGTAGATTCGTCTTGTTTGCAAAAGATGCTCCCACCTCTACGCTTTTGTTTGATTCTTCTTGATTGCGGCTTGCAGATATTCTTGTGCTGTACCGATATCCTCGCGCTTCGGGGTAGCCGTCATGCCGAGCTGAAAAGCAGGTTCAAAATACTTCAGAATATCCTTCCAGTTGGAATCGTCGGCGGCGCTGCCACGATGGCACTCGTCCACGACTATGAGGTCAAAGAAATCTCTTGGGTAGTCGCGGTAAAGACCTGGGCGGTGTTCGTCTTTGGCGATAGCTTGGTAGGTCGCGAAGTACATCTCGCGGCTCTTGATGGCCTCGCCTTCGATCTTGTGCCGGGCGTCACCGAACGGAGCAAAGGTTTTGTCTTTTGGGTCGTCTACAAGAATGTTGCGGTCAGCAAGATAAAGCATCCGAGGACGGCGACCCAGGTCACCCGTGCGATTCCATTTTGTGTTCCAGAGTTTGTAGCAAATCTGGAAAGCCACGACAGTCTTGCCGGTGCCCGTGGCGAGAGTAAGCAGAACGCGCTTCTGGCCCTGGAGAATGGCGCGGATCGCGCTGTTGATTGCGATTTCCTGGTAGTAGCGCGGCGATTTTCCAGAGAGATGGTAATAAGGGGTGAGAAGACGTTCTACGATCTGGCTAGGTATGTTTTCACCGTGCTTAAGGCGTTGCCAGAGTTCGTCTGGAGATGGGAAGGTTTCGAGAGTACTTTCGAGGCCGGTCGTGAAATCGTGTTCGACGATTCCGTGGCCGTTGGTGGAGTAGGCAAACTTTAAGCCAAGGATCTGTGCGTACTCCATCGCTTGGCCAAGGCCATCCGCAGGGTTCTTGAAATCCGCTTTCGCTTCAACGATGGCGATAGCAAAGTCTGGCCGATAGCGGAGGAGGTAGTCGGCTCGCTTCTGTTTGCGGCGTATCGTGCGGGTGCCAGCTACGACGATCCTGCCATCGGTAAACGTGCGCTGCTCATTGATGTGATCGTCAGACCAGCCTGAGGCATAAAGCTTTGGCAGGACGTACTTTCGACAAGTGTCTGCTTCCGTAAGCAATGGGATGACTGCCGCCTCTTGAATCACAACGTTCAAACTGTCCGGGTCTAATTCTCGCAGAATAACACGCCAAGCCCGGACGGAGCCGTGTCAGCGTGTACTAACTAATACCGTTTCGAGGGCACTCCGACAAGGACGCGTGGTGTATTGGCACAAGTTTTTCTCGTGAGGTTTAGATGCGGTTGACAGTGGCGAGAATGATGGCGAGATTATGGCGAGATTATGGTAGGATTATGGCGAGATTATGACCGAGAAGATGGCTAGAAAATATATACACGATCTTCGTGATTGGCCCGGTTTTACGTGGGATTCAAAGGCGCTTGCCCCTTTGCTCTCTGGGGTCAGGCTACGCCAGGGGCTACTACTGGGCAAGATGCGAGGTTATGGTCTTACTTCAAGGTGGACTGCAACGCTAAACGTCCTTACTGAAGAAACGATCAAATCGAGCGCAATCGAAGGCGTGTTGCTTGATCCAGATAACGTCCGCTCATCCCTCGCACGTAGGCTGAAGCTGGATGTGGGAGGACTCAAAACTCACAAGGATCGAAATGTCGATGGCGTCGTTGAAATGATGCTGAACGCGACGCAGAAATTCAGCGAGCCGCTAACAGGAGAACGATTGTTTGACTGGCACGCGCATCTCTTTCCGGGCGTTCGCACGACACGCGATAAATTTCGAGTCGGCGCGTGGCGTGATGACAGTCAGGGGCCAATGCAAGTCGTGTCCGGGCCGGTCGGTCGCCACAAGGTTCATTACGAAGCACCTGCGGCTGATCGCGTCGAGGGCGAGATGGGACGGTTTCTCGCGTGGTTCGACGGCAACGAACAAGAAGACCCACTCCTAAAAGCGGCAATCGCGCATTTGTGGTTCGTTACGATCCATCCCTTTGAAGATGGCAACGGTAGAATCGGAAGGGCAATCGCTGAAATGTGTTTGGCCCGATCAGATGGCAGTGCCCAACGTTTCTACAGCATGTCGTCGCAAATTCTTGAAGAGCGAAGAGAGTATTACGAAGTCCTTGAGAAGACGCAGGCTGGATCGCTCGACATCACGAAGTGGCTAACTTGGTTTCTCGGTTGCCTGGATCGGGCCATCGAACAATCGAATCAAATCACAAGCAGTGCTCTGGAAAAGGAACTGTTCTGGAAAAGCTTGAAGCAACGGAAGGCCTCTCTGAATGATCGGCAGACAAAAGTTCTAAACAAACTATTCAGTGGGTTTGAAGGGAAGCTGACGAGAGATAAGTGGATGAGAATGACGAAAGCTTCCTCCCGCACTGCCCTTCGCGATATCGAAGAGCTGATCGCCCTCAGTGTTATTGAACAAGAAGAGGCCGGAGGCAGAAGCACCTCCTACAGGTTGAAGAAGACTGTTGAGCAAAATACTGGAAAACCGAAGGAGGCGGATGGCAAGTGAACAACGCGGAGGCGGTAAGATCTAGGCGTCGGGGATTTCATTTCCCCTATCGCCCTGCTCCCCCTCGCGCATGGTTTCGGTCTTTGATGCCATCTGCTTGCTGATCTCGTCAAAATGCCAAGGGCGAAAATCGTGAGTGTCCACTCCAACATCCATCGAAAGCGAAGTGGCAACGTCTGGCAACCGTCCATGTGAATGCCCGTAAAGATGCCAAGCTCCACGGGATGACTGATTCCAGACTCGCATCGCATAGTGACAAAGGACGACTCGTTGTCCGTTGAGCGAGACTTCTGCGAGATCATTGAGCCACGTAAATTCCTGAGTTAGTTTGCGGGTTTCCTTGTCATGGTTTCCGGCGAGTGCAAATATCTTCGTGCAGCGAATCTGTTGGCGAAGCTCCGCAGCTCGTGCCTTTGGGCCGATGCAGAAATCTCCGAGGAAGTACAGAATATCGTTCGCTTTTACACGCGAGTTCAGACGTTCCAAAATCTCCCGATTCATTTCCTCGACAGTTTGGAACGGGCGATTGCAGTATCGAATTATATTCTTGTGCCCCAGATGAAAGTCGGCGGTGAACCAAATGTTGAGCACAGCTCATTTCTCCAATAAGGTACGCGGAATGAGTATTCTATGCCGGGAAGTGAGATGAGCAAGGCCAATCGCACAGACGCAACAGGTTCGATTGCTTCGTCCGGCGACGAACGTCCATGGACAGTTCAGCAAGCCGCTGAATTCCTTGGTGTGAGCCCGCAAACTGTCTATCTCTGGGTGGAGCGGAAGCAAATTCCCCATTTGCGCGTAATGGGTCGAAATATCCGCTTTCTCAGGTCAGACCTCGAAACATTCCGTGCCTCATTCAAGCAAGACGTAGAGAAGTTCTAGAGGATTTTAAGTCGCGGGCCTACGCTAACCCCTGTGGAGTTCGCTGAAGTTCTAAATCTCTACGACTTGGGTCTGGGTGAGACAGAGTGCATAGCTTTGGCGAAGCAACGAGGGTTGTCTGTTTGCACCGACGATAAGGCGGCACGGAAAGCAGCCGTTCAACACCTGGGTGAAGAACGAGCATTCGGGAGCCTACGGTTGTTACGTACCTGTGTTTGTCAGGGGCTCCTTGCTTCCCAAGATGCCTTTCTAGCCTACGAGATGATGAAAGCCCGAGGCGCTTTCCTCCCGGAGGTCCCGCTATCCTACTTCGAGCGCTAAGCGATTGCGAGGTTCCGCGGCAGAATCGGGGGGCAGAAATTCGTGCTGCGACACTACGTATTGGCGTAGGATTCAACGGAGATGAAAAACCCAGACCAGCCGAGCTACGAAAACAGGCATGGAATTACTTCGCTATCCATGCCTCGCAGAGAATGACGGTTTTCAATTTCTACATCGTTTTGTCATCACTCGTCGCAACAAGCTATTTCGCCAGTTTTAAGAGCGATTCCAACCTGGCTTCAGCCAGGCCGGGACTTGCCGGATTGCTTTGTCTGTTTGCTTTCACCTTTTGGAAGCTCGACCAGCGAAACAAATTCATAATCAAGAACGCGGAGCGCGCCTTGAAGTTCTTTGAGCAGTTCGAAACAGTTGACAACGTGGCTAAGGTTTTCACGCAAGAAGAAATTGAGACGAAATCGAAGAAAGCGATGGGGTGGCGACGGTTATTATTTTGGCGATGGCAGCTCAGCTATTCAGACTGCTTTAATCTTGTTTTCTCACTGTTTTTCGCACTCGGTTTCATTGGATTGGCTCTCAGTTGGTTGCACAGACTTAGATGACGATCCGCTCGCTGATTTGAAGTGGGTGTGGACTGGCAATTCAAGAATCCGCCATGGATGTCCTGGTACTGCCCCCCACCAAACCTCCCTCGTTACTGTTAGTCGCAATTTGGTCGGCTTGCCATCCGTACCGCGCGGGTTTTAGCCGCTCGCCGACACTGCCGGATTTCTTAATGCTGCCTTTTGCTGCCTCGCGAAACTCACAAGTCCTTCGAAGTGAATGAGAAAGCTGGTAGGGGCGGTGGGGATCGAAAACAATAACATATGGAATTTCAAGGACTTAGAAGAAATGCCGGGGAACGCTAAAGTATTGAAAAGGAACAATAGGGAATACAAAGAAATCCTTATTGGCCCCTCAATGGCCCCTCATTTTTCTGGTGCTGAAATTCCCCTTTTGTTTTTCTTTTTCGCTTCATGAAGTGTGGCGTCGGCTTCCGGTCAAATCTAGCGGCACGGATGGCAAGCCGACGACCACAACCTTCGATAGATCAACGTCAATACCTGGAGCTGCCTTAGTGAGCTTCTCCGTGCGCCTCAATAAAACAAAACGAACGAATTAGAGCGCAGGGCATGGCAAGATGCCGTGCTTGGAGGCTTCATGAAAAAAACAGCAGGCAAGAGCATGGCATCAAACCGACGCGGCAAAGGCTAAACACCTCACAAAAGGACACGCTTACACAGCTTCTCGATAGGTATCTACAACATCTAGCTGTGAAGGGTTTCAGCGAGAGCACGCTGAGGGTTCGTCGCGTTCACATGGAGATGTTTTTGAAATGGTGCGGAAAAAATGGAATTTCCGCGCCTACCAAAATCACGCGGACATGGGTGGAGAGTTATCAGCGATATTTGTTCCAGTACAAGAAGAAAGACGGCCAGCCGTTGGCGGTCGCTAGCCAGCACTCGCGGCTTGCGCCCCTGAAAGTCTGGTTCAAGTGGTTGGCCCATCGAAAGCATATTCCGCGTGACCCGTCTGCAGAGTTGGAGCTGCCGCGCGTCGGCTACAAGCTTCCAAACGTGATGAACAAAGAGGAAGCTGAACGCGTTCTGAGTCAGCCCAAAATAGAAGTGCCTCTGGGCATTCGGGACCGTGCCATGCTCGAACTTCTTTACTCCAGTGGCTTGCGGCGCATGGAGCTTCTACACTTGAAGCTTTACGATGTGGACCAAAAGCACGGCCTGGTTACCGTCCGAGAAGGAAAAGGCAAGAGGGACCGCGTGGTGCCAATCGGAGAGCGGGCTCTAGCCTGGCTAGACATGTATCTAAATACATTGAGACCTGAAATCGTTAGGCAGCCCGATAACGGCGTCATATTTCTCACTTCGAACGGCGTTCCATTTACGCCGAACCACCTCAGTTGGCTGGCTCGCCAATATGTGACCTCTGCGGGGATCGGCAAGGCCGGCGCATGTCACATCTTCCGCCACACCATGGCAACTTTGATGCTTGAGGGGGGCGCGGACATTCGTTACATCCAAGCGATGCTGGGCCACGTACGGCTCGACACCACCCAAATTTATACGCACGTTTCAATCCGCACGCTGAAACAAATCCACACAACTACCCACCCAGCCGCGCGGCTGAACCCGGAGAGCGAACAGACTATTGGCGTTCAGCACAGAATCCCACAACCAGTGGAAACCGACCCGTCGCAAAATCTGTAGGTAGTTTCAAATAGAAGAGACTGACTAGGCACATTGCAGCCGAGATTACTACACCCCTCGGTCATCCAAAACGTAAAATCTACGTGATGACCTCAAGTGACCAGCAAGCCTCGCGGCCGATTACCAGGCCGCGGAAAATGGTTGCAGAATATCCACAGGCGTCATACTACCGCGCCAGATACTATGATCAGACTTCGGGCAGATTCACCAGTGAAGATCCAATCGGTTATTCGGGTAGCGATAACTTCTACATTTACGTCGACAACGATCCCTCTGACTTTGCTGACCCATCTGGATTGTGCCCAAAGCACCGAAAAAAGCCGTGTGACGCAGCGCTTCCCTCCAACCCACTTCGTAGAACGATGGTACAGACTGTGGTGGGGGAAATGAGCGGTCAAAATATGGTCGGACAAAATCAATTCGCAAATGATGAGTCGGGACCAGTCCGATCTATCGGAGACCCGGGCGGGCCGGCAATTACGAACGATACTCTGGACGCCGAAGCATTGTTACTTGCGCAAACGATGCTCAACGTGGGCCACATTGGCAATACAGGAACATACAGAGGGTTACCTGCAGGCAGGGGGAAAACAGCGCAAGCTCTGAGCTCCGCTCCAGGAAGTCCCCTTTGCATTATGTTGAAGCGCGCGATTTCTGCGGTAGATGGCGCAACGAGCTCTCCCGAGAGGCCAGCAACAACTGGATGGAGATCAGTAGTTCAAGGCACACCCGGACACCATTTCGTTCGCGACCTGGGTAACTCAATACGGGTGGCTGGAACGGACTTTCAATTCTAAAACCATGAGTAAACTTCGACTAACAGCTCTCGCCGCATTAGGTATTCTAGGACTTCTATCAATGCGCGGTTTCGCTGAGCCCTACTCGCATTCTGGGAAGCAGGTGAACTCCTTATCCGAGGTTTCCATCTTGGGAAGGATCACATCTGATGGGGATGATCCCACTGTGACGCTATACATATGGGAGAACCAGGGTCTACTCATCAGAATGCACAGCATTTGGTCCACTGGCGAGGGGGGCCGGTCATGGAAACTAATGGGCCAAGTTTCACAACATCGAGGCCCAAGTTCATTCGAAGCTGTATGGCCGAGAAACAAAACGGATATTTTCGCACTCGCGGGTGGGTCAGTTTTTGAGAGCACCAACCAAGGTCGAGATTGGAAGAGAAAGGGAGCCATTCCCGGTTCCATAGGTAGTTTTCGGGCGATGGCAGGGGATGATGAAGAAAAATGGTTGGTGAGCGCTGGTCAGCGAAGTGTGCCGACATCGCAGAAAAATCTGAGTTCGTTACCCAAATACGCCAATGATGTTGCTTCGACGTCTCAGGCTCCGCGGATGTTCATTCCTGCCATCTCAATTGCAGAGGACGACGGACAGATTTGGCAATCCGCCCCTTTGCCGAAAGAAATCGGCGCACTTGACCGAGTTGTAGTTAGCGGTAGCTTCGCAATTGCCATTGGCCCGTATACAGTTCTTACAACAACAAATAAGGGAAGGTCTTGGTTGGCTCCAAAGGAAATTGGCGTAGGTGATGAAGAGGAGGCTTATCCGCTGAGTGCGGCAATCTTTGGGAAACGACTCTGGGTTAGCTTAAAGAACGGAACACTCTTGACCGGAGATATTTCCAAGCAGGAACTGGCGGTCGTGTCAAAGTCCGCTGTTCCTCTTGAGGACCTAAGGTTCACCGATTCGTGTCGTGGGTTTGCGTTGAGGGAAAACAACCTCGCCACTACGGCGGATGGCGGAATAACTTGGCGAGAGGTGACGCATTCAAAGGATGTGCTAGCGATGTCCGTTTCGCGATCGGGGATTTTTGCGGCAACACATGACCAAGTGTTGCGAATCAACCCACAACATGGTCAACCTGGAACAGCGTGTGTGAACTGAATACGTCAGTAGGGGACATAAAAACTCTCACTTCTTCTGGACTAACAAATCAGGCCGGTCACTTTGTAAGCGAAGATCCCTTCGGATTGGCTCAAGGGCCGAACTTCTATATCTATGCATTCAACTCGCCGCTCGGTGCCAGCGACCCAACCGGTCTAGACGCGAGATGTTCCACACGCTTGGTTTTCACGTGGTGTAACTGGTGGTGGCCTGGCTCCGAGCAACCACCTGATGCCTTTAAACAGGCGGCCTACAACCACGAAATGCAACATCAATTGGACAACAGTCTTATGTGGTTAGCGCTTGGCGGGGGGCCAGGTTCGGGTGCACTTGCTAATCTCGCTGGTGAAATACCGGCGGCGTGCAGAGTTTTGGAGGGACGAGCATTCGGCGCAGAAATTCGTTACCTAAACAAACGCATACAAGCTCTTAAAAAGAAGAAGTCCCTTTGTGATGCGGAGAAGAAAGAGATGGATGATCTCAATCAGATACTGCAGGCAGCAAAGGACAATACTGACCCATTTGTTCTAAAACTATATTGTGGACGGAAATAGTTCTACTTGTACGCTCAAGGGTGAAATTCAACTCATGTATCTCAGAAACAGAGGATTGTTCTTCATAATCTTGGTGGCGCTAGAGACTGCACTGGGCCTCGCCTATGGGTATCATGCTTCGTACGGAGATGCGAAAGCCGACCGCGCCACACACGAGTACCTTGTGCACCCGACAACAGAGAATAAGGCGGCCATGGATGCGGAACGAGAACGCATGTACGCACCCGGCAGAAAACGAAATCGAGTGGTAATGGCCCTATTGCTCGCAAATTCCTGTCTGACTGCTATCGTGAGCTACGGTCTCGTAAGAAGAAAAAGGTGAGCGTCACCTTCAAGTAGGATCCTTTTGGCCAACGCATCTGCAAGTCATCGTCCT
>Ga0209139_10000726_pt1 | contig 11779 bp, 10 predicted proteins | sample BogFormECP14_OM3_FD_188246 | JGI IMG/M metagenome (GOLD analysis project Ga0209139, IMG submission 188246) | Bog forest soil microbial communities from Calvert Island, British Columbia, Canada - ECP14_OM3 (SPAdes) (version 2) | ecosystem: Environmental > Aquatic > Freshwater > Wetlands > Bog ...
GGCCACGCGATCACCCTAGGTGGTTACAAAGTTGCAGAAAAAGGCGCCTGAGGCTTTGAAATCGCTTGATGCAGAATTGAAATCGGCGCCTGCGTTCCGCTGTTCCAACGGTGAATTCATCCGGCTAACCGAAGCGCCAGGCGTCCTGGTCGCCATGAGCGGGGTGGCGCGGCGACTGCATGGACGCACCCACTATCCGTAGTTCCAGCCGGGAATCTTCGCTTGGCGCCGGGCTCTCGCCCGCTTGCCAGACGGGCGCGCCGCGCTCTACTGTTTGCGAGCGAATGAACGCGCCGATAGCCCTCGAGCGTTTTGGGAGACAGCATGGCCCATGATGAACCGGCGGCCTCGGGGGCGCCGGCCAAGCTGGCGATCAAGAACATCGGCCTGATGCTGAGCGGCGACATCGCCAAGCCGATTTTGGACGCCGACGCGATCCTCGCGATCGATGGCCGCATCACCGCGATCGGGCGCGTCGCGGACCTCGATCTTTCGGGCGCGACGACGACGATCGACGCCCAGGGGGTGACGCTCGCGCCCGGCCTGATCGACAGCCACGTCCACCCCGTCGCCGGCGACTGGACGCCGCGGCAGAACCAGCTCGGCTGGATCGATTCCTGCCTGCACGGCGGCGTCACGACCATGGTCTCCGCCGGCGAAGTGCACACGCCAGGGCGCCCGCGCGACATCGTCGGGCTGAAGGCGCTGGCGATCGCGGCGCAGCGCACGTTCTCGAATTTCCGCGCCAGCGGGGTGAAGGTCCACGCCGGCGCGCCGGTGATCGAGCCGGGCATGGAGGAGCACGATTTCCAGGAGCTCGCCGCCGCGGGCGTGCGCTTTCTCGGCGAGGTGGGCCTCGGCGGGGTGAAGGACGGCCCGACCGCGCGCAAGATGGTCGCCTGGGCGCGCAAATATGGCATCAACAGCACGATCCATACCGGCGGCCCGTCGATTCCCGGCTCCGGCCTGATCGACAAGGACATCGTGCTGGAAGCCGATACGGACGTGATCGGGCACATCAACGGCGGCCACACCGCGCTGCCGGACGCTCAGATCGTCGGCCTGTGCGAAGCTTGCAAACGCGGGCTGGAGCTGGTCCACAACGGCAACGAGCGCGCGGCGCTGCTGACGCTGCGCACCGCCAAGGAACTCGGCGAACTCGATCGCGTGATCCTGGGCACCGACGCGCCGGCCGGCTCGGGCGTGCAACCGCTCGGGATTCTCCGAATGGTCTCGCTGCTGGCCTCGCTGGGCGAAGTTCCGGCGGAAGTCGCGTTCTGCTTCGCGACGGGCAACGCCGCGCGGATGCGCGGGCTGGATTGCGGTCTGATCGAGGTCGGGCGATCGGCGGATTTCGTCTTCATGGACCGCGCCCAGCATTCGGCCGGCGCGACGCTGCTGCAGAGCGTCGCGCTCGGCGATTTGCCGGGCGTGGGCATGACCGTCATCGACGGGGTCGTGCGCTCGGGGCGCAGCCGCAACACGCCGCCGGCGGAGAGAGCGCCGGCAGTCGTCGCAGGGTAGAAATCCAGTTGTAGACGCGGTCGCTGACCGCGTGGGTTCCGCTTGGCTGATCTCGAGAAAATGAGGCGCTCTACTACGGCCGCGCTCGGCGAGCGCGGCTACAGGCTCACGACCTCGGCCGGACCGCTGCGCTATACTCCTCGACGAGCGCGGCGGTGAGTGTGCCGGGGCTATATTTATGCGCTCCGATCTCGCCGACCGGGGTGACTTCGGCGGCGGTTCCGGTGATGAAGCATTCCGAAAAGCTCGGCAGTTCATCGGGCATGATGCGGCGCTCGATGATCGGAACGCTGCGTCGACGCGCCGCTTCGATCACCGTCTGCCGCGTGATGCCATCGAGGAAACAGTCGGCAATGGGCGTGTGGAGCGCGCCATCCTTCACGAAAAAAACATTTGCGCCCGTGCATTCGGCGACGCGGCCCTGCCAATCCAACATCAGCGCGTCGGCGAAACCTCGACGCTCGGCCCGATGCTTGGAAATCGTGCATATCATGTACAGACCGGAAGCCTTCGCGCGCGTGGGCGCGGTCGCAGGGTCCGGGCGGCGATATTCCGCAATGTCGAGCCGGATTCCCTTCATCCTTTGCGCGGGATCGAAGTAGCTCGGCCAATCCCAGGCGGCGATCGCCAAATGAATCTTGTTGTGTTGCGCCGAAACGCCCATCATCTCCGACCCGCGCCAGGCGACGGGTCGGACGTACGCGTCGGCGAAGTTGTTCTTGGCGAGAACCAGCGCCTTCGCGGCGTCGATCTGGGCGACGTTGAACGGCACCTCGAAATCGAGGATTCGTCCGGATTCTATCAGACGTTCGGAATGCTGAGACGACTTGAAGACTTCGCCGCCGTAGGCTCTTTCGCCTTCGAACACCGCGCTGCCGTAGTGCATGGCGTGAGTGAGGACGTGCACTCTGGCGTCGCGCCAGGGCACGAGTTCGCCATCGAACCATATCCAGCCGTCCCGATCGTCGAAAGTCTGACCCGCCATGGCGTACTCCTCATTTCCTCGAAAGGGCCGACTTTGCTTTTGATATCGCCGGGTTCTATCACCGAGAGCTGTCATTGCATACACGGGTCGCGCAAATATGTCAATGAGACTGACCTAATGGCGCCCTTCATGCCGACCCACCTCAAATCCGAAGAGCGCAGCGCGTCCGACCCGGGCGACGCGCCTATGTACGACCTGATCGAATTGTTCTATTTCGCCTATCGAGACTTCGTCGGCGACGCCGATCGGCTCCTCGAGGCCTACGGGTTCGGACGCGCTCATCATCGCGTCCTGCATTTCGTCAGCCGGCAGCCCGGATTGACGATCGCTTCGCTGCTCGAAATCTTGCGTATCACGAAGCAGAGCCTGAATCGCGTGCTGAAGGAGCTGATCGCCCAAAATTTCATAGAGGCGCGGGCCGGCGCGCTGGATCGGCGCCATCGCCAGCTTTATGTAACTTCCGAGGGTGAGAAGCTGGCGCGCGAACTCGCTCGCGTGCAGACGAGGCGATTTTCAGGCGCCACGGAACGCCTAGGCCCGTTTGGCAAAGACCACGCCGTCGCGTTCTTGCTCGCGATGATCGAGCCCTCGGATCGCGAGCGGGTCTTGGAGTTGATCGGCGCGGGGCGGGCGCCTGCCAAAGCTCAGGGCGCGCCACTGTCGGAGTGACGTATGATCGCGACGCAAATCCCGCCCCACGACGATGCTCCGCACGTCCTCGTCGTCGACGACGACCGAAGATTGCGCGTGCTGCTTTCGGCTTTCCTCCGAAAACACGGCTATCGCGTCACGGTGGCGGCCTCGGCGGCGGAAGCGCGCGCGTTCCTCGAGGGTCTCGCCTTCGAAATCATCGTGCTGGACGTCATGATGCCGGAGGAAAACGGATTGGACCTTGCGGCGAGTCTGCGAAAGCGCTCCGAAATCCCGATTCTCATGCTCACCGCGAGATCGGACGCCGTCGATCGCGTGCGGGGTCTCGAGGTCGGCGTCGACGACTACCTCGGCAAACCTTACGAGCCGAGAGAATTGTTGCTCCGCATCGCCTCGATCTTGCGCCGCACCCGCTCCGGCCCCGTCGACACGGAAGAAACCGTGCTCCGCTTTGGAGCCTTCGTCTTCTATTTGGAACGCGGCGAATTGCGCAATGGCGAGGAAATCGTCAGGCTTACCGAGCGGGAACGAGAAATTCTCCGCCTGCTGGGCGCGACTCCCGGGATGAGCGTCTCCCGGGAAGCGCTCTCGTCTCCGGGAGCGAGCGCGCAAGAACGAACGGTCGACGTGCAGATCAACAGATTGCGCCGCAAGATCGAGCGAGACCCGACCAACCCGCTCCACCTCCAGACGGCGCGAGGATCGGGTTATAAGTTGGTCGTGGATCCGTGACGACGACGTTCGGATCGCCCGGGCGCGAGGCGCTTCTGCGGGGGCGCATATTGTGGCGGCGGGGCGCCAGATCGCTCGCGAACATCCTGCCGAAGGGACTGTATGCCCGCTCTCTGCTGATCGTGATCGTGCCGATGGTGCTGCTGCAGACCGCGGTCGCCTACGTCTTCATGCAACAGCACAGCGAATTGGTGGCGCACCGCTTGTCGGCGGCGGTGGCGCGTGACGTCGGCGCGATGATCGACCTCTATCGGGAGCTTCCGCGCGGTGCGGACGACAAGTGGTTGCGCACGATTGCCCGCGAGCGGCTTCGCATGGATGTCGAGTTGATGCCGCCGCAGGCGCTGCCGCCGCGGATGCCTCACACATTTTTCGACGTCCTGGATCCGCTGACCCGGGCGTTGCCCCGCGAGCTGGGCGGCCAAATCCGCGAGCCGTTTTGGCTCGACGCGGTCGGCCGCTCCGGACTAATGGAGATTCGCGTCGATCTCGGCTTCGGCGTGTTGCGTTTCGTCACTCGGCGAAGCCTCGCTTACGACGCCAACGTTCACATTTTCATTCTCTGGATGCTCGGCGCGTCGATCGTCCTATTGGTCGTGGCGATCCTCTTTCTCCGCAATCAAATTCGCCCGATCCTACGTTTGGCGGCCGCCGCGGAGGACTTCGGGAAAGGCCGCGATCTCGAATTTCAGCCGCGCGGCGCACGTGAAGTTCGACAAGCCGGATATGCCTTCATCGAGATGAAGCGGCGCATCGAACGCGCCGCCGAACAGCGCATGACCATGCTGAACGGCGTCAGCCACGATCTCAGGACTATCCTCACACGTTTCAGGCTGTCGCTCGCGATGATCGAAGACTCGACGGAAACCGAGCCGCTGCAACAGGACGTCGACGAAATGCAGGCGATGCTGGAAGGGTATCTGGCGTTCGCCCGAGGCGATGGAGGCGAGCTGACGATTCTGACGAATCTGCGCTCGACGCTCGAGGACCTGCGCGCCGGGGCCGCGCGTCATGGCGCCCGCCTGAGCATAGAGGTGAAGGGCGACCTGAACGTGAAGGTCAGGCCGCTGGCGATGAAACGCTGCGTCGGCAATCTCGTCGCCAACGCCCAGCGATACGGCGGCAACGTGATCGTCGCCGCGGGGCGCGAGCAACGTTTCGTCACGATCCACGTCGACGACGACGGACCCGGCATTGCGCCCGAGCACCGCGAAAATGTCTTTCGTCCTTTCCTGCGGCTGGACGAGGCCCGCAACCAGGACGAGGGCGGTTCGGGTCTCGGCCTGGCGATCGCCCGCGACATCGCCCGCGCCCACGGCGGCGACATCCTCTTATCTACCAGCCCCATTGGCGGATTGCGGGCGAGCATTCGCATTCCGGTCTGAGCGGACAGCGGGGCGCCCATCACGTCGGATTGACGGCGAGGATCAGTTTCCCCGACACTTGGCGCGACGAAAGCCGATCGAGCATTTCGCCCGCCTGTTCGAATGGGAACACGGCCTCGATGTGGACCGTCAGCCGGCCCTCGGCGATGCCACCCACGACTTCATCGAGGCTTTGACGCCATTTGTCGGAGCCGAAATCGACATGACCGAGATGGAAGCGCGTGAAGGTGAGCGATCTGGCGACCAGCCTTTCCCAGAGGTTGGGCAACGGGCGCCCTTCGGCTTCGCCGTAGCTCACGACGTGTCCGAGCTTTCGGATGCAGGCGAAGCTGCGGTCGAGAATGCTGGCGCCCGTGGAGTCGATGAGCTTGTCGACGCCCCTGCCCCGCGTGAACGCCATGACGGCGGCTACGAAATCCTCATCCTGGCGATAGACGACCAGAGCCGCACCGTACTCCAGCGCGCGCTTGTCCTTGCCGCGCGTGCCGACCGTGCCGATCACGGTCGCCCCCGCCTGCACCGCCAGTTGCGTCGCGAACAGGCCGAGACCGCCGCCGATCGCATGCAGAAGGATGACGTCCCCAGGCCTGGTCACGCTGACATTGTGCAGCATGTGCCAAGCGGTCAGCGCCTGAATCGGAAAGGTCGCGGCGACCTCGAGGCTCATCGCATCCGGGATCCGCGCGAGTCGTTCCGCGGGGACGACGCAGCGCTCGGCGAAGCCGCCGGCTTCCTCGGAGAACGCCGCGACGCGGTCGCCGACGGCGACGCCGCGAACGTCGGGTCCGAGCGCGGCGATGCGCCCCGAGATTTCGAGACCCGCGACGATCGGATAGCCTTTGGGATGGGGATAGGTCCCTTTCGCGATCATCGTATCGGCGAAGTTGCAGCCGCCATACGCGACGTCGATCAAGACTTGGCCCGGTCCGGGGGAAGGCTCTTGTACCTCGACGATCGGAAGATTGTTCTCGACGCCCGGCGCCGTGATCACGATTGCCCGCATTTTGTCCTCGCTGGTGGTCGTTGCACGCGATCTTCGCGCGGCGAGAGGAGTGGGGACAAGCCCCTTTTGCGCCTCAGCGCGACTCGGAGGCACGGCGCCTCGATACGAACTGAGGCGACGGCGTGGAATTGATGCTTCCATCCGACGTTCGCGTTTCCGAGCGAGACGCGCAGAAGATGTCCGCGGCCGCGAGTCTGATGCGCATATTTCAACCATGCTCCATTTCCTGACAGTTGGCTTCTTGGCGGCTCGCCTCGGATCACATTTTACAATCACCTGTCGTGCCAAATTTCCTGCTGGCAGGGAAAAATGCAGGGAATTTCGGCGAATCAGTCTTTTTTCGCGAAAATCCGTCGCGAAAAGGTCTGCGAAGTCAGCCATTTGCGAGACAATTCCCTACGCGGGCGAGCAGGGAATTAAATTGCCCCAGCAGGGAATTTATTTTGCCTTTTCGACCGGAGCAGGGAATTTGGCGCCAAATCGATTCTTGCGCCCGAAGTATCCAATCGAAGCAAATATCATTTCCGCGAAGTCTCGCCGCCCGACGCTGCTCGAGGATTTCAACGAAGGCAAATTCGACTGCGGCCGACACATTGGTCGGCGCTTCCCTGGCGACCGGCGACCGATTGCGCTGTTTCAGGCGTAATCCAATAGAGCGATCATGACATCAATCGGTATTCCGCGCGCCTCAGCCTGTGCGAGCCATAGGCACGAGAGGTCGCCATGTACGGACCGACAGACAAACAGGAGTGCGAAACTGCGCGCGGACTCGCCGCTCGTCTCGAGCCGATTCTCGCCGCGCTGGCCTGGACAGATGGAGTCATCGCCGCCGTGTGTTGCGAGATTGGCGCTGCGGTGATCGACGGGCTCGGGGCTTACGGCGCCGCCCATTGCGGTCGCGCTCCCAATCACCACCACGACGAAGATGACGACGTCCGGCGGTGAGCGCTACACTGCCCATCGCATTCTCGTGAAATTATAATTCGGCGCGCAGATCGGCGCCCGGGACCGCATTCGTTCGCCGGTGACGGCCTTCTTACCAGATGGCCAAACCGCCCGATCCGCCTCGACCCGCCGCTCGACGAAACCGGCGGGTATTCTCTCGTGTGACAACACCTCGCGCGGAGATGCCGGCAAGAGAATTGCCCAGCCTATCTGGCACGAGGGCCGCCTTACCCAGCCTATCTGGCACGAGGGCCGCCTTACAATGTGGTCGGCCCAACCGCAATCTTTTTCTCTCCCGTCGAATTCCGCGCGCTTCTTCACGGGCGCGGATTTTCCAGATCGATGCTGGTCGCGCAGATGTGGCGAACTGGCGAACACGTGGCGCCGAAGACGGTTCGCGCATTCGCCGACTTTCCGAGACCTTCAACAAAGCGGGTGATTTCGAAGTAGAGCCCAATTCGCTTGTGCGCCGAGCCATCATTCCGCGCGTTCGTAGCTCCAGCCGTTCTCGTCGCGCAAAGTGAAGAGGCCGGAATAGCCGAAATAAAACCACAAGACGTCAACCGCCTGCTCGACGTCCATGCCGTCACACAAGGCGTGCAGATCCGCCAGTCGTCGGGCGATCGCCACGAGCGCCCGACGATATCTCGCCGTCCCCTCGGCCAGAGAACGCGGCGGACCTCCTCACGCATATTGCGGCATGTCGCCGCGACCGTCCGAAGGTTTGCGGCAGGATCGTCCAATTCCTCGACGCGGTCGAGCGTGGAGGAAACGATGGCTGTGCTGGACCAAATGTCCATCAGAGTGTTCAGGAGCCCTTGTTTGCCGCCAGAGCCCGCATAGATTGTCGCGGAGGAGACGCGGGCCCGTATGGCGATGTCGTCCACCTTGGTGGAAAAATATTCTTGTTCGCCGAAGAGGCCGTGCGCCGCGTCCAAAACTGCTCGCCGCGCCGCTTTGGCGTATTCCTCTCACCGAGTCGGGACTGTCGCGGGCGTGCTTCCCATCATATTGCCTGGTTTTTAGGAGATGGCTACTGTCGCTAAAATACAATCAGAATTAGGTTATTAATATTATATCCAATTAACTCATGGGCTATCCGAAACTGGGAGGTGTAACCCAGGTGACACCGAGGCGAGAATTTCTGTGATGTATTCCGACCTCTTAAAACGGAGGCGATGATGAACAGCTTTATGAGCCCGATCAGCGGTCGCGGTCTTCGCGACCTGTCGGGCCGCAGCGTCGAAAGTCCGAAGGCCGATCAAGGCCGAGGCGCGCGGATTCTTTTCGTCGATGACGACGCCGCAATCCGACAGATGGTCGAGAGCTATCTCGAAGAACATGACATGCACGTGGTCAGCGTCAGCCAGCGCAGCGACATGGCGAAACAGTTCGCGACCGCGGAGCCCAGCCTTGTCATCCTCGATCTGCGCCTCGGTCAGGAGGACGGGCTCGATCTGCTTCGCGAGATTCGAGCGAACTCGGATGTCCCCGTCATCATCACCACCGGGCATAGGCGCGACGAAATAGACCGGGTAGTCGGGCTCGAGCTCGGCGCCGACGACTATGTGACCAAACCGTTCAGCCTGCGTGAACTCCTCGCGCGGATCCGGGCTGTGCTGCGCCGGCGGGAGGCTGGACCGGCCGCATTACAGCGGGACGCAGAGCGAGGTCGCTATCGGTTTGGCGGCTGGCAGATCGATCGGCGCACGCGCCGCCTGACCGACCCCAATGGCGCGCCGGTTTCGCTGACCAAGGGGGAATATGCGCTGCTGATCGCTTTTCTCGATGCCCCGCAGCGACCGCTCGCCCGCGAACACCTCCTGCAGGCGACCCGCGTCCACGAAGATGTTTTCGATCGCAGCATCGACGTGCAGGTGCTTCGACTGCGACGAAAGCTGGAGAGCGATTCGAGCATGCCGCGTGTCATTCAGACGGAGCGTGGAGTCGGTTACACCTTTGTTCTGCCCGTCGAGCCGATCTGACCCTGAGGCAGCCGTTTGTTACAGCCGTAACCTCATTTCCTCGGAATGGCACAATCTTGCAACAGCCGGACGGTACACGGCATCGACCGCCCGGAAGTTCGTGAGGGCTCGCGCTTTCATGCGTCGGTCAGGGGAATCTTCGCTTGTCGTACTCGGGCGGGGGGCGTTTCCCCTCGTTCTGCGGCCAGAAGAGAGGGCGAAATATCCTGGAATCGGACTCCATGTCATTTGGTAGCGGCGTATGCTCTGCGATCAAAGGAGCCCTTCCTTCGCGGGGGCGACCTTACGCAATATTTGCGCTTCTCTTCGGCGCCGCATGTCTTCTCGTCTTGGGCGTGGCGACCGCGCAAGCGCCGGCTCCGCCGGCTCAGGGCTCGATGCCTCTTGCCGACGAGGAGCCGATTACCGCGATTCCGCCCCCACCCGCGGCCGATCCGCAGAAGGTGGCGCTAGGCGAGCAGCTCTTTGGAGATCGGCGTCTGTCGCACAACGGGAACTTCACCTGTCTTTCGTGCCACGACACTCGCACCAACGGGACCAATTCCGCCAAGCCGCAGTCGAATCATTTGAGAACCCCGTCCGTCTTCGACGCCGCGCTTAGTTTTCGGCTCAACTGGGAAGGCAATTTTCGGACTCTCGAAGCGCATACCGAATCGTCGTTTGAGAATCCCGCGAATTTGGCGACGAGCGCGAGCGAGGTCGTGGAAAAGCTCAAAGCCGACCCGGAAATGACGCGGCGATTTTCCAACGCCTACGGCCGCCTCCCCGATCGGGCAAGTCTGCTCGACGCCATCGCGACCTATGTTCGGTCCCTGCGCACGCCGGGAAGCCGCTTCGACCTCTGGCTCGGCGGCGACGCTTCAGCCCTCTCGCCCGAAGAGCTGGAGGGTTATCGGCTCTTCAAATCGTTCGGATGCGTCTCCTGCCATCAGGGCGTCAACGTCGGCGGCAATCTCTTCGAGCGTCACGGCATCTTCCGTCCGCTCGCTTCGTCGAAACCTGAAATTCTGCGCGTACCCAGCCTGCGGAACGTCGCGACGAGGCCGCCATATTTCCACGACGGCAGCGCGCCGACCCTCGGCGACGCCGTACGCAAAATGGCCGCCGCGCAACTCGATCGAACGCTGTCGGATCAGCAGCTGGAGGCGATCGTCGCCTTCCTGAACACACTGACCGGAAACTATCGCGGCGCGGTCGTGGCAGGGCCGCCGTCATGAGGATGACTCTCGCCATGGCGACCGTTGCGCTCTCGCTCCTTCTGGTCACCTGGTTGTCATTCAGCGCCCTCAACACCAACGCCGAACGCTTCGATCGCGCCCTCAGCGCACTCGACCGCCTCGCGGCGACGGAGAGCGAGCTTCGTCGCGATGTCCTCAGCGCGCGCGCCGGCTTGTTGCGCAACTATGACCCGGTGGTGGACGAGGTCGACGCGCTGGATGAGGAGCTCGAGCAGTTGCGCGCCGTGGCCGCCATCGACGCCGCGACCGCGGCGGCGATCGATCGCGTGGCGACGTCGGTAGCCAGGCAAGCGGAGCTCGTCGAACTCTTCAAGAGCGACAACGCGCTCTTGCAGAATTCGCTGGCCTATTTCGATCGGTACTCCGTCCGCCTGACCGCGAGCAACCCTTCGGATCCCATCGTTCTCGCGGTGTGCGCGTTAGCCGCCGGCATGCTGCACCTGACGCTCGACACCTCAACCGCGACGGCGGCGAAGGTCCAAGGGCTGCTGGACGGGGTGGCCAGTAGCTCTTCTTCATCCGGCGACGACGATTCTGTGAGAGCCCTGTTGGCGCACGCGCGTCTGCTTCTCGACCTGCTTCCGGCGACCGATCGCGCACTGAAATCCCTGCGCGCCGTGCGGGAGGATCAGGATCAACAGGCCGTCCGCTCCTTGGTATTGAAGCGCCAGGAGCTATCACGAACGACGGCGCGACAATTCCGTCTCCTCATGTACGTGGCTTCCCTGCTGTTGATCGGGGGGCTTGTTCATCTCGGGCTACGGCTCAGGTCGCGAGCTCGGGCGTTGCAGCGCCGCGCGGCGTTCGAGCATGTGATTGCCGGCGTCTCGGTGCGCTTCATAAACGCGCGGCCGCAAGATCTGGACGCCGCGATCGAGCAGGCGCTCGCCGCGATGGGGGAATGCGTCGGCGCGGACCGCGTCTATTTCCTGCTCGCGCGCCCTCGGCTACGGTCTCATTCTTGGCACAGGACGGAAGCTGTTCGTCAACCAGGCTGGCCGAAGGGGGCCCTCGCGCTTCCCGCTCTGTTCGGTCCGACGCCGGATGGAATCGTTCACGCTCCACGCGTGAAGTCCCTGCCGCCGGGGAATGCCAGGGACGCGTGTGTCGCCCTTGGTCTGCAAGGCTGGGCCTGTGTCGTGAATGTGGGCGCTGACGGCGTCAGCGCCATGCTCGGCTTCGATGCGCTGCATCAGTGTTGCCGCATCACGCGACCCGGCGAGCTAAGCCTGCTGCGCATGGCTCTCGACGCCATTCTCTACGCCGTCCAGCGGCAGTCGATGGAGCAGGAGCGAGCGCGATTGGAAGCGCGGCTGCAGCAGGGCCGCCGC
>Ga0209139_10000727_pt1 | contig 11761 bp, 13 predicted proteins | sample BogFormECP14_OM3_FD_188246 | JGI IMG/M metagenome (GOLD analysis project Ga0209139, IMG submission 188246) | Bog forest soil microbial communities from Calvert Island, British Columbia, Canada - ECP14_OM3 (SPAdes) (version 2) | ecosystem: Environmental > Aquatic > Freshwater > Wetlands > Bog ...
TCTTCGAGCTGCTTCTTCTCGATGAATTCGCCGGGTGTGTGTGCTACGTGAATGGAACCGGGGCCCAGCAGCAGGGGTTCGCCCCAGTTGGGCACAGATGGAATGTCGGTGGTGAAAGCCGCTACCATTGTCGGCAAGTCGTGGAGCGTTCGTAACCGCAGAAACGGAGTTTCGCGCGCGAAATGAACCTCGGCCAAGTCGCCGACGGTGTCGGTGATTTCGCGGCGCAGGGAGTCCGTCGGGCCGATCAGGCGATAGAAGAGGTCAGCTTTCGCGAAATCGGAAATCACGTTGGGAGCGCGTCCGCCTTGAATCCAGCCGACATTTTTTGTGCAGGCTCCTGCCTCTGGATCTTCGGGCAACTTTATCTTGTGCAAACGGTGCAACGCTTCCACAAGTTTATCGATTGCCGACTCGCCTAACTCCGGATAGGCAGAATGCGCCATTTTCCCGCGCGCCACCACTTCGACATGCAACGATCCTTTGCTGGCCAGCGCCAGTTTGTTCTCGGTCGGCTCGCCGTTGATCATGAAGCGCGCGCCGATGGGGTGCTGGTTGGCCAACTTTGCACCGATCGAGTCCCGTTCCTCGCCGACGAGAAAGAGCAGGCCGACGAAGGTGCCGGCCTCGCGAAGTTTTTCCGCAGCCAGGATTTGCGCGGCGATGATGCCTTTTGCGTCGCAGGCTCCGCGCCCGTAAATGCGACTTTCGTCTTCGGAAGATGGGATGAACGGGGGCACGGTGTCCATGTGGGTGGAAAAAACAATTTGGGGACGATCATGCGCCGGCCAGGTGGCCAGCACATTCGCCCGAGTACCTTCGACCGGCATCTTGCGACCGGCCCATCCACGGCGCTGCAATTCGCCGCACAGAAATTCTCCTACGGCGGTTTCATTCGGAGTAATGGATTCGATATCGATCAGGTGGCGGGTGAGGGCGAACAGGTCCATGCAGGAAAAGAGTAACAGCGGATCATTCTTACTGCACTCACTACTGCGCCGATGAATGCTGCGCTCACTTGTTGTACTCTGAACCGGTGAGTTCCGAAGCGTCCAGCATACGATCGTTCTTTCTGGCCGGTGCCGCGGGACGGCTGGAAGCCTTGCTGAACGCGGGGTCACCCAACGCGACCCACGCCGCCATCGTCTGCCATCCGCACCCGCTATTTGGCGGGACTTTACACAACAAAGTGGTTTTTCATGCCATGAAAGCGCTCAACAGCTTCGGATTTCCGGTGCTACGCTTCAATTTTCGGGGCACTGGCCTTAGCGAGGGCGAACATGCGAAGGGTGTCGGTGAAATTGAGGACGTGCGGATCGGCCTCGACTGGCTGGAGCGTGAATTCAGTTTGCCGATTGTTTTTGCCGGTTTTTCTTTTGGCGCGGCGGTCGGGCTGCGCGCCGCCCATGACGATCCGCGCGTCATGGCGCTGATTGGCTTGGGTGTACCTGCAGTTCCGATTGAGGATCGCATCTACGATTTCGAATTTCTACGTCACAGCGCCAAACCCAAACTCTTCGTGAGTGGTTCGCGCGATCAGTTTGGTCCAGCAGGAAAACTTGAAGCACTGATCGACACTGTCGCCGAACCGAAGAAGCTGGTTCGTATTGAAGCTGGAGACCACTTTTTTGAAGGGCGTCTGCGCGAGATGCGAGAGACGATCGAGGCGTGGATGGGCGAGCTTGTTGGCCGTCGTTGAGATCGTTTCTCGCCCCTGGCTCGACTCGACGGACCGTTCGTTTGCGGCTACCTGCATCGGACGACCCTTCTCTATAATCTTGCTGCATGACGGAGATTTCTTCACAACGCCTGGAGCAATTCGCTCGCATGCGGGAAACGGCTCGCGGGATTTTCGACTCCGCTCTGAAGAATGCGTCCATAGAAAGCGCCTTCGCACGCAATGTGCATTGCCAGAGGCGCGTGCTGCGGATCGGAGACGATCTGCACGATCTCGATACTTACAATCGCATCTTCGTCGTATCAATCGGGAAGGCTGCGCACACCATGGCGGCTGCTCTCGAAGCCCAATGCGGAAGCACCTTTGAGGGCATCGTTGCGTCTTCGGTCGACGTCTCGAAACAGCAACCGCCAAGCCAGGTCCGCGGCTTCCGCTATTTCCACGGCGGCCATCCGACTCCTACTGAGGAATCGGTTCGAGCTGCGGACGCAATTCTCAAATCGCTGAGGGCGCTCAATTCCGCATCACTTGCGATCTTCATGATCTCGGGCGGCGGGTCGTCCATAGTCGAGCGACCCGCAGCTGACGAAATTTCCTTGTCCGATCTAATTGCCACCTATCGCGTGCTCGTTCACTCCGGCGCCCCCATTGCGGAGATAAACGCCATCCGCAAACATCTTTCTGCGATTAAGGGAGGGCGAATGGCTCAAGCCGCTTATCCCGCTCAGCAGGTGTCGATTCTCGTCTCTGATGTGCCGGACGACACGCCTGACGCGCTTGCTTCGGGTCCTACGATGCCTGATTCAACTTCGGTGCATGACTGCGAGCGCATCGCCGAAAAGTACAGGCTTGCGGAACAATTGCCGAAATCAGTTGCCGACCTTTTTGGTCAAAATGCGCTCGATGAAACGCCCAAGTCCGATGATCCCGCTTTTGTGCGTGCGCGATGGTGGACGGTGCTCTCCAATAAGGTGGCGATTGACGAGGCGGCGGGCGCCGCCACCCGCGCGGGTTTTGCGGTCGAAGTGGATAACTCATGCGACGACTGGCCTTACGACGACGCCGCTGAATATCTAGTCAATCGGCTGCGTGATCTGCGAAGTAAGGTTTCGCGCGTGTGCCTTATTTCGGGTGGGGAAGTGACGGTGACGGTGCGCAACGGCGGCATTGGCGGACGCAATCAGCAATTCGCTCTCGCCTGCGCTCAGCGAATCGCGGGATTGGACATCACAGTGCTTAGTGCGGGCACCGACGGAATCGACGGCAATAGTCCGGCGGCGGGAGGCGTGGTCGACGGCAGCACGCTCGATCGCGCTAACGGTCCCGCGGAGGTACAGGATTTTCTGGCAAAGTTTAATGGCTATCCTTTATTCGACGCACTGGGCGACGCCGTCATTACCGGACCGACGGGGAATAATCTTCGCGACCTTCGCGTACTTCTAGCGTACTAGCGTTCCCGAGAGCTTTAGATGAAGTTCGCCGAATGTTCGCCCCGATGGCCGGGCCCTCCTTCTGACGCACGACCTCCACAAGCCAGGTTCGAACGCGGCGAATAATCAAAGATTCGCCGATTCCTTTCTTGGGCAGTGGTACATGGACTTCCGGAGCCGTAAATTCGTGTAAATATCCCCTGTGCCGGCAGCGTGGGCCTCTTAGCCTGCATCCAATGTGGTTAAACCAATACTGCTTTTGGAGGTTAGATTGAGACAGACATTACGTATCGCCGTCCTTTTTTGTTTTGGCTGCACTGCATTTGTGGCGGGTTCAACCTTTGCGCGGGCGCAGAAAGTTGACATTGCTTTCGGCGTCAGCACAATAGAGGCTCCCTCGGCTAACTCGACAGGACCGTCACTTACAGGTGGCACTTATCCGGGCTTCAGCGGCGATGTGCTCTTCTGGCACAATGTCGGCGTGGGTGCCGAAGTCTACTGGAGAGCAAGCCAGAGCCAATATCCGGGCCTGATCCCGACTCCTTATCGTCCCGTTTTTCTGGACGTCAACGGAGTGTACGCGCCTAAGCTTGCCAGCCATGTTTACCTGGAACTGGTTGCCGGCATCGGCGCCGTGGACACGCGCATCTACTGCTCGCAATGCGGCAACGGTTACAACACGAACTACGACAGCGACAAACATTTCATGGGTGATTTTGGAGCGGGACTCAAGATCTATCCGAAGGGCGGCTTTTTCATTCGTCCCGAGGCGAAAGTCTATCTCGTAGCCAACAACCAGTTCTTCAGTTCGTCTTATGCTACGCGGGTTGGGGCTTCCATCGGTTATACCTTTGGCGGGCACCACTAATCCTCGAGCTTCTCAAGTAGCGACGTGACGAACCCTCCTGTCCAGTGAAAGCGCAGGAGGGTTTTTTGCTTTCCGCCTTCCGCTCACCCATGCGAACTATCTGATGTAAGCGTCCGGCCGATGTAAATTTATTGTCGGCCGCCCCGGGCGAGTGGCCTGCTTCGCCTATCCCGCATTATGATAGACACATGGGCTTCGGCTACTCAGGCGAGATGATTTTCATTTTCTTTCTGGCGCTGATCCTCTTCGGCCCGAAGAAAATGCCGGAGATCGGACGCACGGTTGCTCGTTTTCTGGGGGAGTTCAGGCGCGCTTCGAACGAATTTCGCTCGCAGATCGAATCTGAAATCAATTCGCTGGATAACGGCAAACCAGCCCAAGTGCAGCCGATGTTGCCCTCACTGCAGGAGCCGCTGGGATCATTGGCCAGCCGCATATTGAATCCGCCTTCGCCGGAAAAGATGGAAGCCGCGGAGCATGCTGCGGCGGGGGAGACAGCGGATACGAACGCTGGCGTTGCTGAGACAGTTCCTGCTTCTCCGGCCGGTTCGAAAGTTGCGCCCGATGCCTGAACTTGCTGCTTCGCCGTCCGCGAATATTTCTGACAAGGAACAGATGCCAACCATGGGCTTCCTCGATCACCTCGAGGAATTGCGCAAGCGGCTGGTCTATTCCATCATCGCAGTCGCTGCCGGCTTCTTTGTCTGCTGGGGATTTGCGCGGAATATCTACGAAGTTATTCAGCGGCCGGTGATCGAGGCGCTCGCGCGTAACGGCCTAACGGCGAAGCTCGTTTTCCTGAATCCGACCGATCCTTTCAATTTGTATTTGAAAGTTGCGGGCATGGCTGGATTATTCGTGGCTTCGCCCTTTGTGCTCTACCAGATCTGGTGTTTTATTTCGCCGGGTCTGTACCGGAACGAGAAGCGCTACGTGTGGCCCTTCATGTTCTCGACTGTAGCTCTGTTCATCTCTGGCGGATATTTTGGTTACAAGATAGTTTTGCCGCAGGCACTGGTATTCCTGATCGGCTTTGGAAAAGATTTCCAGCCGATGATCACGGTTACGGAATACAGTTCGCTATTTCTTTCCATCATCGTTGGCCTGGGCGTGGTTTTCGAAATGCCAATCGTAATATTTTTTCTGGCGCTGATGGGCATCGTGAGCGCGGGCTGGATGTGGCGTAACATTCGTTACGCGATTCTTGGGATTTTCATTGTCGCAGCCATCATCACGCCGACCCCCGACATCATGAATATGTGCATCTTTGCCGCGCCCATGCTCGCTTTGTATTTCCTTAGCATCGGTATCGCCTGGATGGTGCATCCTTCACAGCGCAAGGCGCGCGCAGAGAAAAACTCTTAACCACCGAGGGCACACAGGAAAACCATGAAGCGACGTGCATTGACTTGTCTGGTTTTAATCGGACTTATGAGCGCCGGACTTGCAAGTTCCGTCGCCTGCAACAAAGGGGCCTCAGCCAAGCCACCTGTTGCCGCAGCCGCGGAGACCAACGCGCCAGCCGCGGAACCCGCCGCGTTGACGTCCGCTCCGGCGCAAACCCTGTCTCCCGATAGCGCGCCTCTTCCGCACATCGACGCCGCGCGCGCTTTCGAATACACCCGCGAGGTTACCGCTTTCGGCCCGCGTTATATGGGGAACGAGAATCATAAAAAACTTGAGCACTACATTCTCGACCACCTCAAAGGAGACGATGTAGAAGACGACGCGTTTATCGTGGATACCGTGGAAGGGAAGTTTCCCGTCCGCAATATCATTGCGAAGTTTCCCGGCACAAAGGACGGAATCATCGTCATCCTGGGCCACTATGACACCAATTATCCGCTGCGCGATACGGGATACGTCGGCGCGAATGATGGCGGCTCTTCCACCGCGATTCTGCTCGAATTTGCCAACCAGCTCAGGGGCAAAAAACGTGATGGATACAGCGTCTGGCTGGTCTGGACCGACGGCGAAGAGGCGGTGAAGACCTGGTCTGATACGGACAGCGTTTACGGCGCGCGCCACCTCGCCGAAAAATGGGAGAAGGACGGCACGCTGAAGAAAATCAAAGCCCTGATGGTCATGGACATGATCGCTGACGCCGACCTCGATATTATTCGCGTCACCAACGGCGCTCCCTGGCTGCTGGATCTTATTTATTCTGCCGCCGAGCGTCTGGGCTACCAGTCGCACTTCTATACGCTCCAGGGACCCATCGAAGACGATCACGTTCCTTTCGTAAAGCGTGGCGTGCCCAGCGCAGATGTGATCGACCTCGATTACGGTTATCAGAACGTCTTCCATCACACTCCGCAAGACACCATGGATAAGCTCAGCCCGAAGAGCCTGCAAATCGTGGGCGACACGACGCTCGAGACCATTCGAATGGTGGACCAGCGCCAGTAGGCCGCGGCCGCGGCTGGAGCCCCGGGAAGATTTCGCTTGATCTATATAATGTCTATAGATATAGTTGTGATTAACAAGGCCCGCATCCTCCTGGTGCGTTCTTGTTCACCAAATGAGCCTCGGTTGCAGTCGGGGGATTGCAACCGAGGCTAGTTTTTCGCTTGCGGGGAAAATGCGTATCCTTAACCGGTATGACTTTTGCTACCATGTTGGCAGCGCCCGTGTGGCGACTCTAATCGGCCACGACGGCCGTGAGTGTTTTCGAGGATTCCCGCTTGTTCCAACGTGTCTTTCCGGCGATTTTGGTCTTTGCATCAGTGCTGGCTGTGTCGGTAGTTCTATCGAGCGCGCAGGCGCCCAGTGCTCCGGGCAAACCGCTTCCTCCAGGACCGATGGCGGCCAAAGTAAAAGGGGCCTGCACCTCGTGCCATAACGTCAGCCGGATCACAGAGCAACGCTTGAGCCGTCCGCGATGGTCCGACGAGTTGGACAAAATGGAAGGGCTTGGCGCAGTAATTGCCGATGTGGATCGCGCGCCGATGTTGGATTATTTGACCGCCAACTTTGGTCCCGAAAAAGGCGAAGCAAAACCGCAGCCGAAGAAGGCCGACTAGGCGAAACGCAACTACTCTGATCCTAGAGCGCCGGGCGCCCCGCCTGGTCCGTCTGCCAGGCGGACTCTCAGGATTTCAAGCAAAGCGCTGCCGACCCAACGTCTGAAGTGGCGCTACGGCAGCGCTGCCGTGACGAAGCTCAAACTATCTTCAGGATCATCGCCTCAGGGCGAGACTTCAAGTGATTGTTTAGGTGCGGGACTGCGGGTGGTTATTCTTTTTCCCCGCTCTCGGTAGTGGAATGCTTTTCGGGGCGCAACAGCGGAAACAAAATCACATCGCGAATGGTGTGCGAGTCGGTGAGCAGCATCGCGAGACGGTCGACTCCCAGCCCCACTCCGCCAGCCGGAGGCATGCCATAGCTCAGCGCGTTGATGTAGTTTTCATCCATCTGATGGGCTTCATCGTCGCCGCGTTCGCGCTCTTTGAGTTGTCCCTCGAAGCGCTCACGCTGATCGACGGGATCGTTGAGTTCGCTGAAACCGTTCGCGATTTCCATTTGCCCGGCAAACATTTCGAAGCGCTCTGTCCAATCGGGCTCGTCTGGCTTTTGTTTGGACAGAGGCGAGACCGCGGTTGGAAATTCGTAGATGATCGTCGGCTGCATCAGGTGTTCCTCGGCCACCGCCTCAAAGATTGCGGCGATGGTCTTGCCGACGGGAGCCGATGCATCGTACTTCAGTTGAATTCCCGCGCTGCGCACACGCCCAACCAATGCCTCGACCGACTCCGGTGCTGCGAAGTTGCTGCGCTCGGGCTTGGCTCCCGCTTTCTCAGGCCAGAAATGGACAATCGCTTCCCGCATCGTCATTCGCCGCCAATTCGAGTGGGACCAGTCAATCTCGTGCTCTCCCCACTTTGTCTTCATTCCTCCGGTCACGTCTTTCACGGCTTGCTCGATCGCGCCCTGCGTCGTATCCAAGATGCCGAGGTAATCGGTGTAGGCCTGGTACGCCTCAAGCATGGTGAACTCGGGATTCCATCTCCAGCCGAGACCTTCGTTTCTGAAATTGCGATTGATCTCGTAAACGCGGTCGAATCCGCCTACGGTCAGCCGTTTCAGGTAAAGTTCCGGCGCGATGCGGAGAAACAAATCCATATCGAGCGTGTTGTGATGCGTCTTGAACGGACGCGCCACCGCCCCGCCGGCAATCGGATGCATCATCGGAGTTTCGACTTCCATGAAGTCGTGGCCATCGAAATACCGGCGCAGAGATTGCACCAGCCTGCTGCGTTTCAAGAACACTTCGCGCACTTCCGGATTCATGACCAGATCGACGTAGCGTTGCCGGTAGCGCAGCTCGACGTCGGTGAGGCCATGCCACTTCTCAGGCAATGGCAGCAGATCCTTTGAGAGGAAAGTCAGTTCTTCCGCATGAACGCTGAGTTCGCCAGTGCGGGTGCGAAATAGATATCCGCGAACTCCGATGTGGTCGCCGAGATCGAGCAACTTCCACAGTTCAAATCCGGCATCGCCGATGGCGTCTTTCTTGACGTAGATCTGCAGACGCTTTCCGTCCTGCTGCAAGTGTGCGAAGCCGGCTTTGCCCATCAGGCGGATGGCCATGATGCGTCCGGCGACGCGGACGGTGACGCGCGGAGATTCCAATTCCTCCGCCGTTTGCCCGCTGTATTCGGCGAGAATCTGCGGCACGGTGTGACTGTAATTAAACTTTCGCGGATAAGCCGGATGTCCGAGGGCCTCGATCTTTTTCAGCTTCTCGCGCCGGATTTCATAAATATTTTCGTCGAGTGACAATGCGTGTCCTTGCCCAGTGAAAAGTTATGACTGGAAGCGTGATTATAAACAACCACGAACCACGTAGGGGCGGACGCATCATTCCGCGCCGCCCCGAGCATAATCGTGAATCGGTTGGCGGTCGGCGGATCGACCCTCTATAATCCGCTTTCCTGGAGGCGACCTTTGATTTCGTTTATGAAGCTTCGGCGCAACGCGGTAGCGATTTGTACGTGCGTTCTATGGGCCGCAATCCCGACTCAGTCACAGACAACGCATTTCTCTATCGATGCAGAAAAATCCCAGGTCGAGGCCATCCATTTTCTCGTCGATCTGGTCAGAATCGACACGCAAGACCCTCCCGGAGATGAATCGAAAGTTGCGCACTATATCGAAGGCGTGCTTAAGAGCGAAGGGATCGAGTCGGAGCTCCTGGAGCCGGTGCCAGGCCGTGCCAGCATCGTCGCTCGGCTCAAAGGCAGCGGAAAGAAGCGCCCGATCCTCATCATGGGACACGAAGATGTCGTCCCCGTCGATCGTTCGCACTGGACGGTCGATCCATTCGCCGCGACCGAGCGCGATGGCGTGCTCTACGGCCGCGGTGTATCCGACGACAAAGCGATGGTGGCCGCGAATCTAGAAGTCTTTCTGCAACTGAAACGCATGCGGGTGCCGCTCGATCGCGACGTCATATTTCTCTCCGAGGCCAGCGAAGAAATGTCTTCGCCCGCCGGAATGGCCACGATTGTCGAGCGCTACTGGGACAAGATTGCCTGCGAATTTGCTCTGAACGAAGGCGGCGGGTCGCTGGTCGAGAACGGCAAGGTCAAATATTTCGGGGTTGCGACTTCGGAAAAGATGCCGCGCGGCGCAACGCTCGAAGCCAGCGGAAGCAGCGGTCACGGTTCAGTACCGCGCGTTGACAATGCCGTCGTCCACTTGGCGGCGGCCGTCGCCAAGGCGGGTACATGGGATACTCCCGCTCGGCTGAACGAAACTACCCGTACATTCTTCGAGCGGCTGGCGATAATCTCACCCCCGGAGGAAGCGGCATGGTACCGCAACATTCTCGATCCCAAAGTGCAAGAGGAGTTGAAGCACAAGAAGCCGCAGTATTACTCGATGGTGCGCACGTCGGTGGTGCCAACCATGCTGAGAGCGGGAATCAAATCCAACGTCATTCCACCGACCGCGGAGGCGACGCTCGACATACGCGCGCTACCGGATGAAGACATGACGAAATTTCGCGAACTGCTGGCTGGACTGATCAACGATCCGCAAGTGAAAGTTGTGGCCGTGGATACAACTTACGAGATGCCCGCATCTTCCCCGAGCAGATTAGCCACCGAAATGTTTACCGCGCTAGAGCACGCGCAAAAAGAAGTGAGCCCTGATGCCGTCACGCTGCCGGTAATGACCAACGGCGCAACGGATTCCTCGTTCTTGCGAGTGAAGGGAGTTCAGGCCTACGGCATTGGGGTTCCTAGAACCGAAGCAGAGGGCCGCGGCGTGCACGGAAACGACGAGAGTATCGAAACGAAACAAGTCGGATTATTTGTGCGTTATGAGTTTGCGGCAGTGACCGAGGTTGCGGCAGCACCGTAACGAGGCGAGAAGGAATTCGGCGCTCTACATCAGGGATCTGTCAGGCACCGAATCTTTCCGCGGAACGGGCTTTGGCCTTGGCCGCCTCCTCTTCGCGATTCTTCGGCGGCGCACTGGTGTCGAGGGAGCGAAGCAGGCGCATGGAGACCCCCGCGATCTCATCGATGGCCCCTAGAAATGCACGTTCGTTCGCTTGCGACGGCTTGTTGAATCCCGTTATTTTACGCACGAACTGAAGCGAGGCCGCCTGCACTTCCTCGTCAGTTACTGGGGGATCGAAGTTGAATAGGGTCTTAATATTGCGGCACATTGGGCGAGACCTCCGGGCTACGCTGCGGAATTCCTGCTGATATTTTCTCACGCCCGCTCGGGTAAGGGGGGCGGCTGGCGGGGGGCGGTCCCCTACGGCTCTCGGGCGAGGAGTTTCATGTTATGTTGGTACCATGGTAACTTGGTACCATGGTCAATGAATCGAAATTGCTGGTCGAGCGCGTCCAGACGGGCGTCCGCATGGAGAAACGCCTCCTCAAAGTCCTCAAAGCGCTGGCGGAATATCACGACATGTCGTTGGGCGACTTGCTGGAAGGCATCGTGCTGCATGCTTTTGATGGCAAGACTCCTTTCAGCGACGAGTCGCTCAGGCGAATTCGCGACCTGAAGAAATTCTATGATCTCGATCTCGACTCCACGGCCAGCCATCATTTGGTCGAAATCAAGCGCCGCTCGGGTATGCGCGCCTCGGAAAGGAAAAAATGACACACAAACGTTTGCCTGCGCCATTATGCATTCTGCAGTGGGTGCTGGGATTGGTGATATTGGTAGAAGCGCTACGTTTTGCGTTTTCTCCGGGCGCCACACAACTGTTCGCGAAGACCGGGCTGCCTGACTTTCTGCATGTTGGCTTAGCTTGGGCAGAGATCGCCGCTGCGATTTTGTTTCTCATCCCGCGAACGACGGTCGTCGGCGGCCGGTTCTTGATCGCGGTGCTCGCTTTGGCGATCGTGATCCATATTCTCCACGGATGGTTTGATGTGGGAGCACTGCTCGTTTATCTGGCAGCGACGTGGGCGGTGATCGCAAGCGCGTCTTCCTCTCACGAGAACTAAACATGACGGGGGATGAGCTCATTCAACAATTCGAATGTGGAGATACTTCCGCGGAGACTTTTCATCACGCTGATCACGTGCGGCTCGCCTTCGAATACCTGCGCCGGTATTCGGCGGTCGAAGCCCTGGGGCGATTCTCTAATGCGCTGCAACGTTTCGCGGCCGCGCAAGGCAAAGCTGATCGCTATCACGAGACGATCACGTGGGCTTACCTGCTTTTGATACGTGAGCGTATGGCGCGTGCCGAGGGCGCCCAGAGTTGGGAAGAATTCGCCGTCCAAAATTCCGATTTGCTGGTCTGGAAAGGCGGAGT
>Ga0209139_10000728_pt1 | contig 11754 bp, 14 predicted proteins | sample BogFormECP14_OM3_FD_188246 | JGI IMG/M metagenome (GOLD analysis project Ga0209139, IMG submission 188246) | Bog forest soil microbial communities from Calvert Island, British Columbia, Canada - ECP14_OM3 (SPAdes) (version 2) | ecosystem: Environmental > Aquatic > Freshwater > Wetlands > Bog ...
GGTGAACAGCTTCTCGAGCCCCGTCACGACGGTTCGCCAGCCGAGTGCGGCCAGGGATTCGGCGACGTCGCGGTATTCCTCTGGGTAGGTGAACTCGGCCATGTCGCCTTTGTATCCGAACTGTTGCCAGCGATCCGCCAGAGCGTGTTCCTGACTCTTCAGCGGCTGCTGCCGCTCAGGAAAATAGTCGGCCGCGGCCCGGCTTCCGGGCGCACTCAACGCGGTGACGTTGTCAAGCAACCGCTCCTGGGCGGCTGGCTGCAGAAATCCGATGAACAATCCCTCCGCAACCCACACAGTGGGTTCGGTGGCGTCGAAGCCGATCCTCCGCAACGCCTCCGGCCAGTCCTGCCGAAGGTCGATGCCCACCGCGCGCCGGTTGGCGGCCGGAACCGCGTCGAGGGCTCGCAGCGTCTGGGTTTTGAAGTCGATCACCTGGGGTTGGTCGATTTCGTACACGGTGGTGCCGGCCGGCCACCACAGCCGATACGGCCGAGCGTCCAGCCCCGACGCCAGTATCACCGCTTGCCGAATCCCGGCCCGGCACGCGTCGGTGAGGAAGTTGTCGAAGAATCGGGTACGGACCGCCAAAAGATCTGTCAGCAAAGCTAATCCGTTGTTGTCACCGAGATCACTGAGAGCCAGCTCGCCGTTGGCCACCTTGGTGAAAAAGTCGGTTCCCACGGCGCTGACCAACGGCTCGGCGAACGGGTCGTTGATCAACCCCGCCCGGTGCGCCAGCGCCCTTGCGGTCGCCACCAAGGTCGCGGTGGTTCCGACGCTGGTGGCCGGACCCCAGGTGTCGCTGTCTGCTCGCGCCATGGTCACGCCTGCCTTTTCGAGAGCCTTGCGCGCCGCCCGGGCTGGGCTAACGCTCGCCAACCCAGCAGCAGCAGCGCGGTGACTGATGACGCCACGACGATGAAACTGGCGGCGACGCCGGCCGAGGTGGCCTTACGCAGCAGCATCCCGACGACGACCGTGCACAGCCACACCACGACCCCGGTGGGATATACCGCTGTCGGCCGACGCCACGCCTGAGCGGCCAGCCACCCCACGGCGGTCCCGCTTAGGAAGGGCCACGCTGTCGAGGCGATGCCCGTGATGTTGAGCCCCTCATCGTGGCTGCGCCGCCCCAAGGCACAAAACACCAGCACACAGGCCACATCGATGCCCAACCACACCGGACCGCGCCGCGGACGCTCCATGCGGTGAGGCTACCGTTCAGGTCGATCTTCGGGCGCCATCATGGCCGCCGGCCGACGCGGGACGATCGGAGTGGAGGGCCAGCGCCGCGTTCCCGTCCACGGCGCCGGTGGGGCGTCGAGTTGCTTGGCAAGCAGTAGCGCCGTCGCATCGTAGTTTGCCCGCCAACCCCGGAAATGCGGCCACGCCTCCTCCTCCGAGCGTTCGATCGGGTAGTCGACTTCACAAAGCATGGCGACCGCCTGTTGAAAGTCGGCAAATGTCAACGAGACTGGCGCGTCGGGGCCGGGTTCCTCGGGCACCGGTTGTCGCATGGTTCTGGCGATCTGCGACATGGCCACGAAGCCCATCCGAAGCGCCAGGCGTGGTGCCAGTTTCGGTTCGAGCGACGGGGCCAGCGCCAGGTGCAGAGCGGCGGCATCCATCACCGCGATCAACGAGGTCAGCCAGTGCGACAGCGGCCGAGGCGAGCGAAAGCGGACCAGGGTGAGATAGGTGGTGTGCGATTCGGCTACTTCTGCGGCCCACCGCTCCCACGAGAAGAACAGGGTTTCGGCAACCTGCGCCATGTTGCCGTCCTGGATGCCCCACCGGCTGCGGGCCAGAAGCTCCGGCCCCCATGCCGGCACACCCGCCCTCGTGGCGAGCAGCGTGACTTCGGTTTCGCGCTTGTTGAACGCGGCATACAGCGTCGGCAGGTAGCCGACCTGCAGTCCGATCACGACCAGCCCGGTGAACGCTGCCAGGTACTCCAGTGTCGTGCTGCCACCGGTCGACGGTGCCGCGTAGCCAAGGGTGAATATCGAGGACCCGGCCTCGGAAAAAGCTTGCCCTAGATGGCCTTTCATGCTGGGCAACAACAACAACGCAAAGCCGACGACGAGCATGCCGAGCCAGGCGGCCAGCCGGGCGAGCAGGGACATGGGCGCTTGCCAGGACAGGATCTTGTCCCTGCGCTCAAAGGAGCGCACCGGCTTGGTGAGGATTCGGAACACGATGTCCAGGAGCCACTCGACCATCCGGCTGGCCGGGGAATTGACCGCCCGCGGGACGACCAGGGTGCCCGCGACGCTCATCAGCGTCCCTATCACCAGCATCAGCCCGACCGCGAAGCCGATCCACGCACCGACCATAGGAGCATTCAAACAGTGCGCGGTCCGAGCCGCGCGTGGTTTGTGGCCTGGCTCAGCGTTTTTGTTTGGGCCGCAGCCGCGCCTCTGCTTGACCAAGCTGCACGTTGTGGCCTTCAACGCACTGCACATGGGTGACCAGCGGCGCACCGCAGTCTTCACCGTGCACCAGGTCGAGGCGTCTCGCGTCGCCCTGCAAGAGCATTCCGAATTCGACCAGGCTGACGAGTACGGGAAACAGCTGGCGGCCACGTCCGGTGAGCACGTACTCGTAGCGGGTCCGCTGCCCCGGCGACTTATACGGTTGCTTGGCCAGAACCCCAGCATCGACAAGCTGTTTGAGACGCGTCGCCGCGATTTGCTCAGTGAAGCCGGCGCGTTGCGCAAAATCCTCGAAACGCGTAGTGCCCCAGAATGCCTCGCGAAGTAGCACCAAAGCTGAACGTGTTCCGATGGTGTCCAAGGCCCGTTCGATCGGACAGACTTCCCGGTAGCCGGTTCTGTCACCATCGGCCAGACGACCTGTCAAAGTCATCGCGTCAGTTGCTGGGGTCATCGCATCATCCTACTCGCTGGCATTACTTTGCCATAGCCAGATGGCTGATTTATCCGGTATCCTGCGCCGAACGCCAGTACCGCAGACCAACGAAGTCAACGCCGTGCCGACCGTGCTGGCGAAGCTACGTAAACGTGAATCGTTGCAGGACTACGAGAAACCGCTTGCCACGCAAGTCGTTGACGCCCGCAGGCCGCTGATCGCGTTTTCGATTCCGGCCGCCTTCATGACGATGGGACTGTTCTACATTTTCGGCAGCCTCGAGCATCTTCACGGCGCCCAGCCCTCCGAACGCACATTCCTCGGCGTGATCCCGATCATCACGTCCACAAACCTGACCATGCGGATGTTTCTGAGTTCGCGGCTGAAAAATCGCATAGACAAATAGCCTTACTGTGGCTTGGCGAACGCCAGCACTCGCACCTTGCTGCTCTGTCGTACCTCGCTGTGCTGGTTCAAGGTATCGAAAGCGATGGTCATAAGTCCGCGGTTGGGACTCGACTTGGACGTGTGCAGGTCGACGACTTCGCCCTCGACATGGAGTTGATCGCCCGGTCGCGTCGCGGTGGGCCAGGCGAGCTCACCGCCGGCGCCGATGATGCCGCGCGCCAGCGCAATTCCTGACGTGACGAGCAGGCGCATCGTGATGGCGGCGGTATGCCAGCCGCTGCCCGCGAGCCCATGAAAGAACGTGTCTTGCGCAGTCTCGTCGCTCAGGTGAAACGGTTGGGGGTCCCACTTTGTTGCGAATTCGATGATGTCATCGACGGTGAGGTCGTAGACATCGGTACGAAATCGATGCCCGACGTGGATGTCCTCGAGCCAAAGCTCGTCCGTCATCGCACTCCTCCCGCCCGATAAATAGCTGGCTTTAACATGCTATAGTTAGCAAATTCAGTTCGCGAGGTGTTCAGGTTGTTAATTGCTGCCAGCCAGCCGACCACAGACTGCTTAATAGTCGCTGTGCGACGGTGCGCAGCCCCGACGTCATCGACCCGGGAGCTTATCGTTGAATAACGTGACCACAGCAGAGCAACCGCCGGACTCGCTACTCGCGGCGATGGCGAAGGCACGCATCCCAGCGGACAACCACCAATTCATCCGTCGAATCACCGCCGCGATCGGCATCGCCGAATACCGCGCGATCGTCAGTCCTGACAAGCCGTACATCGTGGCGAAGAGGCGCGACGGTCTGCCCGATCTGCACATCTATCACGGGTACACGACCGGCTTCATCACCGAACAAGAAATCGCCGGCGTCGCCGACAAGGGCGCCGGGCGCGGACCCAGTTCGCGAAAGGGAACCTGGTATGTCGAGCACACGGAGAGTCGGGTGCGCCTCGGCGGCAAGCGTTCCGGCGATGTTCGGCGCGAGGGAAGGTTTTGCACATGCGGTATGCAGTTGTCGCTCACCGGAGTGTGCGCAAACTGCGACTAATTCTGCTGTGGCTGAACGCAATTGATGCGTTTTAGGGGACCCGCGTCCAGTTTTGGCAGTTGCGCGACTCGAAGGCCTTGACTCCGGTATTGATGTTCGCGAACATCGGACCGACCGAAGTGTTGGTCTGCAGGACATGGTCCGTGGCCGCATCGGGTGTGCTGTAGGTAAACCACGAGCACATCGAGGCCTGGGTCGGCACGTTGTTGATCCACACTCCAAAGGCCGATCCCGACCCGCCCGTGTGGTACAGGCCCGGTGCAATGTCGGGTCCGACGATAAAGACACCGTTTCCAGGGATCGGGTCGAGCGGATCGGCAACCGCCGGCGGGGCCAGCGCGACCACTGCGATGAACACGGCAGACAAGCGAAGCAGTGGGCGCACTTTTCTTTCCTCCATGCTGATGCCCCCATGGCAGCCTAGGCCCGAACGCTGCGGACGCCAACGCCGACGATTCCACTTCCCCACGGTGGCAGGATGAGCCCATGAGCACTGGCACACTTCCCGACTTCAATCCGCAGGACCCGCTCGGCCTGGACAGCTCACTGTCCGACGACGAGATCGCGGTGCGTGACACGGTCCGTCAGTTCTGCGCCGAGCACGTCATCCCGCACATCGCGGAGTGGTTCGAGATCGGCGATCTCCCGGTCCGCGACCTGGCCAAGCACTTCGGTCAGCTCGGATTGCTCGGCATGCACCTGGAGGGTTATGGCTGCGGCGGGGCGTCCTCGGTGCACTACGGGCTGGCGTGTACCGAGCTGGAGGCCGCCGACTCCGGCATCCGGTCGATGGTCTCGGTACAGGGGTCGCTGGCCATGTTCGCGATCTGGCGATTCGGCTCCGAAGAACAGAAGCAACAGTGGCTGCCCGGCATGGCCGCCGGCGAACTGCTCGGCTGCTTCGGCCTGACCGAACCCGACGCCGGCTCCGATCCGGCCTCGATGACCACCCGGGCGCGGCACGACGGGTCGGACTGGATCCTCAACGGCCGCAAAATGTGGATCACCAACGGATCGGTCGCCGACGTGGCAATCGTCTGGGCGGTGACCGACGACGGCGTGCGCGGCTTCGTCGTCCCCACCAAGACGCCCGGGTTTTCCGCCAACACCATTCACCACAAGCTCTCGTTGCGGGCGTCGATCACCAGCGAGCTGGTGCTCGACGACGTCCGCCTGCCCGACGACGCGATGCTGCCCGAGGTGAAGGGGCTCAAAGGTCCGCTGTCGTGTCTGTCGGAGGCGCGCTACGGCATCGTCTGGGGTTCGATGGGCGCCGCGCGATCCGCGTGGCAGGCCGCGCTGGACTACGCCGGACAACGCACCCAATTCGGGCGTCCGATCGCCGGATTCCAGTTGACCCAAGCCAAACTCGTGGACATGGCCGTCGAATTGCACAAGGGTCTGCTGCTGGCGCTGCAGCTGGGACGACTCAAGGACAGCGTGGGTCTGCGACCCGAGCAGGTCAGCTTCGGCAAGCTCAACAACACCCGGGAAGCGATCGAGATCTGCCGGACGGCGCGAACCATATTGGGCGGCAACGGGATATCGCTGGAGTATCCGGTGATTCGGCACATGGTCAACCTGGAATCGGTGCTCACCTACGAGGGCACTCCGGAAATGCACCAGCTGATCCTGGGTCAGGCCTTCACCGGCATCGACGCCTTTCGCTGACAGGAGCATCTGAATGAGCGCACGGCTGGAGTACACCTCCGAGCACCGGCAGTTCCGCGAAATGGTGCACGACTTTGTGCAGCAGACTGTTGTCCCGGCGCACGAGCAGTGGGAGAAGGCCGGCTGCCTGGACCGTTCGCTGTTCACCGAAGCCGGCAAGCTTGGGCTGCTGGCGTTTTCGGTTCCCGAGGAGTTCGGCGGGCCAGGTGTTGACGACTTCCGCTACAACGCGATCGTCGTGGACGAACTCCAGCGGGCCGGCGCGGCGGCCGAGGCTATCGCGTTGTCACTGCAGAACGACATCGTGCTGCCCTATCTGACCGACCTGACGACGGCCGAACAACAGCGACGCTGGTTGCCCGGTGTGGTCACTGGCGAGACGGTGATCGGCATCGCGATGACAGAACCCGGCGCCGGTAGCGACCTGGCAGGGATCCGCACCACCGCCGTGCGAGACGGCGACCACTACGTGGTCAACGGCGCGAAGACCTTTATTTCCAACGGGCAGACCGGAGATTTGTTCGTCGTCGCCGTGCGCACCTCGCCCAATCGGCACAAGGGGTTGTCGCTGCTGGTGGTCGAGCCGGAAACACCGGGCTTCAGCCGCGGCAGGAACCTGGAGAAGATCGGTCTGCACGCCCAGGACACCAGCGAGCTCAGCTTCACCGACATGCGGGTTCCCATCGAGAACCTACTCGGGGAAGAAGGCCGGGGCTTCTATCAACTGATGAACAACCTGCCCCAGGAACGGCTGTCGCTGGCCGTCGGCGCGGTGGCGGCAGCCGAGGGTGTGATGGCCGAAACCCTCGGCTACGTCAAGCAGCGAAACGCGTTCGGCTCCCCCATCTCCGGCTTGCAGAACACTCAATTCGTGCTCGCCGAGCTGTCGACCGAAATCGATGTCGCGCGTACCTATCTCGACGACTGCATCGCCGAACACCTCACTGGTGAGTTGACCGCGGCTCGGGCCGCGCGGCTGAAATGGTGGACCACCGAACTTCAGGTTCGCACCGCCGACCGCTGCTTACAACTGCACGGCGGATACGGGTACATGCGGGAATATCCGGTCTCGCGTGCCTTCGTGGACGCTCGCATCCAGACGATTTACGGCGGCACCACCGAGATCATGAAGACGATTATCGCCAAGGATCTCGGGATCTGAAGTCGCTCAGGCGCTTTCCCGGGTGAACATCGCCATCCCGTTCACACCGGGCACGGGCAGTGCTTCCATCGGGGAGGGCATCCGCACCGCTGCGCCGACCAAAACCATCGCCGCGGCGGTAGAGGGATCCACTTCCGACTGCGACCCGCTGCCGTATTTGAGGAGTTTGTCGCGAGTTTCGGTGTCGGTGATGAACATGATCCATACGGGTTCTGAGTTGTTTTCCATTGTTCTACCTCTGCAAGTTTCGGGCTGGGCGTGGGCGCTGGACGAGGACGCAACTATGAGGCCATCTCGCAGTCGTTCGATCGGATTGTTTTTGCCAGGGTGACGGGGAGAAGGCCGGTAAGACCGGTTAAACCGGCGTCCCTGCGCGACGTCGAAGGTTGGTTCCGCACCGGACTTGACACCTGTAAAGTCCGTCGAATGGACAACATCAGGGGCAAGACCATCGTCATCACCGGCGCTGCCCGCGGCATCGGGTATGCGACCGCGCAGGCGCTGCTGGCGCGCGGTGCCCGCGTGGTCATCGGCGACCGGGACCTCGATGTGCTGGAGAGCGCGGTCGCCGGCATCAGCAGTCTGGGACAGGTGACCGGTCATCCCCTGGACGTGACCGACAAGGAATCGTTCGCGGCATTTCTCGACAAGGCCCGTGCCGACGGCGGCGGGCACATCGATGTACTGATCAACAACGCCGGCGTGATGCCGGTGGGTCCGTTTCTCGACCAGTCGGCGCAGGCCGTCCGCTCGTCGATCGAGGTGAACTTCTACGGTGTGCTCACCGGTTGTCAGCTGGTGCTGCCGGAGATGGTGAAGCGCGGCAGCGGGCACATCATCAACATCGCATCACTGGCCGGCATGGTCGCCGTGCCCGGTCAAATCATTTATGCCGGAACAAAATTCGCAGTCGTCGGGCTGTCCACCGCGATGGCCGACGAATTCGCCCCGCAGGGTGTCAAGGTCACCGCGGTACTGCCGACCTTCACCAACACCGAACTGATCTCGGGAACGTCGCCGTCGGCCGCGCAGAAGCCGGTCGAGCCGTCCGAGATCGCCGCCGCGATCGTCAAGGTGCTCGACAAGCCGAAATCCCGAGTATCGGTGCCTAGTTGGGGTAAATCATTCGCCGCCGTGACCACCCTGCTGCCGGACCGCGGTCGCCGCTGGCTCAACAAGAAGATGGGCAACGATGCGGTGTTCCTCCACCTCGACACCACCGCCCGCCGGACCTACGAAGATCGCGCGCAGCACGCGACGGGGGTCGTCGAGCACAGGGAGTGATCAGCGGCCGCGCGGCGCGTACATGATCACACCGACGCCGGCCAGACACACCGCCGCACCGATGATGTCCCAACGGTCCGGCCGAAAACCGTCCAGCGCCATGCCCCAGGCCAGCGACCCGGCGACGAACACTCCACCGTAGGCGGCCAGCACCCGACCGAACTGCGAATCGGGTTGAAAGGTGGCGACAAAGCCGTAGGCGCCCAACGCGATCACCCCGAGGCCGGCCCAGATCCATCCCCGGTGCTCGCGGATGCCCTGCCAGACCAGCCAGGCACCACCGATCTCGAACACCGCAGCCACCGCGAACAGCAGGATCGATTTGGCGACAGTCACCGCATCAGCGTAGGGCCCTAACCGGCCGTCGAGGCGCTCAGGGTTCTGATGGTCTGAGATTCGATGCCCTGGAACGCAGTTCCATCCGGCCGCAGCAGATCGTGGAACCAGACCTTCGGGACCGATGAATACGGGTGGTTCCAAGAGTCCCACGGGAAGTAGGTCTGCGTTTTGCCTGCCACCAAACCCCAGTTGATCGCACCGACATTGTGCCGCTTGGCAACTGGCAAGATGCTCTCGATGGTGCTGCCCTTCGGACGGGCCATGTATTCGGTGCACAAGATGGGGCGTCCATGGGGGGTGAGCTCACCGATGCGAGACTCGAACGTCGACGGCCCGGCGTAGGAGTGAAAGCTGATCACGTCGGAGTTGGCAAGCTGAATGTTTTGGATTGTGGTGCGGCTACCGGGATCCGCCCATTCGCCGTCCCACACGCCGCTGGTCAGCGGTTGACGCGCATCGGCGGCACGCGCCCAGGTGAAGACCTGAGGAAGCAGATCGGCGACCCGCTCGAGTTTGTCGCCGCGCTCGACGCTGCGATATTGGGGTGCGGGGTTGTCAGGTTCGTTCCACACGTCCCAACCCAAAACCCGATCGTCATTGCGGAATTGGGTCATCACGCCGGTGACATAGTCCTGCAGGGTGCGGGTGTAGCGCTTGTCATCGATGCGCTCGGCCCCGGGACCCTGCACCCAGCCGGAGTTGTGCACGCCGGGCGTCGGCGCATGCTGTTGGCCGAGTTTGGGGAACGGGTCCCAGCAGGAATCGAAGAGCACGAACAGCGGTTTGATCCGGTGACGTGACGCGATGTTGACGAATTGCGCCAGACGCGATTGAAAGCCGCGGGAGTCCTGAGCCCACAGCTGATCGTGCAGGAAAACCCGCACCGAGTTGAGTCCGTGTAGCCGGGCCCAACCCAATTCGGTGTCGATGCGCCGCGGGTCGTAGGTGCCCGGTTGGAACATCTCGAGCTGATTGATCGCGGTGGAGGTGATGAAGTTCGCGCCGACGGGCCAGCCCTGGGCTTGGTACCAACGGTTGGCACGGTCGGCCGACCACCGACTCGAATCGGCAGACGCGCGGGGCGGCTCAGCGGAGGCGCGCGGCGACGAGGCCAGAGCGGTGCCGGCAGCCAGCAGCAACGGCAGTTTCAGAACCGTTCGGCGGTACACAAACTGACGATAAGTTGAGCACACCGTTGTTCCCGGTATTCATTCCGCGCGTCGCGCTACTTTGTTGTGGCAATTGTTATCTCGCCGTCATCAAGTCATCGCGACGTGGCAAGCATCCGCTCCAGGGTCAACGCTTGCGCTCCGGCCGATACCGACGTCGGCCCCGCAGTGGCGATCATCGCCCACCGGCCGGGCACGACCGCGACCTCCTCGCAGGGCTGTTCGGCCGTGCAGAATTCCGACACCAGCGAGCGGATGTTCTCGGCACTTTCGGTCGCCTCAGGACTGAGCACGCGTGTCGCAGCTCCGACGCCGATCTCGGGATGGCGCGCCATGAACTCGCGTAAGAACAGGGCTCCGGTGACTTTCGGATTGATGTCCTGCACGGCGGCCACCATGGTGTCGCCGAAGACGCCGCCCACGGTGCCGACGGCGAAGTCGATGCCGCAGTGCAGCAAACCGAGTCGTTGATGGAGTTCGGTCATCGTGTCTCGCAGCCCGGTGTAGAGGCTCGCGTCCAGACCCAGGTTCTCCCAGTCCGCGGCGGTCACGTAGATGTTGCCCTTCCACGACGTGCCGCGCATGAACTGCAGAGTGAGACCGTCGAGCAGCGTGCCCGAGCGCACGTGGGCTGACGGCGTGGTCAGGACCCGTTCGCCGCCGACTTCTCTTTCGAAGTAGGTGACGTGCGCTTCGAGGACTTGGTCACCGCCCAATTTCCACGCGGCGGTCGCAAGCTCCTCGAGACGCCGGGTGTCGTCGAGTTCGATATTCGGCACGATCCGGCCGCCGTTGCCGCCGTCGGACGGCTTCAGGCAGGCACGCGACAGCCCGTACCGATCTTGGAGGAGTGCTCCCGCCCGAAGAAGATCGCGAACGAAATCACCGCGATCCACTTGCCAGGTAACCGCGTAACCGGGCAGCACAGGAATGGGTGCTTGCAGGGCTTTGAACGCTTCGCTGGCCCGGTGCTCGTGCTCCAAAATGACTGGACCCGGCTGGCCGGCCACCTGGCTCTCCATACTCAGCGCGGCCTCAACCGTCGGATGCAGCATGCGCTTTCGGTTCCACACCCCCAGGCGAGAATCGTTGGCGTCAACGCGGATTCGGCCAAGTCCGGTGATCCGGGCCAGCCACGTCACGAACAGCTGAAACTCAGGTTCAAAGTCATACGGGCACACCACCGTTGACGGGTTCTCTCGCAGAAACTCGATGATCTGGCGCATCACCGGATCGCGGTCGCCGCCGTCGACCGCGCGACGCAGCAGTGCCTGAGACATGTAGTAGTAGTCCGCATCCGGGAGTACCAGGCGCTCAACGCCACTCGCCGCAGCCCCGCGGCGCCACGGCTGAGTCCGTCCGACGACGAGATCGCCGCTGCGGGCAAGGTAGAGTCCGCGAGTTTCCACATATGTGGTGAGGTCCAATAGCGGCCGCCCCTCCACCATCGCGGTGAGATCCGTTTCGAAGCTGCTGGCGTAAGGCGTGGTCGAATGCACCATCAGACGAGGCTGCTGCTCGCTTGGCGACGAGAATTCGACATGCTCCCCGACCAGCTCCGGGAGTTCATCGGGTTCGATCGACAACAACTTGCGCGTCGCGATGGCGAAGTCGGTTTCGTCGAATCTCAGTGGGCCCGCGTAGCTCTGCCAGGGAATTTCGTCACCATCGACGACGACGGCCCATTCATAGAAATTGCCGGTCAGCGGATGAGGTGACGTCCGCGGCCGGCTGATGCACGATATCACTCAGGTCTCTCCATATCTGGCCCAGTGCAGTCAGGGGTAGACGCTGCGATA
>Ga0209139_10000730_pt1 | contig 11748 bp, 8 predicted proteins | sample BogFormECP14_OM3_FD_188246 | JGI IMG/M metagenome (GOLD analysis project Ga0209139, IMG submission 188246) | Bog forest soil microbial communities from Calvert Island, British Columbia, Canada - ECP14_OM3 (SPAdes) (version 2) | ecosystem: Environmental > Aquatic > Freshwater > Wetlands > Bog ...
ATGGTCGTCAGCTGAGGTGTCGTAGGGCCGGAGGGTGAAGCTACGAGAAGTAAGGTGCCAAAAGTGAGCGTCAACATGGACATTCCAGTGCGGTTGCTGTCCGCTGCTAGCTCTCGCAGAGCCGGGCTCCCGTTCGAACGGACAAAATCGAGCGCGGCCTTCACATCGGTGCCTTGCGACGAGACGCGCGCTAGTTCTTCGCCGGTGACCGGATCAACGAGCGGCTCTCCCGGGCCTGAGCCTTCTATCCATTGACAGGATATGTAGTTCGGCAGCTTCATCTGCGATTCCTCCGATGGGTTGCGATGCTAAATCGAATATCCAAAGCGCGAAGGGGAGATGGTATCACGTGCTGGCACAATACTGCATATAGCCTGAATTGTCGTTTGGCCGCTGAGACTGGAGCCAAAGTCCTAAACAGGTGCTAAACCTATTCCACTTAACAGCTTACGTTGAACATCGCGGTCTGGCGGACGATTTGTGCTGGGGGAACTGGCACCAACTGGATTCTACTCCTTGACTGACTCGCAGTCACATGCGATATACTGCAGGTGCGATTCGATCGTTTTGATCCTTATATATAGACAGCGCGAATGCAAACCACTACTCAATCCAAAATTGCAGGCCTGGAACGGGTCGCATCCACGTCGGGCGACGGGTTTCTGGAGTTTCTTGGGAAGCGGGTGCGGGAATTGCGGAACCGGCGTGGGTTGACGCGGAAGATGATGGCGCGGGAGGCGGACGTTTCGGAGCGACACCTGGCGCAGTTGGAGGCGGGTGAGGGGAATGTTTCGATTGTGCTGTTGCGGAGGATTGCGGCGGCGTTGCATGTTTCGCTGGCGGAGTTGTTTGCGGCGGAAGCGGAAACGCGACATGAGAAAGTTTTGATTCAGCGGCTTTTGGAGCGGTTGCCGGCGCATCGCGTGGAAGAGGCGATGGCGCGTTTGCTGCGTGAGTTTGGCGAAGAGGAAGCCGGGCGGCGTAAGCGCATTGCGCTGATTGGGTTGCGCGGCGCGGGCAAATCGACCCTCGGAGTGCGGCTCGCTCGGGAAATGAACGTTCCTTTCATTGAGTTAGATGGCGAGATCGAAAAAGATACGGGGATGCCGCTTGGGGAGATTTTTTCGCTTTACGGCCAAACGGGTTATCGAGCGATTGAACGGCGCTCGCTGGAACGCGTTTTGCACGAACAAGAACGCGCGATAGTTTCTGTTGGTGGTGGCGTGGTCTCTGAAAAGGAGACTTACGACTATTTGCTTTCGAATTGTTACACGGTGTGGATCAAGGCGCGGCCGGAGGAGCACATGGCGCGCGTGATTGCGCAGGGAGATTTGCGGGCGATTGCGGGCGGCAGTCAAGCGATGGATGATTTGCGGCGGATTTTGGAAGCGCGCGAGCCGCTTTACCGGAAGGCGGATATGTACCTCGACACTTCGGGGCATTCCGTGGACGAGAGTTTTGCGAAATTGAAAACGGCGCTGGTGGCCAAGGAAGAACCGCAAGCGCAGGGACGATAGAAACGAGTGGAGGAAGTCGTGGACGCAGCAATGGGACAGCTTGAGACAAAAACCGAGGCGCCGAAGATGGATGCAGTGGATTACCGAACGGAGCCGAGCAAGTACAAACATTGGAAGATGGCGTTCGACGGGCCGGTGGCGACTCTGACGATGGACGTGGCGGAGGACGGCGGGCTACGGCCGGGGTACAAGCTGAAACTGAACTCGTATGACTTGGGCGTGGATATTGAGCTGCATGATGCACTGCAGAGGATTCGGTTCGAGCATCCGGAAGTGCGGTCCGTGGTGATCGCGAGCGGGAAGAGCCGGATTTTCTGTTCGGGCGCGAACATTTACATGCTGGGGCTTTCTTCGCATGCGTGGAAAGTGAATTTCTGCAAATTCACGAATGAGACGCGCAACGGCATTGAGGATTCGAGCGCGCACTCTGGGCTGAAGTTTATCGCGGCGCTGAATGGGACGACGGCGGGCGGCGGGTACGAGTTGGCGCTGGCGTGCGATGAAATTATTTTGATTGATGACCGGTCGTCGGCAGTGAGTTTGCCGGAGTTGCCGCTGCTCGGCGTCTTGCCGGGAACTGGCGGGTTGACGCGCGTGACGGACAAGCGGAAAGTGCGGCGCGATCATGCGGATATTTTTTGCACGAATCCGGACGGAGTGCGCGGGCAGCGGGCGAAGGATTGGAAACTCGTGGATGACGCGGTGAAGCCACAACAATTTGTCGAACATGTGAAGCAGCGGGCGTTGAAATTGGCGGAATTGAGTGCTCGTCCGGCAAATGCGACGGGCGTGGCGTTGACGCCGATGGAACGGACGGTGGATGAAGCAGGCGTGCATTACGAGTTTGTGGATGCGCAGGTGAATCGTGAAGCACGGACGGTGACGCTCACGGTGCGGGCACCCGAATCCGCCGATGTGGACACCGTGGAAAAAGCACATGCAGCCGGAGCGAAGTGGTGGCCGCTGCAGATGGCGCGCGAACTGGACGACGCGATTCTGACGCTGCGGACCAATGAACTAGACCTGGGATTGTGGATTCTCAAGACCGCGGGAAATGCGGAAGCGGTGCTAGCGACGGACGAATTCCTCTTGAAGAATCAGAACGATTGGTTTGTGGGCGAAGTGCTGGGGATGATGCGGCGGACGTTTGCGCGGCTGGACGTTTCCTCGCGCTCGATGTTCGCGATTGTGGAGGCGGGATCTTGCTTCGCGGGAACGTTGCTGGAGTTGCTGCTGGCGGCGGACCGGGTGTACATGCGCGATTCACAGGAGGGTGAAGCGGCGACAGTAGTGCTTTCGGAGATGAATTTTGGACCGCTGCCGATGGTGAATCATCTGTCGCGGGTCGCGGCGCGGCTTTACGGCGATACGGAGCAAATTTCGACGCTGCACAAATTGGTGGGCAAGAAGTTGACGGTGCACGAGGCGTTGGACGCGGGGCTGGTTACGGCTGCGCCTGACGATTTGGATTGGGAGGATGAAATTCGGCAGGCTCTAGAGTCGCGGACGGCGCTTTCGCCGGACGGGTTGACCGGGCTGGAGGCGAATTTGCGGTTTGGCGGTGGCGAAACGATGGAGACGCGGATTTTTGGGCGGCTTTCGGCTTGGCAGAATTGGATTTTTATTCGGCCGAATGCGGTGGGGGCGAACGGGGCGTTGAAGGTTTATGGGACGGGGGCGCCCGTGAAATTTAATTGGGAGAGAGTTTAGTTCGCGGTTGCGGTGCGGATGAAAAGCGTTTCGTAGTATTCGACCGGGCAACCTGGGTCGCAGCACGCTGCGACCCTACAAGAGGCGGCTTCGCGCGAGATCGAGCTGGATCAGCGAGATTAACTGAGGAGAAGGCCATGATTGATTACACGGAGAAAATCCCTAATAACGTGGATTTGGGGCGGGATCGCGGGTTGCAGCGGGCTTTGGAGCATTGGCAGCCGGCTTATATGGGGTGGTGGTATGACATGGGGCCGAATGAGAGCCACAACTATGAGGTTTATTTGCGGACGGCGACTAGCGTGGAGCCGGATGGGTGGGCGCAATTTGGGTATGTGAAGATGCCGGAGTACCGCTGGGGGATCTTTTTACAGCCGCGTGATGCGCAGCGCGAAGTGAATTTTGGGATTCACAAGGGGCAGGCGGCTTGGCAAGAAGTGCCGGGGGAGTATCGATCGATTTTGCGGCGCGTGATCGTGACGCAGGGGGATACGGAGCCGGCTTCGGTGGAACAGCAGCGGTTGCTGGGGTCTTCGTGCCCTTCGATGTATGACTTGCGAAATATTTTTCAGGTGAACGTGGAAGAGGGGCGGCATTTGTGGGCGATGGTTTATTTGTTGCATCGCTATTTTGGACGCGATGGGCGCGAGGAGGCAGAGGCGTTGCTCGCGCGGCGTTCGGGGGATGCGGATAATCCGCGGATTCTTGGCGCGTTTAACGAGCCTACGCCGGATTGGCTGGCGTTTTATATGTTTACGTTTTTTACGGACCGCGATGGGAAGTTTCAGTTGTGCGCTTTGGCGGAGTCTGGGTTCGATCCTTTGGCACGGACTTGCCGGTTTATGCTGACGGAGGAAGCGCATCACATGTTTGTGGGCGAGACGGGCATTACGCGAATCATCAAGCGGACTTGCGAAGTGATGAAGGAGCATAAGCTTGAGGATCCTGCGCAGGTGCGGGCACTGGGTGTGATTGATTTGCAGACGATTCAGCGGTATCTCAATTTCCATTACAGCGTCACGCTTGATCTTTATGGGTCGGATGTTTCTTCGAATGCGGCGAATTATTTTACTAGCGGGTTGAAGGGTCGCTTTCGCGAGACGAAGCTTGAGGACGATCACGTTTTGAGCGAGGCGGAGTATCCGGTGTACGAGGTGATTGGAGACAAGATCGTGAAGAAGAATGTTCCGGCGCTGACGGCTTTGAACGAGCGGTTGCGCGACGATTACATTGAGGAGATCGCGGACGGCGTGGCGCGGTGGCAGCGGGTGATCGATGAGGCGGGGATTCCGTTTACTTTGAAGCTGCCACATAAGGGGTTTCACCGGGCGATTGGGAATTTTGCTGGGCATCACATTGGCATCAACGGTGAGGTGTTGACGGCGGAAGACTGGAAGAAACGCCAGGATGAGTGGTTGCCTAACGCGGCGGATGAGAAATTCGTGCAGTCGTTGATGACCGGCCGCGTTGTGGAGCCGGGGAAGTTTGCGAATTGGATTGCGCCGCCAGTTCGTGGGATTAACAGCAAGCCTTTGGATTTTGAGTATGTGCGGTTTAATTGAGGTGGACGCGGTCATCCTCGGAAGGATAACCCTACAACTTCAAGCTGTGTTTTAACACAGAGGGCACAGAGTAGCAGAGGAGAAGAGTGCAGGCGATCATCGACATCCACATTCACATCATGCCTTATCACATGATGAAGCCCTCCGCCATGGAGTTGATGAAACGCGGGAGGAAAGATTACGCGGATGTGATGCGGTATTGCGAGGATCCGAAGGCGTTTCTTGGGCATTTGGATAGTCTGGGGATTGAGCGGGCTGGGCTGATCAATTATGTTGCGCCGAAGATTATCGGGTTTACGCCGGAGGTGAATGATTGGAGCGCGAAATATTGTAGCGCGGCACCGGAGCGATTGATTGCGTTTGGCGGCGTTTTGCCGGGCTCGGTTCCCGATTGCGGGGCGGAAGTGGACCGCATGGCGAAGATCGGGATTCGCGCGATCAAATTGCATCCTTCGCATCAAGTGCTCACTCCCAACTCGTATATGAATGGGAACACGGCTTTGGCGGCGATTTACGAGCGGGCACAGGCGAATGGAATGCCGGTGATGATTCATACGGGGACCTCGATTTTTCCTGGCGCGCGAAATTTGCATGCGCAGCCGATGCTTTGCGACGACGTGAGCATCGATTATCCGAATCTGGTGGTGATTCTGGCGCATGGCGGGCGGCCGCTTTGGATGAATGAGGCGTTTTTTCTAGTGCGGCGGCACAAGAATATGTACATGGATATTTCAGGGATTCCGCCGCAGAAATTGATGGAGTATTTTCCGCGAATTGAGGATATCGCCGATAAAGTGTTGTGGGGGACGGATTGGCCGGGGCCGGGCGTGCCGGAGATCAAAGGGAATATCGAGAAGTTCCATGCGCTGCCGATTGGCGTGGAGGCGAAACGGAAGATTTTGTATGACAATGCGGCGCGGTTGTTTCCTCGGTGAGCGCGGCTGGAATGTATTTGGGAGGAGGTGAGCCTTCGTGATTACGATTTCTCTGCCAACTGAGTCGCAGAAGACGGCTCATATTCGATTGATCTTGAATGGCGAAGAGACGGACGTTTCGTTTGCGCCTTACAAAACTTTGCTGGAAGTTCTGCGGGAGGATTTGGGGCACACGGGGACGAAACACGGTTGCGAATTGGGCGAGTGCGGGGCTTGCGCGGTTTTGGTGGAGGGCAAGGCGGTGCTTTCGTGTTTGCTGCTGGCGGTGGAGTGCGACGGGAAGCGCGTGTTGACGGTCGAAGGGCTTGGAGCGGATGGCAAACTGCATCCTTTGCAGGATGCGTTTGCGGATTTGGGTGCGGCGCAGTGCGGATATTGCACGCCGGCGATTCTGGTTACCGCGAAAGCGCTGCTCGATCAGAATCCTCATCCTTCGCGTGAGCAGATTCGCGAGGCGCTTTCTGGGAATTTGTGCAGGTGCACAGGATATTTGCAGATTTTTGAAGCTGTGGAAGCGGCAATGGTCAAAATCGCCGCGCAGAGTAACAGCGCGGTTTAGTTTTGCGGGGCGAGGGCGCGAATGCCTGAAGAAAAAGAAATGCGCGTGATTGGCGTGCCACGGCGGAGAGTGGACGCGCGGGCGAAAGTCACGGGGCAGACGCGTTTTGCGGACGATATTTTTTTGCCGCGAATGGTTTATTGCAAGTTGCTGCGCTCACCGCATCCTCATGCGCGGATTTTGAAGATTGATACTTCGCGGGCGGCGGCTCACCCTGGCGTTTATCTCGTTCTCAGCGGAAAAGATCTCCCGATTGAATATGGAATTTTGCCGGTTAGCCAGGATGAGCAGGCGCTTTGCGTGGATCATGTGCGACATGTGGGGGATCCGGTGGCGGCGGTGATTGCGCGCGAAGAGTTGACGGCTTTCGAAGCGCTGGACTTGATTGATGTGGAGTATGAGCTGCTGACTACGATCGCCGATCCGGAAGAGGCCTTGGAGACTCCTGCGCCGCGGATTCATGAGTACGGCGAAGAGGGCAACATCCATAAGCGCGTGTCCCTGGAATTTGGAGATGTGGAGCAGGGGTTTGCGGAGGCGGATGAAGTTTTTGAAGATACTTTTTTTTATCAGGGGAACACACACCTTCCGATTGAGCAGCATGCTTCCGTGGCAATAAAAGATCCTGAGGGAAAACTGACGATCTGGAGCAGCACGCAGACGCCGCATTATTTGCATCGGGCACTCGCGAAAGTTTTGCAGATGCCGCCGGGACATATTCGCGTGATTGCTACGCCGAATGGCGGGGGATTTGGCGGGAAGAGCGATCCGTTTAATCACGAGATTGTGGTGGCGAAGGCAGCGCTGGTGCTGGACCGGCCGGTGAAGGTTTGTCTGACGCGGGAGGAAGTATTTTACTGCCACCGCGGGCGGCATCCGGTATTGATGAGATTCAAGACGGGCGTGAAGCGCGACGGCACGATCACCGGGATGCATTTGCAGACGCTGATCGACGGCGGGGCTTACGGATCTTATGGAGTTGCGAGCACGTTTTATACGGGCGCTTTGCAGACGACCACATATCACATTCCGCGTTACAAATTTCAGGGTTGCAGGACGTTCACGAACAAGCCGCCATGCGGGCCGAAACGCGGGCATGGGACGGTGCAGCCGCGGTTTGGGCAGGAAGTGCAGCTCGACAAGATCGCGGAGAAGTTGAGCATCGATCCGGCGGATTTGCGATTGCGGATTGCGGAGTCTTCGAATGCGGTGACAGCGAATTTTTTCCGATTGAGTGTGGTGAATCTTTCGGAATGCATACGGCGCGTGGTGAAAAGCTCGGATTGGAAGGAGAAATTTCGCAAGCTGCCTGAGGGGCGCGGCGTGGGATTGGCTTGCTCCGCGTATTTGACGGGAGCCGGGTTGCCGATTTATTGGAACAAGATGCCGCACTCCGGAGTGCACATTAAGTTTGATCGCGGCGGCGGCGTGGCGATTTTTTGCGGCGCGACGGAAATTGGGCAGGGTTCGGATGATGTGCTGGCGGGAATTGTCGCGGAAGTTTTAGGACTGGAGACGTTTGACATTCGGTTGTATACGGGCGACACGGATTTGGGGCCGGTGGATTTGGGGTCGTACTCGAGTCGCGTGACGATTATGGCGGGGAACGCTGCTTTGCAAGCGGCTGAGCGCGGACGGGCGACGATCGCGGAGGCGGTTGCGGAGAAATTGGATGTGCCGAAAGAGCGGTTGCGATTTGCGGACAAGCGCGTTTTTGATTTGGAGGCGCCGGAGAAGGGCGTGACGTTTGCGGAGGCGGTGTGTCTGGCGGAGGCGCGATTTGGCACCATTGGCGCGATGGGATCGTACACGCCGCCGAAATCGCCGGCGCTTTATAAAGGCGGCGGCGTGGGGCCGTCGCCGACGTACTCGTACACGGCGGCGGTTGTTGAGGTTGCGGTGAATCCGGCGACGGGGTGGATTACGGTGCCGAAGATTTGGATTGCGCACGATATTGGGCGCGCGTTGAATCCGACGCTGGTGCGCGGGCAAGTGGAGGGCAGCGTTTATATGGGGTTGGGCGAAGCGTTGATGGAGGAGCAGGAATTTCGGCGGTTGCCGAAAAAACTTTCGCACGCTTTGGTGCACAAATTTCCCTCGATGCTGGAGTACAAGAGTCCGACTTCGTTGGACATGCCGCTCGTGTTTACCGAGTTGATTGAGGAGCCTGATCCGCGCGGACCGTTTGGGGCGAAGGAAGTTGGGCAGGGACCGTTGTTGCCGATTATGCCGGCGGTGGCGAACGCGGTGTATGACGCTCTGGGCGTGAGGATTGATGAGGTGCCGATTACGCCGGAAAAAATCATGAAGGCGCTTGCGGAAAAGAAGGCGGGACGTGAGGCGCGGTTCGGGCCTGGGGATTTTCCGCGAGTCGAGTGGCCGGAGGCTTTGCGCGTGCCTCCGCCTTGGGAGGGCGGGGATGGGCATGCGGTGAATGATGCGCCACGAGCGGCGAAGCATCGCCCTGAGAAAGAAAAGGTACTTAGCTCATGATGCGGCTGCCGCTTTTTGAGTTTCGAGCGCCTCGTTCAATCGAAGAGGCGGCGCGGATTTTGGACGGCGAAGGCGGCGCGGCGATGGCACTGGCCGGCGGGACGGATTTGCTTCCGAACATGAAGCGGCGGCAGCAGGTTCCGAAGGTGCTGATGAGTTTGCGTTACATTGAGGATTTGCAACACGTTAAATTCGAACCTTCAGGATCGCGGCTCGGGGCTTGCGTGACGCTTGCTGATATCGCTGCGGACACGCGTTTTCGAAATGGATTGACGGCGTTGGCGCAGGCGGCTTCTTTGGTGGCTACGCCGCATATTCGAAACATGGCGACGCTGGGCGGCAATTTGTGTCTGGATACGCGATGCAATTACTACGATCAGAATTATGAGTGGAGAAAGGCGATCGACTTTTGTTTGAAGAAAGATGGCGATACGTGCTGGGTTGCGCCTGGGAGTCCGAAGTGCATGGCCGTGTCTTCGACGGACACGGCGCCGGCATTGATCGCGCTAGGCGCGCGCGTGCGGCTCGTATCGCGGGCCGGAGAGCGCGAGATTTTGCTGGCAGATCTTTATAACAATGATGGGTTGGATTATATCAAGCGGAAACCAAATGAACTTTTGACGCAGGTGTTCCTGGATTCTACGCATGGGTGGAAGAGCACATATTGGAAACTGAGGCGGCGCGGGTCGTTTGATTTTCCGGTGTTATCGGTAGCTGCTGCTGCTCGCTTTTCTGATCACGGTGTTGTTGAAGAGGCGCGCATAGTGATTGGATCTGCTGCGTCGCGGCCGCTGATTGCCGGGGAGGCAGCAAAATCCCTGGTTGGACGTCCGATGAGTGCGGACTCCATTGCGGAGGCTGCGGTTCTGGCGGCTCGGATTGCGAAGCCGCTGGATAACACGGACTTCGACATGAGCTGGCGCAAAAAAGTGGCAGGAGAGTTTGTGACCTGTGCTTTGCGAGAATTGCGCGGCGACGATGTGGGCAGCGAGCGCGAAACTTTCATGCGCACCCGTTCGCTGTGATCGCGAACTCTGTCTTCACCAAGTTCAAGGTCGACTGCCGGTAAGAAAAACATTAAAACTCAACATGCAGGCGCAGAGTCGAGACGAGCACCGGCCCGCGGTCGCGGTTGTAGCCGGGATTATTGATATGTTGCAGACCGAACGCGGGATAAATTCCGCGCCAGGCGTGCAGCGTGTAAAACGCTTCGACAATGTTTTCCCGGCCGTAATTCAAACGGCCGTCTCCCAAAAGGAAGCCATCGCCACCGAGAGCGAGATACTCTTGATGGACGCGGGAGATTCCGTTGGAGACAAAAGCAAAGCCCGCGCGGTCCCATTTGCGATGCCACGCTTTTCCGTTGAAGCCGACGCCGATTTCCGCCGTCTGGTCCGCTTCGGTGTACACGTAGGACTCGTGCTCACCTTCGTTCCATCCCCATCGGCCGAAAATGCCGAACCAGCCGGTGAGAGGCTGCTCGAAATTCGCGCTGAAGCCGTATTTGATCGTGGTTTGAAGCGCGTGGAAGGTGATTTCCGGCTTGGGCGTGACTCCGGCTAGAAAATTGTCGATGGCCTGCTGATAAACTCCCATGTTTGCGTGATTCACAAAAGAAAGCAGACGAAGAACGCCTTCTTGATGCAGGATGGTTTTCTTGTGGAATTCAAACTCGATATTTTCCGCGCGTGCGCGCGCTATGTCCGCGTCCGGGTGGATTCCATTGGCCACCTTGGGCATCAGTGCTTCCGCGAAGCGCACGATGCCCCAGTGGTCGTGATATTCAAACATCGCGGCGAAGGTGTACCCTCTCGTGTCCGCGGCATAGTCATAGGTGCCGGCGTTGTCGATGGTCCAGTTCATGAACTGGAAATTAGAATCGGTGCCGTAGGTGTTGAAGTCAAAGAAATCGGCGAGACTGAATTTACCGAAGCGCACTTCCAGGCGGCGTTCCGGCAATTCGCGAAAAATAGAAAAAGGCGTCTGATCCGCCGGTTTTCTAGCGTGGCCGAGAGGAATGATCTGATGAATCATCAGACGCGCGATGTAAGGAGCTTTGCCGAGTGAGGGATTACGCACCACGTCGAGGTTCGTAAAACCGGCAAGACCCAGCGCCTGCCCAATTCCGTGGCCGCCGGTTTCCTGGACGTCGCAGAGAAGCGCAGTAGTGCTGGTAAGCCTCAGTCCGGTGAAAAGTGTGAGTACACGGGAGGTGGCGTCCTGTGCTTCAGGCGTGAGGCTGTTGGGTCCTTGATAAGGGGAACGAAACGCTGGGTGCCACTGCGAGACGATGTTGACTTGACCGGAGAGCCAGAGCCGATCCATCTCCGAATGAGGAAACATGATGGGAAGGCGGTCGGCGGAAGGAGCAGGTTCGGCACTCGCCGTCGAGTCCTGTTGCGAGGAAACGGTTTCCTGAGCGCGCGCTTGGGAAACCGCGAAGGCAGAAGCTATCAGCACATTCAAGAGAATTGCTGCCGAACGTCTGGCTATTTGGCCCATCTTTGCTTCTTAGTTCTTGACAGTGCGTTCCGACGACGGCGGCACTCAGGACGTGAATGACGGACAATAAAATCGTCGCCGGCTTTGAAGAATCATTTCTCCTCGCACTTTTCGACTGCACCCGCCGCCTTTGCGACGTGCTTTGGTTTCCGGGCTTCCAGACGCGCTCGTCCATCCTTTACAAAGCCTAAGAAGCGCTGCGCCAATTCCCGAATGCGCGCCCCCTGGCGCCGTTCGATCGCTTCCGTAGGGATAAGCTCGGAGCCAACGCCGATGGCGTTAGCCCCGGCCAAAATGAAGTTCGTGGCCGTCTGCTGATTTACGCCTCCCGAGGCGATCAAGGGAACGTGCGGCAATGGCGCCCGCAAAGCCTTGATGTAACTATCGCCGCCTAACTGCGCGCAGGGAAACACTTTGACGAAGTCGGATCCCGCGCGCCATGCAGCGATTACCTCGGTGGGAGTTAGCGC
>Ga0209139_10000731_pt1 | contig 11747 bp, 8 predicted proteins | sample BogFormECP14_OM3_FD_188246 | JGI IMG/M metagenome (GOLD analysis project Ga0209139, IMG submission 188246) | Bog forest soil microbial communities from Calvert Island, British Columbia, Canada - ECP14_OM3 (SPAdes) (version 2) | ecosystem: Environmental > Aquatic > Freshwater > Wetlands > Bog ...
GCATGATGTTTGCGCGGTGCGTTTCCGCCGTCTTGACACTAATGCCCAGGGCGACGGCGACTTCCTTGCTGCTCTTCCCTTCCGCGAGCAGCTGTACAATTTCGCGTTCGCGAGAGGTCAGCCTGTTTCGCAAATGAGCTTCAGGATTGGGTACGGAATTTTGATTGCTGAACCCATTCAAAAGCATTTCTGCCGCGCGAGAAGTGAAAAATGTTCGATGATTGGCCAGGGCTTCGACGGCGCTCACGAGATCGCGGTCGGCGTCGGATTTTGTGATATACGCGCGGGCGCCGGCCTCGACGATGTCGCGCACGAGTTGGTCCGAGAAATGAAGTGTGAGTATGAGGATTCCTATTTTAGGAAAGGATTTGTGGATTCGGCGCGCCGCCTCAAGACCGTTCAGCTCGGGCATGCTGATATCCATCACGACAATGTCAGGCTTTAGTTGTTCCGTCAGGGCGACCGCCTCCCTTCCGGTTTTTGCCTCGCCACACACTTCCCAGCCGGCCCGGGAGGTAAGCAGCTGTTTGAGGCCGCGGCGCATGATGTCGTGATCGTCTGCAACGAGAATTTTCACTGTGTCGATCCCCAATCTCAAAGCGGACTTTCCGCTCCGTTGTATTCGCTGTCTGCAACCCAAATCGCCTAGCTTCTGAAGCCTCGTACAACCATGCTGGAACCTGGATGCATTAATATCCTTTTTGAAGCTCCAATCCCATACAAGATTCTCTGTATTTTAGACGGGTTTTGGCAGGTAGAGGGCCATTCAGCTGTCCCTTGCGGGACGTGACCAGCCGGCTGCCGCGCGGTGCTCGATTTGGAGTGCAGGGCCGTCGGGGTCTTCCTTCCAAGTATTCCCAGCTCCCCGTTTCACGATCCGCATCCGGCCATCCCGGATTCGAAAATGTGTCCAAGAGTTTCTCGGCAACGGAGACTTCCTAATACCCAGCCCCGGCGTAACTTCTACACGATACCACCGATTGTTGGAACCGCCGTTTTCGCGTCGAATGGGGAGTGGAGGGCACATCGAAATGCTAATCATACTTTTAGTCGTCCTGCTCCTTATGGGTTTGGGCACCCTGCCGACCTGGCCGTACAGCCAGAGATGGGGCTACTACCCGAGCGGAGGATTGGGATTAGTGGTGATAATTTTGCTCGTCCTGCTGCTCCTGGGAAGAGTCTGAGCTGGCGAGAGTCCTGGTATTCCACGTTCCAGTGCGCTGAATCATGTGTTGTTCCGTGTCCGCTTGGGACGAGCGCCCGGCGAGCTATACGCAAATCCCAGGCGCGGTGAAGGAGTCAACTACCCCATATGATGCGCAGGTCGAACGCCTTGCTTCAGCCCCGGTTATTAAGCCGTATCGCCTGGCTGTTATGGGTTATCGTGATCGTTCTTCTGATGGCGTTTTGTTTTTTCGCCAGTTCCTTCTGCATCACGCTGTTGCTCGCCGCCTTTCTGGCGATTCTCGTTGATCCGCTCGTGACTCAACTGGAGCGCTGGCACATCCCCCGCTCCGCTTCGGCGGGCACGGTCATTATTTCCGGATCGCTCTTGCTCTGTTTACTGACGTACTCCTCCTACGACCGGATCTCCGATTTCATCGACGAAATGCCACAATATGCGGTGCGCGTTCGCGACGCGATACAGCCATTCAGTCAGAAGATTGCGAGGGTGCAAGAAACCGCTGGGGACCTTAGCCCTGAAACTACGACTTCCCCAAAGAGAGTCGCTGAAGTAAAGCTCAAGGAGCCGCCCACCTGGCCCTCTTACATTATTCGCGGCGTCGGCCCAGTCTGGGGAGCCGTCATCATCATTGGCGTCGTGCCGTTCTTGATGTTTTTCAACCTGATCCGCAAAGAACAAATGAACCAACGGCTGGAGAGTACCTTGGGATCCACCATTGACGTCCCTAAGTTTGTCGGGCGCGTCACGAAAATGGTGCGGGGCTTCGCCGTTGGGAACGTCGTCATCGGTTCCGGCATGGCGGCGGTTACCGTTCTCGTCCTGCTGGCGTTGAAAGTGCAAGGCGCCGTTTTGCTCGGTGTCGTCAGCGGTTTTCTGAACTTAATTCCCTTCCTAGGCGTCGTCCTGGCGGTTCTGGTGCCTGACGCGGCCGTGCTCCTGCAATTCGATACGGCCAGCCCGCTGGTCATTATTATGATGACGGTCTTCGCTCTGCACATCATTTCCGCTAACTACTTAATTCCAAAGATCATCGGTTCACGGGTCAATATAGGCCCTGTGGCGGCCACCGCAGGAATCCTCTTCTGGGGATGGCTGTGGGGTCTGATGGGCATTCTACTTGCCGTGCCATTGACGGCATTCGTAAAAATTGTTGCTGACTGTCATCCTTCTTTGATTCATCTGTCGAATCTGCTCGCAGAATCGCCGCGCCCTGCTCCGGCGCCCACCCATCCCGCTGAAGAAGCGGCATACGAACCGGTTGCTCTCATCGGAAGGCCAATTCCTGCCAAGGCAAAGCTCTAAGCAGGCAAAGCGTGCTTCCGTCGCCGTTCGCCTTCGCTAAAGGAGCGGCAACGCCGTCGGCTTGAGGGTAATATGGAGCAGCGTTCTGGGGCGTCCCGCATTCGCCCCTGATCACGGCGTCAGGGAACGCGATTGTGAAAGCGAAATAGCGGCGCGGTTTGCCGGCGTCGACGAGGAATCTTGAATCTCTTCATCCGTATCACGCAGATAACGTTCAATTGGGGCGACGCTCGATCGTGGCTAATCTCAGCTGCAATTCTTGGCGGCGCTGTCGCCGCAGCGTTTGTTGTGCATCTTGTCCTGTTCGCTGTCCTCGAAAGAATTCTCAGACGGACGGGCACAGATACCGAATCCATACTTACGCAGCGCGCCAAGAAATCGACGCGCATCATTTTCCCGTTGCTGGCTTTAGTCCTGGCCACGCCTCTGGCGCCCATCCCGGCAGATCCGAAGAGCATTTTGGAGCATGCTCTGGGCCTCGGAGTGATTGCATCGGTGGGATGGGCGATCATTATCCTGGCGGAGCTGGCAGGAAACATCATCTTCGCGCGCAACTCGATCGATGCGCCGGACAATTTCAGCGCGCGACGGATTCGCACGCAGACACAGGTCCTCCAAAGGATTTTTTCGCTGATGGTGAGCATCTTGACTGTCGCCGCGATGCTCATGACCTTTCCGGCGGTCCGTCACCTCGGGGTCAGTCTGCTAGCGTCGGCTGGCTTGGCAGGGCTGATCGTAGGCGTGGCTGCGCGTTCCACGCTTTCGAACTTGATCGCCGGCATTCAGGTTGCGATAACGCAGCCCATCCGCCTCGAGGACGCTGTCGTCATCGAAGGCGAGTGGGGCTGGATCGAGGAAATTAACACCACCTATATCGTGGTGCGCCTGTGGGACCTCCGCCGTCTGGTGGTGCCCCTGAGCTACTTCATTGAGAAACCATTTCAGAACTGGACTCGCACAAGGGCCGACCTTCTCGCAACGGCGATGATTTACGTGGACTATACGGCTCCCGTCCAGGAGCTACGCGAGGAGCTCCATCGTATTCTTGAAGCAACCGACCTCTGGGACAAAAAAAAGTGGGCGCTTCAAGTGACGGACGCAACCGAGCGCACCATTCAACTTCGAGTGCTGATGAGCGCGCGCAATAGTCCGGACGCCTTTGACTTGCGATGCATCGTGCGGGAGCGACTGGTGCAGTTCCTCAAGGAACGCTATCCGCTCGCGTTACCACAGCAGAGAGAACAGCAATACAACATGGGGAAAGACTAAGACCGTTTCGCACAACGCTCGTGATTTCTCAGTTCTTGATTTGGAAGCGGGACTAACGGCGGAGAATGCTGGCGTTTAATGGCGTTTTTTACAGGAAAGACCTGATTGTTGACTCGAAGAGGTACAGGTATTCTCGCCTTGTTAAATCACCTCCGACACACCCACCGAGAACAGGTGCCTGGCCGAACACAGGCGCCTGTTCTCTTCCTCCCCTGAAATTGAAATCCGTTATCCACGCCGAGTGGAGTTGCCCGCGGTCCGGTAATCTCCACCCCCGCGGTGATCTTTCAAAATAGAATCAGCGACGTGGACGGCAACGGTGAAGGTGTTTCGGAGTTGAGAGCCCCGCTTCTGCGACAGTCCGGGCTCGTCTAAAGTGGCGGCTCAAACCGTAACCGGATAAAAGACAGTTCGATTGTGCCCACCTTCGGTTCAGTTTGAGGCAAACCTTGAGGCAAACTAACAGCGCCCTACTTCAATTCGCCGCCGAGCATAGGCCGGCAGCGAAGTTGGTCGGCAGTACCACCCGCCCATGCTGGACGCTGTAAACAAAATACTCGCCGGGCGCGCTCGCCGCCAATCGGACCAATTGTGCCCTCGCCTCTTCCAGCCCGTCTACGGCCTTTACCCAGAGTGGGTGGCCATCGGGTAGTCTTTTGAAGATGTCTAACGTGATTTTCATATAGTCCCCCGAACGGTTTTATCGAGAACCATACAAAAGACAAGGCAACCTGGTAGCCATTCCCTCTGATTCAATTACATTCTGAACAGTCAATGAGTTGCACGGAAGGAGCGCTGAACATCGACCTGTGACAAGCCCTACGATGAGAATTTTATCGCGGCTGAGAGTGTAAATTTTGCCGTGATGAGCGTGGCGCCCCGATTGATTCTCACCTGAACTTCGGCTCCTCGTTAGAAATCCGTGTCCAATGCGACTTCCGCTAGCCCTTTGGATCAGTGGCGAAGCTTAGAAGAAAGGAAGGCAATCTGAAGTGATCGAGGAAATAAACTACGAGCGGCGGCGTTCGCGATCGTCGGGAGCGGCAGCGATTCCCAGGCGGCGAAGTTCGTCAGTGTAATACTTGCGGTAAAGGACGTCCCACTCTTCGCTGCCTTCGAGAATTTCCTTTTTCTGCGAGGTGATCTTTTTGCGGACTTCGGCGTCGGCCTTTTCTTCTTCGTGCAGCGTAGCCGTCAGAATCTGCACGACTTGCTGGCGAATCGTGTCGCGATCCTCGACAAACTCCACGTCATTGCTGGCAACCAGCACATCCGTGATCTGATGAGACATTCTCACAATCTTTTCGCGGCTCAATCGCATTCCGGTTGCTTCCCCTCAAATCTTCTGTTGGCCCGCGCCCCTGACTATCCAAGGCGCCGCTCTTTTCCAAAGCGCACGCGGCACCGCCATGGCCGGCTGTCGGTCAGCGCAAGACCAGTTTGCGGTCGCGCGCCAGCTGTGCTTTCACCTTTTTGTACATCTCCTGGTAGGACACGCTGGTGCGCCGCATTTCGTCCTGATGCTCGGTAAGAATATTGCGCACTTCTTCGTTCAGCCGGTCTTCGACGGTAATCTCTTCCATCATGCGCTGCCGCAGGCGCTGCCCCACGGCGTCCGCAACCTTCGTCTCGATCAGCTTCCCCTCGACCAGCCGCTTTACCACTTCCGTAGCCATGTATCCGACGTAATCTCGTGCGATTAGCATCCCAGAGTGAGTCCTTTGCGCGAAAGCAAGAGAAAGAGTTTACTGGCTGCGGAAATAAAGTGCAAGGAACAGAGCCCCGCCGTGGCAAATCGGGCCTCTTCGTATAACAGCCGCTCTTGGCTGTGCGCAGGTTCCCTTCATCACCGATAAACCACGCCCGCGACGGCGTGCGTATCAGGCAAGCGGAAGCCGGAATGCGCTAAAAGGCAGAAAGAAGACACGACGACGTGACCGATGTGTAGAGGAAGTTGGAGGCGCGGGGCGGAATCGAACCGCCGATAAAGGTTTTGCAGACCTTTGCCTTACCACTTGGCGACCGCGCCCCATCGAAGGGAGCTCACTTGCCTGGGCCGAACCTCTCGTCAAGAGCCGAGAGTTCAAACCCGAAGCGAAAAACCTCGATCATTATACCATCCAGAAGCCCGCCACCTTCGTCACAAATCTGCGAATCGCTGCCGAAAAACAGATAGTTAGGATCGCTCTTGTCACACGAACTCTCGCCGAATCCATTAAAACATCGGATTAAGCGGGGCAAGCCGTATGGACACTAGTCTGACGCGACTCGCGCCAGAAAAGCTCCCGCGCGATACGCCGCGGTCTCGAACCCGTTACGCCCTCAAAATGACGCAGTTCCCTTCCGAAACGCACGAACCTCGTGCATCCCTTCGATAGAGCAAAAAAGCTTGCACCGCGATCGCCGGTAATACATCAAACATCGGCCTCGGCGAGAAGTTCGCGACAATCACATCCGGCGGCATATTGAAAAACACTTACGGCCGGATTTACGGAGCAAACGGAGAGTATTATGATTCGGACGGCGGTGACACGTGCTCGTCGTACGCGATGGACCTTAATATCCCGCTCTTCACCTTAAACTGCCGAACGATAGAGTCGCGCAGGCGGAACGCCGATTCGCTTCAGGAGTCACCACGAACGTGGAAGTTGTCACAGCTGCGAAATAACGAAACCTTGGAGAGAAAATCGCGGCGATGAGCTCCGTAACAACACCGCCCGGTTCCCTGCCAGCAGATGCGCCATCGCCGACTGCAGCGATCGGGCCGCAGACTTCGTTCTTGGCGACTGCCGGTAAATCCATTCGCGAACTCCCTCGCCTGGCGAAATTCGCGCTGATCGTAATCCTGATTGGTGTGCTTGTCGGTTGGTACCTCTGGACGGGACGCGTCTCCACGGACGATGCGCAGGTCGACGCCCACATTACTGCCCTGGCGTCGCAGGTCTCTGGTTACGTCGTGGGGCTGCCAATCGATGACAACATGAACATCAAGGAAGGCGACGTCCTCGTGCAGATCGATCCGAGGGTTTACAAAGCGGAAGTGGATCAGGCGAAAGCCGCGCTGGATCTTGCAGAAAACGAGGCAAAGTCGGCGGAGTTGCAGATTGGGCTGACGCGTGGGACCACGACGCACAGCACTGGTGGAGCTGCAGCCCAAAGCGAATCGGACGCGGCCGACTACACGATGTCCCAGGCCCAACTCGAACGCACCGCTACCGCCAATCTGCTCCAGGCGAAAGCGGAAGTCGAGTCGAAGCGCGCCACCAACGAGCGCGCCCAGGCGGATCTCGAGCGCTACAAGCCGCTGGTGCAAACCGGCGACGTCTCGAAATTTCAATTCGATGCTGTCGACGCCACCGCACGGGTCGCGCGACATGATCTTGCAGCCGCCGAACAGCAGCTCGCCGCGGCAGAACAGAATGTGCAGATCGCACGAGCCAGTGTGAGCTCGTCGAAAGCAAGAGTGGCGCGCTCGCAGTCGCTCCTGCTGGAATCGAAAGCGCGCGAGCAACAGATTCCGATCAGCGAAGCGGCGTACAAATCCGCGCTGGCGGCCGTCGAACGCGCGCGAGCTCTGTGGGAACAAGCCAAGCTCAATCTCGGTTACACCACGATCAAGGCGCCCATCTCCGGCCAGGTGACGCAGAAGACTGTAAATCTTGGGCAATACGTTCTGCCGGGAAATTTACTGTGCACACTGGTGCCGCTCGATAAGGTGTACATCACCGCAAACTTTAAGGAAACGCAGATGGATCACGTGGCGCCCGGCCAACGCGCGAAAATTCACGTCGATACGTACGATCGCGATTTTGAGGGAGTGGTGGACTCCATCGCCGGAGCGGCTGGTTCCCGGCAAGCGCTTTTGCCGCCGCAAAATGCCACCGGCAATTTCATCAAAGTGGTACAGCGCATTCCGGTAAAAGTTCTGGTCAAGCAGAGCAGCGATCCGCACTTTGTGCTTCGTCCAGGAATGAACGTGGAAGCTACGATTTATACTCGCTGAGATGGCGGGAGCGTCATGAGCTATTTTGTCACCGGCGCCGAAGCGTTGAGAGAGGAGTTCGACCGGCGCGTCACCCAGCCGCTCGCTGAACTCTCGCAAAGACGCAAGGTGATTGTTCTGCTGAGCGTCGGCCTGATCTCCGGAATCGAGATTGCGAACCGGATCTCCATCAACGTTCTGCTGCCGGATCTGCAAGGCAACGTCGCGGGCAGCTCGGACGACGTCAGTTGGGTGCTGATTCTCTACAATCTGGGCTTCTTGTGTTCGTTGGCGCTCAGCTATTGGATGACGCGCGTGCTGGGCGCCCGCCGCCACCTGCTCCTCAGCGCGGCGCTCTACTCGGTCGGAGCCATCGGCTGCTTCCTCAGCGCTCGCAGTCTCACGCTCTTGCTAATCTCGCGAGTCATCATGGGCTTTGGCGGCGGAGCGTTCCTGGTACGCGCCGTTATCCTTGCCGGCCTGATGTTTCCGGGAAAAGCCCGCGTCCGCGCCGTATTCTGGATTTTCCTTGAGGTTGTTCTTTTCGAAGTTTTCTATCCTGTTGCCATGGGATGGATCTCCGATACCATCCACTGGAATTATGCTTTCTTGCTGGATTTTCCCTTTCTCACTGTCGGCGCATTTCTGATCTGGAAATACGTGCCCCCGGGAATTCTCTACACCCGCGGCGAAAAGTCCTACATCGATTTGTGGGGAGCGGGCATGCTGATCGCCGCGCTGGCTTGCCTGCAGGTTGCGCTCAGTAGAGGAGAGCGCGACGAATGGTTTCAGTCGTCATTTATTGTGTCTTTCCTGTTCGTGGCGCTTGTTTGCTTAGCCGGTTTTCTCTGGTGGGATTGGAGGCCCGAAAATCCGGCGCCCGTTTTGCATCTGCGAACGATCTGGCGGCAAGTCCCGCTGCGCGCGTCCATTGCGATCGTCACGATCGTCGGCTCGATGCTGGGTGCTGGACTGTTCGTCCTGCCGCAATATCTGCGGACCGTGCAAGACTACAGCGCAACGCAGACGGGTGGTTTCGTTTCGGCGTATACCTTAGGTTTGGGAACTGGGGTGCTGATTTCCCTGCGCTACCTGCTTGTGCGGCTCGGCGGAGCCAGAATGGTCGCTCTGGGGGCGCTGATCATGTGCGGCGCCTGCACCAGTTTTATCTACATCTGGACCCCCACGACGCCCTCATGGATCCTCGCGCTCGCCACCTTCCTGCAAGGAATGGCGCTGGGCCCGATGCTGAGCGGCGCTTCCAACGTTGCCACGAGCCAAGCCGCACTCGCCGATTTGGACGACGTCGCCACTAGTTTTTATTTTGTCCGCCAATTGGGAAACACGTTCGGCATCACGGCCGCAACCGTCATGTTCGACCATCGCATGACGTTGCACTCCTCGCGCCTGGTGGACGTGGCCAACGCCCTCGACCCAACGCTTCAGTCCACTCTGTCGCAATACTCCAGTCTGATCGAGCGCAATGGCGGAGCAGGCAGCAATCCCGTGCTGGGCGCGGTTCAAATCTTTCAGTCAAACGTAATCACGCAGAGCCGGGTGCTCTCCTACATCGACATCTACTTCGGACTCGCTGTTCTGAGTGTCGCCATTCTTTGCCTGATCATCGCCGGGCGCCCAAAGCGCGCGCCCCTGCCTTTACGCCCGCACTTTCATTTGTGGTGAGGAACGCGGCTTTGCGCTCGTCGCATACACCGCCGCGCGCGGAAGACACATGTTTCTACCAAACGTGCAGGAAATGAAGCGCTTTTTTGATCTCACCGCGGCATACCAGAGCCAAAACAGCGCCAATCACGCACAAAATTCCCAAACAAAAAGAAATATCCACAAAGGTCAAGAGTCTTGCCTGGACCACGACTAGGCCCTGAAAAATCTGGAGCGCACCCGCCGTGGGGTTGCTCCCACCCCCGCCGTTTTTGGCGATGGTTCCGGCGTAGGCTCCGAGGAATTGCGGAACGATAGGGTTTAACCGGTTCGCACTATCCAAGAGGCGAGCGGAATGAAAGGTCATACGCCGGTCAAAAAGGACTGCCGCGGCTGTCACTCCCAGAGAGTTCCCGAACTGGCGCACGAAAAAATACGTGGCTTCCCCTTCGCTTACATGAGGCAAATCGATTTGGCCAACTGCCAGATTGGCCACTCCGAACCAGAGCGGACCGATCGAGAAGCCTTGCATGAGGCAAATAAGGGCCAGCAGATACGTCGGAGTGTCCGGCGTCCAGATCTCAATGCTCGCAACAAGAATGATCGCCATCAGGGAAAAACCAAAAAGCGTGGTGGGCAGACCACCCCATCGAGGCAAGAGTACGCGCAAGCACAGCAAACCGCCGACACACACTCCAGAGGCATATAAGCCGAAAAATTCTCCCGTTTGTGTGGCGCTGAAATTCTGAACGTTCCGCAAGTATTGGGGCAAAATAAACAGCGACGTTCCCATAATTGCGCCGAGCACCAGCACCAAAGCAAACGACGCTCGCAGCGAGCGGGTTTCGAGAATCCTGCGCAGGTGCAAAACCGGCTGGTCATTCCCGGGATTAAGCTCCCAGATTAGAAAGAAAACAAAGGAAACGATGCCGACTCCGAAGGCGGATGCAATCCATGTCGAGTCAAACCACCTGTCTTGCTCGCCTCGACTCAAGGCGAATTGCAAGGCAAACATGCTAAGAATCAAAAGTGCACTGCCTCGAAAATCGAAGCGTTTATTCTGTTCAATCACGTAGATATGTCCTGGCGGCATGTATTTCCAGACGACATATGTCCCCATTGCGATAAAAGGAAAATCGATGAGAAAGGCATAGTTCCAATGGAGGGCATCGTTGATCATCCCCATTGCCGTCGGATAAACAATCTGCGCACCAAAGAGAATCGATAGCGCATAGGTCATTGGTTTTCGTCCCAAAGCGCCGGGAAAGAACGCAAAGGACACAACCACCAGGCGCACCAGAAACGCCCCGCCGCCAAAACCCATCATCACGCGGGAGGCCAACAGAAGACTCAGGCTGTGCCCACTAAGAAAGCAGCCGATTGCCCCGAGGGAATAAAGAGCGATGCAGGAAAGAAAATGTCGCCGAGCCCCAAGGATGAGGCGCGTGCCCGCACTGAGAACCATGGAACATATGAACCCGACATTATAGAGCGTCAAGACCCAGCTGATCTGGTCGGACGTGGCGGCAACGTTTCCTTGCATGTCGGGAAGAAGGACGTTGATGGAGAGGCGGTTGGAAACCTCCACAGCGGTAATCAGGCTGACGGCGAGCAGGACAAGCCACTTACGGTCATCGCTCATCGCCTCAATATTCGGGGAAATCTTTTGCTGCTGCGCACCGGGAGTCTGCAGCGCGCCAACTTGGCTAATGAAATTCGACATCTGCACCTTTGTACGGGGCGATTACCGCGTGTAAATCGTCGCTTCCACGTTCATCCCCGGCCTTAACACGATGTTCGGGTGTTGTCCGGATTTGACGAGGATTTTCACGGGAATGCGCTGCACAACTTTCACAAAGTTGCCCGTAGCATTCTGCGGAGGCAAAAGTGCCTGTCGAGAGCCAGTAGCGCCTGCCACGGAGTCAACGACACCCTCGAATTCATCGGAGTAAGTATCGACGTGAAAACTTACTTTCTGTCCCGGCGCTACATGTGTCAGCTGTGTTTCTTTGAAATTGGCAGTCACATACACCTGGTTCAGGGGAACAATGGTGAAAAGCAATTGCCCGGGAGAAACGTATTGCCCAAGATCCACGGATTTCTGGGTAATCTGTCCGCTGATGGGCGCGACAATCGTTGCGTAATTCAAATTCAACTCTGCCTGATCCAAAAGCGCCTTGGCTCTGGCCGCGGTGCCTACAGCGGACTCGTACGCCGCCTCGGTGATCGGCACCACCTCGGGCGTGCCGTAGGTGGCGCATGTACTCGAGAAAACGAGCCGGTCGACGCCCGCGTTGCGCATCGCATCCAGCAGCGTCAGCGCACCGATAAAATTGTTCTGATAGT
>Ga0209139_10000732_pt1 | contig 11737 bp, 8 predicted proteins | sample BogFormECP14_OM3_FD_188246 | JGI IMG/M metagenome (GOLD analysis project Ga0209139, IMG submission 188246) | Bog forest soil microbial communities from Calvert Island, British Columbia, Canada - ECP14_OM3 (SPAdes) (version 2) | ecosystem: Environmental > Aquatic > Freshwater > Wetlands > Bog ...
TCATGCACCGGGCGGAGCCAAGAAATATGTCGTCGACGGAAAGATGACCAAAGGATTCGCCTTCGTCGCCTATCCTGCCAATTACCATTCCTCGGGAGGATTGACTTTCATTGTCGACGAATCCGGAACTATTTACGAAAAGGACCTTGGTCCCGACACCACAAAGATTGCGCAAGCGATGATCGCCTACGACACGGATTCCACTTGGCAAAAGGCTGATTGACCCAGGGGGTCCAGAGTCGCCGATGTCACGCCCTGCACCAGTTCTACCAACGCTGTACCCATTCTATCCGCCCGTTCGAGAATCGGCACCTACCAGGTCGCGCCGTCTAGGCGAACCCGTACCTTTGCTGTCCTTTCTTCGGCAGGATGTAGCTTCCAGTCGACCGGCGTGGCTGCCATTCGTATTGGTTTTAGCGGCGATCGCCGGAGTCGCGTTTGCAGACCATCTCGTTGCTTCGCTCTCACTTGTTTACCTCTATACGCTGCCTCTTACCATTGGCGCAATTTTCTTGCGCAAGGAAATCAGCTACGGCCTAATCGTCGCGTGTATCCTGTTCCACTATTTTTTCCACTATTTTGATCCCCCGCGGCACATCCACTTGGGACTCCGCATCTTCCACGATCTCTCAGCGCTGTTCTGCCTCACCGTCGTTGTCTATGTGCTCCAGCGTTATATCGAGCGGCAGGAATCGCTCGTCAAAACCATTGAGCAACAACGTGATAGCCTTCTCAGCGACTTGGAGCTTGCGGCAGAAGTTCAGCGCTTGTTTCTCCCCTCTGGAAAACCAGCGATCGCCGGACTCGAAATAGCCGGGATGATGCACCCCGCACGCGGCGTAGGCGGCGACTACTTCGATTATTTCCCCATTGACGCGGACACGACTCATATCGTCATTGCCGACGTAGCTGGAAAAGGTGTTGCCGCCGCCCTCTTGATGTCCGCGACGGCGGCGGCCATGCGGCTTGAGGCGAACCGCGATCGAAACATGCTGCAGCAAGTGGATAAGTTGAATACCGAGATCGGCGCCGTGTCAGATCCCGAAAAGTATGTGACGCTGCTGGTTGCGGAAATCCACAGAAACAAACAGATAATCCACTACGTGAATTGCGGGCACAATCCTGCCCTTTTGTTTCGAACAAAAACGGGAGCGCTTACGCGGCTGGACTCGTCTTGTCCACCCATTGGATTAGCACCGGAAGAGAATTGTGAACTACGCTCGGAAGATCTTGTTACCGGCGACGTCTTGGTTTTCTATACCGATGGAGTCACTGAGGCCGAGAACCGTCTTGGGGAAGAATTCGGCATGGAGCGCCTTTCCGCAACTGTGCGCAGTGGTTCTTCGATGTCCGCCGAGGACCTCATGACCAGTATCTATAGTGCCGCCGCAGATTTTTGCGGCGATGCCTTCAACGACGATGTAACCATTCTCGTGGTCAAGTGCGAATTCGACCGCTCCTCTACTCCCACTTCGTAAGACTTTCTTTGAATGTGGCAGTTTAAGTCCCGGAGTGACCTCGCATCGGCGCATACCGCTTCTGTCCCCATCCTTTATCCCTCTTTCGGAAACCGCATTCAGTCCCGATCGGCGCGCTGCCAGCGTGCTGACAATCATCCAATCCGCTGGACTCTTCGCTCCTCTCTCCCTACGCTTAGTTTCCAGTCGATCCTATTAAGGGTTATATTTTCAACCACTTCCGAGATTCCTGCTCAGTCTGCATGGTGGCACCCCGGCTGCATTCTTACTATCCGGAGCAAGAAAAGTGGGCGGAAAGGGTAGAGCCGAATCATGTGGATAGTCAGACTAGCACTGCGGCGGCCTTATACGTTTGTCGTAGTGTCGATACTCATCGTGATTATGGGTGGGCTTGCAATCGTTCGAACACCAACGGACATCTTCCCGAACATCGACATTCCCGTTGTCAGCATCATCTGGAACTACAACGGCCTCGTACCCGAAGACATGAGCGATCGCATCGTTAGCGTCACGGAGCGAGCGCTGACCACTACCGTCGACAACATCGAGCACGTCGAATCGCAATCACTGTATGGAGTTGCCGTTGTCAAAGTGTTCCTGCAGCCGACTGCGAACATTCAGCAAGGAATTGCACAGATTACGGCGATTTCTCAGACCCAGCTCAGGCAGTTGCCCGCAGGAACGACACCGCCTCTCATTCTTGCCTACAGCGCATCGAGCGTGCCGGTTCTCCAGTTGGCTCTCTCGGGGCAAAACTTGTCGGAGCAAGAACTCAACGACTATGGCCTGAATTTCATTCGGACCCAGCTCATCACCGTGCCTGGCGCATCTGTCCCCTATCCTTATGGCGGTAAACAACGCCAGGTGCAAGTCGACCTGAATACGACAGCCTTGCAGTCGAAGGGCCTGTCCGCCCTGGATGTAGTGAACGCGATAAGCGTGCAAAATCTGATTCTGCCCACAGGAACGTCCAAGATCGGTTCCAAGGAATACGATGTTTCCATTCCTAATGCAGCGCCGCAGACGATTACCGACTTAAACCGAATCCCGATTAAAACGATTGGCGACACGACGATCTACATCAAAGATGTTGCCTGGGTACGCGACGGCTTTCCGCCGCAGACGAATATCGTGCGTGTGAACGGACAGCGCTCCGTATTGCTGACCATCCAAAAGGCGGGTAATGCGTCAACCCTGGACGTTATCGCCGGCATCAAGGCTCTTCTGCCCCAAATCAAAACCACGGTTCCACCACAGCTAGATATAGCACCGCTGGCGGATCAATCCATTTTTGTTCGTGGCGCGATCAGCGGTGTCGTCCGCGAGACGCTGATTGCCGCGTGTCTGACCGCTTTCATGATTCTCGTTTTTCTCGGTAGTTGGCGAAGCACCATCATCATCGCAACCTCCATCCCTCTGGCGATCCTCACCTCCATCATTGTGCTTAGCGCGATCGGAGAAACGATCAATATTATGACCCTTGGCGGACTCGCTCTGGCGGTCGGCATTCTGGTGGACGACGCGACCGTTGAGGTCGAAAACATCAATCGCAACCGCGAGGCGGAACCCGAGAAGGACATGGATGAAGTTGTCCTCGACAGCGCGTCGCAAATTGCAACACCTGCTTTCGTCTCCACACTTGCGATCTGCATTGTGTTTGCACCGATGTTCTTGCTCTCCGGCGTCGCACGGTATCTCTTTGTGCCGCTCGCCGAAGCAGTCGTTTTCGCTATGTTGGCCTCGTATTTCCTCTCGCGGACCATTGTTCCGACAATGGCAAAGTACTTATTGCGGGGAGAGAAGGAGGCGGGAGATCCCCCCAGCCGCAATCCTTTTGTGCGGCTCCAGAAGGGTTTTGAAGCGGCTTTCGAAAGATTTCGTCACAGCTATCGCGGTCTCCTGGAGATTTGCCTCCATCACCGGAGTGCTTTCCTCATTGCCTTCTTCGCGACCTGCCTGGGTTCCCTCGCGATTCTGATCCCTTGGCTAGGCCGGGATTTCTTCCCCAGCGTTGACAGCGGCACTTTCAAACTTCATCTGCGCGCGCCCACCGGAATGCGCATCGAGGAAACCGCCAACCTATGCGACCAGGTCGAACAGTCGATTCGACAACAAATTCCAACCAATGAAGTTAACGACGTAATTGACAACATAGGTCTGCCTTATAGCGGCATCAATCTTTCTTACAGCAATTCGGCTCCCGTCGGCACATCGGACGCCGACATTCTTGTGACTCTTTCCGCCAAGCACCATCCCACAGATGACTACATTCATCAGCTTCGTCTGACACTCCCAAAACAGTTTCCGGGGGTTAGCTTCGCGTTCTTGCCTGCGGACATGGTCAGCCAAATCCTGAACTTTGGCTTGCCGGCCCCCATCGACGTCCAAGTCGTGGGAAACGACCTCGAGGGAAACCAGCGCTATGCAAATGCGCTCCTGGGCAAGTTGAAGTACGTTACAGGAACTGCAGATCTGCGGATTCAGCAACCCTTCGATGAACCTTATCTGTACCTGCGGGTCGAGCGTACGAAAGCAGAGCAGCTTGGTTTTACCGCCCACGATATTGCGCAAAATCTTCTGGTGTCGCTGAGTGGCAGCTTCCAAACCTCGCCAACATTCTGGGTTGACCCCAAGAACCGTGTCAGCTATCAAATCGCAACGCAGACGCCGCAATATCGCACCGACACACTGCAGGATGTTGAGAACATCCCGATCACCGGCACAGACCCTACGGCTCCTCCATCGCTCATGGCCAGTCTGGTATCAACTCAGCGGGGTGCAGGAATGGCAGTGATTTCTCATTACAACGTAGCGCCTGTCATTGACATCTTTGGCGCAGCCACGGGACGCGACCTGGGTGGCGTGGCCGGCGACATCAATAAAATCATTGAGGACACCCGCCAGCAGTTACCCCGCGGCTCTCGCGTTGTTGTGCGTGGTCAGGTTCAGACGATGCGAGCGTCCTACGTCGGTCTTCTGAGTGGCCTTGCGTTCTCGATCCTGCTTATATACCTGCTGATCGTCGTCAATTTTCAGTCCTGGCTGGATCCTTTCATCATGATTTCCGCGCTGCCCGCTGCACTGGCAGGCATTGCGTGGTTTTTGTTCATAACGCACACAACTCTCAGCGTTCCCGCGCTCATGGGGGCCATCATGTGCATGGGCGTCGCCACCTCTAACAGCATCTTGGTTGTTAGCTTTGCGACCGAAAAAATGCAGGGAGGTAGTGATTCCATCAGCGCCGCATTGGAGGCAGGCTTCACGCGCTTTCGACCTGTCCTGATGACTGCTCTGGCCATGATCATCGGCATGGTGCCCATGGCCCTAGGACTGGGAGACGGAGGCGAACAGAATGCGCCCCTTGGCCGGGCGGTCATAGGCGGCTTGCTTTTCGCTACGGTTTCCACGCTGCTTTTTGTCCCAGCATTTTTCAGCGTTTTGCAGGGTTCGCGCCGGCATCCGGCCCAAACCGAATACCAGCACTAGACAATAATCTATGTGGAGTCATTATGTCGCAACAAACTGAAGAGAAAAAACAAGTGGGCGGGCAACCACTCTCACCGAACGATGTGGGAAAACCGCAGCGTCCTCTTAGGCGTTGGTTGGGTCTGGCGATTGCGTTAATTGCCGTGGCTGCCTTGTTGGTCTCGGGCATCTTGTCCCGTGTCAAGGCTCGCACAACGCTAAAGGCAGAAACGGCCCAAGTCGCTCTCACCGCGGTATCGGTCGTTTCACCAAGACAAACCGCGCCCGCCCAGGAAATCATCCTTCCGGGAAATGTGCAACCGTTCATCACTTCACCGATCTATGCGCGAACCAACGGATATTTGAAAAAATGGTATTTCGATATCGGCGCGCATGTGAAACAGGGGGAATTGCTTGCTGTCATCGAAACGCCGGAAGTCGATCAGCAACTCCAGCAAGCGCGCAGCAACCTGGCGACCGCACAGGCCAATCTAGAACTCGCCGCCATCACGAAAGCACGATATCAGGGGCTTCTGAAGAGCAATGCTGTGTCGCAGCAGGACGTCGACAACACCGTGGGTACTTACAATGCGAATAATGCAATTGTGGAAGCGGACCGGGCGGCCGTGGACCAATACGCCGCGCTGGTGTCCTTTGAGAAGGTCTACGCCCCATTCGATGGTGTTATCACTGCACGAAACACTGACATTGGGGACCTAATCAATTCCGGTAGCAACGCCAACACAAAAACCGATCTCTTCCACATTGCCCAACCGGGAACGTTGCGCGTTTACGTGAACGTCCCGGAGGAATATTCGCGAGGCACCAAAGTTGGCATGGCGGCAGATCTTAGTCTAGCCGAGTTTCCGGGCCGTAAATTTCACGGGAAACTGGTGCGTACTGCCGATGCGATCAATGTGACGACGCGCACGTTGCTGATTGAAATCGATGTTGCCAATCCAACAGGCACGCTCCTCACCGGCTCTTATGCAGAGGTCCACTTGGCTGTTCCGACGCAAGCCTCGACCTTGCTGCTTCCCGTCAATACTCTGCTATTCCGCTCAGAGGGTTTACAGGTCGGCGTTGTAAGGGACTCCAAAGTGGTGCTTTCGCCCGTGATTCCTGGGCACGATTTTGGCAATCAGATCGAGATCGTCTCCGGCCTCAAGCCCGACGATAAAGTCATTATCAACCCGCCCGACTCCATCGTGACTGGACAGCAAGTCCAAATTGTTCAGGCAACATTGCCGGGAGATATCAAGTGAAACGCCCTCGAAACATGGTTTTGATTGCTCGCCGACGCCAAAAATCTTGTCTGATGGTTCTGCTCGCGGTAGCTGGGTTCCAGTTGACCGGATGCACCGTGGGACCTAATTATCGCCGCCCGGCGGCAGAAGTTCCACCAGCTTATAAAGAGGTAGGGGATTGGAAACCTGCCCAGCCGAATGACCAGAATTTTGGGAGCAATTGGTGGGAAATCTTTCAAGATCCCCAACTCAATGCCCTCGAAGCGCAGGTCAACGTTTCCAACCAAAACTTGAAGGCGGCCGCAGCCCAATATACTCAGGCCCGCGCTCTGCTGCGTTACTATCGCGCCGATTACTTTCCAACGATTACCGCAGATCCATCGGCAACTCGCACCAGGACATCCAAAAACCGTCCTCCTCCCAGCTCAACCTTCAATGGCATCACCTACAACGATTTTCAAATCCCTTTCGAATTGTCTTATCAAATCGATGTCTGGGGACGCGTGCGTCGTACGGTTGAGGCCTATCGCGACCAGGCACAAGCCAGCGCAGCCGACCTAGCCACAGTGAACTTGTCCATGCATTCCCAGTTAGCGCTCTACTACTTCCAGGCCCGCACGCTTGACGCTGAGGAGCAGCTTCTAAATTCAACCGTCACGCAGTACGAGCAAGCCTTGGAGTTGATCCAAAGTCAGTTTGCCGGAGGCATTGCTTCCGATCTGGAAGTGCAGCAAGCTGAGACTCAACTGGAAACAACCCGCGCGCAGGCCATCGACGTTGGAGTTGCTCGTGCCCAGTACGAGCACGCAGTCGCAGTTCTGATTGGCAAGCCTCCAGCATATTTCAGTCTCGCTCCTCTTCCCCTAACGATGCCTCCTCCGCCAATTCCCGTGGGCCTGCCTTCCGAATTGCTCGAAAGGCGGCCCGACATCGCATCCGCCGAGCGCCTCATGGCCTCCGCCAACGCGCAGATCGGCGTGGCCAAGGCTGCCTACTATCCCAATATCAGCCTGGGGGCGACTGGGGGATTTGAGAGTAGTGCAATCACGACTTTGTTCTCCGGCCCCAGCATCTTGTGGTCGGCTGGTCCATCTGCTCTGTTTACAGTCTTCGACGTCGGGAGGCGCCGTGCTGCTTCTGACCAAGCCGTTGCCGCGTACGATCAAGCCGTCGCCAACTATCGCCAAACCGTGCTGACTGGCTTTCAACAGGTCGAAGACAACGTGGCGGCATTGCGCATCCTCGAGCACGAAACTCAGGTTCAGGACAAGGCTGTCACCGCAGCTCAAAAATATCTCGAACTCGCCAACACTCGTTACAAGGGCGGCGTAACCAGTTATCTGGAAGTCACGACCGCTCAGACCGCCGCCCTCTCCGACGAAGTCACCGCGGTGAATCTTCTCGGCCGCCGCATGGTGGACGCCGTCACGCTTGTCCAGGCCCTTGGCGGCGGCTGGAATAGCGCCGAGTTGCCGGCACGCCCGGAATGCTGCGGCAAGCTAACCACCACCTCAAGATAATTTTCTCCCACTTGGGGCAGTGGCCAAATCAAGCAAAACTCCTTTGCACGAACTTCCACCTCTCGATGCCTCTTCGATCCATTCGTCGTGAATCACAGTTCGCAGAAAGAAACCAACAGCTGAGAATGGCTAGCGATCCGAGTTGCACGCAAAATAATCTGCTGGGGGATTGGACCTGAATTTGGACAGGTGTCTGACATTCTGACATTTGACGTGGCTCCCTTTCTCTCCTGCTGGTCCGAACTCCTGCAATCTCACTAAGGATGAACCCCTTATCGCCTGGCTCTTTCATCTTGAACCTCAAACTCTTTTGGCAGGGTCCTTGCTGTAAATGAAAATGAGAACACGATTCTAGAAACAGGGGGGAGATATGGCTGAGGGGCCAAATTCGAATTCACGCAGAAACTTTCTGAGGTCAGGCCTAATCGCGATTTCGACTGCGACGTTGGCGGGAGAGGCTCCCGCGCTGCTCGGCAATCCCCGTTCCGAGGCGACCCCTCGCTTTCTCAACGAGTCCGAAAGGCGATTCCTGCAAGCTGCCGTGGAACGACTGATCCCCGCGGACGAAAAATGGCCGGGTGCTGCGGAAGCTGGCGTCGTGAACTACATCGACCTGCAAATGGCCGGTCCGTGGGGCAAGGGCGAGATGATCTACCGCCATGGACCTTTTCGAAAGGGCACCCCCTCGCAAGGCTATCAGCTCGAGTACACGCCAGCAGAATTGTTCCGTCGATCGATCGTCGCCATCAATGCGCATTTTTCGGAACAGGGCAAATCATTTGATCAACTGCCCCCAACGGAAAAAGATGCTTACCTGACCAGTCTCGAAAAGGGGGGCATCGACCTTGACGGCGTTCCCTCCAACACGTTCTTTGACTTCCTCTTGAAACACACCGTAGAAGGATTCTTTTCTGATCCCATCTATGGCGGAAACAAAAACAAAATTGCCTGGAAGATGATCGGATTTCCCGGAGCCTATTCGGATTACTACGACCTGATCGACAAGCACGGCGTCGAGCTGCTTCGCGAACCATTGGGCATCGGCGACGGTGCCAGCTCGCCTTCCATGAACGCGATGCGGGAAGGGATTTGAAACGTGCCGCAAACACTCAAAGAAGTCGACGTTGTCGTCATCGGCGTCGGATTCGCAGGCTCCATTCTTGCGAAAGAGTTGGCGGCGACGGGTCTCAAGGTTGTTGGGCTTGAACGCGGCCACGCACGCCACAGCGTCCCAGATTTTCAGGCGCCGGCGATCCATGACGAACTGAAGTACTCGGTTCGCAAAGGCATGATGCAAGACGTCACCCGCGAAGCGATGACCTTTCGCAACCAGCACCGCGAGGTTGCATTACCGATGCGGCAGTGGGAGGCATTTCTGCCAGGCACTGGCCTCGGTGGCTGTGGCGTTCATTGGAACGGTCAGATCTGGCGCTATCAGGTCGCCGACTTCATCTACAAATCACACATCGAACAGCGTTATGGGAAAAAAATCCTGGATCCCGACCTGCGCATTCAAGACTGGGGCGTGACCTACCAGGAATTGGAACCGTATTACGACCGCTTTGAATACCTGCTTGGAGCTTCCGGAAAAGCGGGCAATTTGAACGGCAAAATCGAAGAGGGCGGTAATCCTCTCGAGGCGCCACGCTCGCGCGAGTATCCCAACCCTCCGCTGAAGGAACAATACGCCGGGGCTCTGTTTCGGAAAGCGGCCTCGGACTTGGGTTATCACCCGTTCCTCCAGCCGGCCGCCAACATGACTCGCCCATATACCAATCCGGAAGGACTAACTCTGAATCCCTGTGTGTACTGTGGATTTTGCGAAAGGTACGGTTGCGAGCACTTCGCTAAAGCCAGCCCGCAGACAGTGATCCTGCCGGTGCTCATGAAGAATCCGAATTTTGAGCTGCGCACGGAATCTCAAGTTCTGCGGATCAACCTGGACAGTTCCGGGAAAAAGGCAACAGGCGTCAATTATATGGACGCACAAGGACGCGAGTTCGAGCAACCGGCCAGTCTCGTACTTCTCACCGCGTTCGCCCTGAACGATGTGCGGATGTTGCTGCTCTCCGGCATAGGGCAGCCATACGACCCCGTCACGGAAAAAGGTGTCGTGGGCCGAAACTACGCCTACCAGACGCAGAGCTATGTTCCAACGTTTCTCAAAGAAGACATCCATTTGAACTCCTTCATGGCCGCCGGCGCCAGTGGGACCGTCATTGACGATTTCAGTGTCGACAATTTTGATCACAGCGCTCTTGGATTTATTGGTGGCTGTTACGTCCTGTGCGGGAGCACAAATGCGCGGCCGATCGAGTTCCATCCGACCCCGCCCGGGACTCCTCGTTGGGGACGCCAGTGGAAAGACGCCGTGCGTCGCCACTATAACCACACTGCGATATTCAATTTATCCGGCACTTCAAGTGCTTCGCGCTGGAACTACCTTGACCTGGATCCAATCTACCGCGATGCATGGGGACTGCCACTTCTCAGGATGACCTTTGATTTTCCAGAAAACGACTTGCGGATGAGCCGGTACGTCACGAACAAGGCCAGCGAAATCGCGCGGCAAATGGGCGCCACGGTAGTTGTCGATCAACCGCGAACAGGCCCGTTCACCACCACGACGTATCAGAGCACTCACAACACTGGCGGAGCCATCATGGGAAGTGACCCGGCTACAAGCGTGGTGAACCGCTACTGCCAGACTTGGGATGTCCCAAATGTCTTTGTCGTGGGAGCCTGCAACTACCCTCAGAATTCCAGCTACAACCCGACGGGTACTCTAGGAGCGCTGATTTATTGGACTGCAGACGCACTTAAATCCCGGTACCTCAAGCATCCCGGACCGCTGGTGTGAGTGATGACCCGAAACCACATTCTCCGTAAGACTGCGCTGGCCATCCCCTTTGCCGGAGCTTTGCTCGTGAGTTATTCCACCGCACGTCCTGCCCAAACAGACGCGCTGCAGCTAGGGGCCCAAATTGTGGCGCAAGGCACCACGAATGGGGCGATCGCTTGCGCTCGTTGTCATGGATTCGACGGAGAGGCGGACGGGAGCGGTGCTTTCCCCAAGCTGGCGGGACAATTTCCGCAGTATCTCGCAAAACAATTGCGGGCCTACGCTTCTGGATCTCGCCAAAATGCACTCATGCAGCCGATCGCCAAGGGATTGAAAGACGCCGAACTCGATGGCGTCGCGAAATATTACGCGAGCCTGCACCCTGCCACCTTGCCCTCCGGCCCAGCCACTGCGCAGCTCGTCGCTCGCGGGGAACAGCTCGCCAAACTTGGGGATTTGAGTTTGCGTGTTCAAGCGTGTGAGAGCTGTCACGGCCCAAACGGGCAAGGTGAGTCTCCCGCAGTTCCGTATCTCGCTGGTCAATACAGTCACTACATCAGCGTTCAAATACAAATGTTTCGTCAAGGCATTCGAAAGAGCCAGCAAATGCAGGATCCCGCGCACGACCTGCGTGAACAAGACATCGCTGCCGTCGCGGCCTATTTCGAGCAAGCATCTCGCCAAACGACGAAGTAAATCAATCGGAGGTTCAATATGCCGGAAGTTGAATATCACTACACCTCAGCGAGCAAGCCAGAGGGCGTCGCCCCCTGTATCGCGCGCGAATCGGCTATGGCAGCCCTGACAGATGGTCCCCGCGGAGCCCTCATTATTGCTGCATTTGCGGTCGGGCTGCTCTTTGCGGGCTGGTTGTTTTTTTATTTCGTGCTGTTCCTGAGCAGGGGATCCATTGGCTAACCAACTGAATAACGAAAATGCAGCCGGACTCGTATCGGAACGAGTCATCGACAAGACGGAGCGCCGCTGGCTCTTTGGCATGGCAGGCATGCTCGGCGTGATGCTGGCGGTTATCGTGCTCACCGGTGTCTCGCAAATGCTGCATCCCTTGAGCGATGTGGAAACCATTAACCCGGCTACCTTGCACCTCCAGGGCGAATTCGTCGAAAGCAACCTCGGCTCCGCCGTCGAGCCTGATGGCTCGATCACCGTCCGCATTATCGCCGA
>Ga0209139_10000733_pt1 | contig 11728 bp, 10 predicted proteins | sample BogFormECP14_OM3_FD_188246 | JGI IMG/M metagenome (GOLD analysis project Ga0209139, IMG submission 188246) | Bog forest soil microbial communities from Calvert Island, British Columbia, Canada - ECP14_OM3 (SPAdes) (version 2) | ecosystem: Environmental > Aquatic > Freshwater > Wetlands > Bog ...
GCTCATGACCATGGCGCTGCGCAGGGCTACTTTTCTGGTGGCAGGAAGTTCGGAAGCGAAGAACGCGTCTTCCCAGCGCTTGGCGACGTCAATGCTGAATTTCCACGTTGACGGGGCGTTGGGCTCGTTGCCGCCTAGTTCCCCGGTGTATTCGTCCATGGGGCGATCCAGGGCGTGACGATAGATTGTGGCGGTGCTGGAGTTTAGCCAGAGCGGGGGCGGACATTTGAGATTGGTGATGGCTTCGCTCAAGACTCGCGTGCTACGGACCCGGGATTCGAGGATTTCGCGGCGGTTGGCGGCGTTGTAGCGGCAGTTGACGCTGCGGCCGCTCAAATTTATTAAAACATCGGCGCCTTCCAGTTCCGAGACCCAATCACCGAGGGTCGTTGCGTCCCAGACAGCTGCAGCGCACAAACCCGGTCGGGCGTTAGAGGAGCGGCCTGATGCTTTCTGCGTAGCTGGTGATTTCTTGCGGCTGAGAACGATCACCGCGTCACCCTTGGATTGAAAATATCTGGCGAGCAGGGTTCCCATTTGGCCGCTGCCGCCGGCGAGGATTACACGGCGAGGGGTCGAGGCGTTCATCTAGATTTGACTCGCAGGGGGAACGGAGCAATTGGTGGCGGAGCAGCTGCGGCTGGCGGCGATTGCACGATAGCCGGCGCGCAGCAGGAGCATCGCGCCGGGGATTTTTGCCAGCCAGACTAACGGGGCGGCCCACCAGATTTGCCGGGCGAGCGCTACGACGGCGTCGGCGCCGCCGTGTTGCTGACCGTCCGACATGAGCAAGTGGATTTCACGCATTAGATTTTCGTGGGAGAGGCCTAATAACGCGGCTACGCGCGGATCTTGTAGCGGTGCGACGGCCAGTCCCCGGCGTTCGAGTACGGGGGCGATGGCGCGGGCGATTTTTGTGCAGAACTTGCAATCGGCGTCGAAGAAGAGGAATCCACGGGCATGACGGCCTTTGCTGTCCGTGTACTCGTTGGCTAGAGAGAGCATTTTGTGCCTCGCAATCCATTGAAGCTTTTATGATCCGCGGTCGCGGCCAACGGGCCAGAGTGCTTGTGCTACTTAGCCGGTCTTCTTTTTTTCTGTGCCTAGCAGAGTGATGACCTTGCCGCGAAGCTTGACCATGCCCTTCAGAGCTGGGGTGGGCATGCGCATGATTTCCTCGAACATGCCGGTCATGGCGGTTAAGAATTCGAGCATGCTGACCAGGCGCTCGTGGGAGTAAGTGTCGGCGTCAGCCTTGGATTCTTCGACGCACTCGGCGAGCACGCGAAGGGTGGGATCGATTTCGCGGCGTTTGCGTTCCTCGCTAACGATGCGAAAAATTTCGACGACGTCCTTGATCGCTTCGAAATGGTCGCGGCGATCGCCAAGTACGTGAACGACGCGCACGATACGCCAGCCTTGGAGTTCGCGGAGACTGGTGGAGACGTTGGAGCGGGCGACGGCGAGGGTGGTCGAAATTTCATCGGCGGGAAGCGGACGCGGGGAGATAAAGAGCAAAGCGTGGAGTTGCGCGACCGTGCGGTTGAGGCCCCAGCGGGTGCCCATTTCGCCCCAGTGGAGGACGAACTTTTGCGCAACCGGGCTGAGTTGTCCGGCTTGCGCGTGCGGTTGGGTCATAGGAAAGCTCCGGGAGAAGAGTCAGTGACGTGAGACACGTTAGCACATTCCGTAACTTCTGTAAATACAGAATATACAAACGCAGCAGGATCGCAAGCGACGACTGCATGAGCGTTTATGTGGTTGCCGTGCGTGGAACTTACGTCCGCAATAGCCCATCGGCGTCTATAGCTCCGTCGGAGAATCTCGATCCTTCGTGGGGGGTGATCCCCTCGCTCCGTTCCCTACCGAAATCGCGGCGGTCGTCCAGAGGCGTAGCAGCGGGCGCAGGCGCGGAGGTCGAAACGGGCTGCAGATGGTTACCGGTTCGATACTGGAGAGACGCCAATACCTGTACCACGAAACATAGTCAACACATTTGTTTTATTATAGTTAGACCAGCCGGCGCAAAACTGCCTACCTGTACTAATACTGTCCTTTAGTACGGTGGATAAGATGTTACGCGCAGCATAGTCTCCCGCCCAACTGGTCAGGAATCCGATCTCTTGGGAAGTTGCGCCGCGTCCCCGGCGCGCAGCAAAGTGGCCCTCCCACACCTACGCCACTTCGTGTCCTGAGAGATTTCTCCACGATTTACTCCAGTTCATGGGTCCGCAATTCAATCGGCAAAGACGTCCACTCAACAAAAGGAGAGCTCACATGAACGAAGAGACGAAGGGTGTCGAAGGCGTGTTCGAAGGCAACATCGCTTGCCCAGAAAAGACGGGGAAGGGTTCAAGCCGGAGGCAATTTCTGGGCCAAGTAGGCCTAGCGGCAGGGCTCGCAGCGGGAACTCTGGCGGCACCCGCGGTAAGTTCGGCAGCGCAAGGCAACACCAGTTCCGGGGTAGCGGCGCCAGGGGGCGTAACGAACCCACGGGTGCTGGAAGCGTTCGAGTTGCGCGTGACGGAAGCGACGACAGACGCGTTGCTGGGCGCGGCGAAAAACGTAAACAACGGAGACCAGGCGAAGTATGCCGACCACGGGGGGACGTACACCAAGGGCCTCGCACATGACTCCTACGGGCGGGTAACGCCGGCGTCGTTCGCGAGCTTCGAAAAGGCTTTGAATACCGGTAGTTTCGCAGCATTCGAGGAAATCATCACGGGAGGTCCGCGAACGCAAAATGGACCGCAAGGGGCCTATGCCTTTGACCTAGCGGCGCCGGACAATTCACAGTTCGGACAGCCGCAAGTTCCGCCAGCGCCAGCGATCGCGGGAGCACAATCGGGCACAGAGCTCCTGGAACACTACTGGGCAGCGCTACTGCGCGACGTGAATTTCACCGATTATGATGGCAATCCGACAGCGGCGGCAGCGGCGGCGGAACTGAGTTCCCAGCCGACGTACCTGGGACCACGTAACGGCAGCGGGCAGGTTACGACGGACCTGCTTTTCCGGGGGATCTTCCCTGGAGAGACGAGCGGGCCATACACGTCGCAGCTTTTCATTCAGCCCACGTTTTTCGGCGCGCAGCCATACAGCCAGCAGCAGCAAACCTTCCTTCCGGGGCAGGATTTCGGAGCGAGCAGCTTCACGGAATGGCTGCAGATTCAAAATGGGCAGCCCACCGGCAAGGAACTGGTGTACGACCCACAAGTACGATACCGGCGCAATGGCCGGGATTACACGGCATACACGCACGTAGACGTGCTGTACCAGACCTATTTCGCTGCGTTCCTGGTGCTGGCCGGAATCAACGCGCCCGCGAACCCCGGCAGTCCCTACGCGCACTCCACGACAGAGAATGGTTTCGGGACGTTCGGCGGGCCAGACATTGCGGCGGCGGTCGGGGACATCGCGTCGCGAGCACTCAATGCGGTGTGGTACCAGAAGTGGCTGGTGCACCTGCGTCCACGGCCGGAAGCGACCGGTGGACAGGTACAACTCGTGAAGACGGGACAAAGCGCCTTCACGGATGTTATTCCAAACGCCACGGTGTTGAACTCGGTGGGGCTCCAGACGAGCTTCAACAAGTTCGGAACTTGGCTGCTGCCGCTGGCATTCCCGGAAGGTTCGCCTACGCACCCGGCGTACCCGACAGGTCACGGGACAGTGGGCGGAGCGTGCATCACACTGCTTAAATTCTTCTTTGACGGCAACCAATTGATTCAGCCGCTTCTCGAAGCGGTTGGATCCAGTGTTTCCGTGCCCAGCGAAGACGGACTCACCCTCCTGCCGTACACCGGAGCGGATGCGGGGTCATTAACGGTGAGCGGCGAACTCAACAAGCTGGGGCACAACGTGACGTTTGGCCACGGCATCCACGCAGGCATCCACTGGCGCAGTGACAGCGACACTTCGCTGCTGCTGGGCGAAGCCTTCGGACTGGCGTACTTGCGAGACAAGGCGAAGCAGTACAACGAACCGTTCAGCATCGACATTACGAAGTTTGACGGGACGATCGCCACGATCTCTAACCGCGGCAATCCATAATTCGTTCGAATTGCCAAACGCGAAATAAGTTTAACCACGAAAGGCGGTTCGATTGGTCGGGCCGCCTTTCGTTTTTCTTTGCGGCGTTTTTGGGAACACCAGTGAATGATCGATTGGCAGCATCTAGCGCACCGATTGCATGGTGGCGACTACCTCGGGAATGTCGATGCGGATGACCGTGCCCTCGCCGGGACGGCTCTGAATGTCCAAATTAAAATCCGTCCCGTAGAGCACGCGCAGCCGCTCGCGAACGTTGCTTAGGCCGATGCCTTCGACGTACACGTGGGGCATTTTTTCTTCGGTGATGCCCACGCCGTTGTCGGCGATTTCGATGTGCAGGCGGCCGTCGCGCTGCGTGGTGCGGAGCTGAATTTTGCCGCCTTCGAGCTTCGGCGCGAGGCCATGCTTGAGGCAGTTTTCGACGATCGGTTGCAGAAGCATGCTGGGAACGAAGGTTTCGAGGGTGTCGTCGTCGAGTTGTTTCACGATGTCGAGATTGTCGCGGCCGAAGCGGGCGACTTCGATGTCCAAATAATTATCGATGAATTCAAGTTCCTCGCGCAGCGGCACGAAGGTTTCGTGTTTGCGCAGCAGGCGCCGCAGGATGTTGCTCAATTTCAGGACCACGCCGCGCGCGGTGTCCGGATCGAAGCGGATGAGCGCAGAAACCGTATTCAACGTGTTGAAAAGAAAATGGGGATTGATCTGGCTGGAGAGCGCGTCCATGCGGGCTTTTAGCAGCAGCTGTTGATGCCGCTCGAGATTCATCTCGATGCGCGTGTTGTTCCAGATTTTTAGCGGAGCGGCCACGGACATCAGCGTGGCGATTACCGTCAGGCCAAGATACCAGTCCCAGTGCGGATCGATGGCAAAGAGCCATTTGGGTTTGGTGGCGGCAACCAGCGCGACGCGGCCAATTTCGAGGCCCACGCAAGCCATCAGCGGGGCCATTTCCCAGAAGAGCTCGGCGCGGGTCATCAGCCGCACGACCGCTTTCGGAATATTCAGAAAGGTGAAAGGGCCGAAATTCCAGAGATCTTCTTTATTAGGGATGGCCTGGCGAATTACGCCGCCGAGAAGCCCCGCGAAAGCGGCCGCAGGCATGGCCAGCCACTCGTGAAAGATCAGCGCAGGAATTGTGATGATGGCGCCGCCGATGGGGCCGACGACGCGCCCGCCGAGCAGTCCCATCAGGAACGCGCCTTCGAGCGAGAGGTCGGCAAAACGGTATTGGTAGCCGACCAAGCGCAGTGTAACGCCGACGATCAGCGGTGGCGTCATGAATAGCATTAATTTTAATTTTTGATCGGGATCGCGCTCTTCCGTAAAAAGCACGCGCCGGAACGTGTTCCAGCGCGCCAGCAGCGCGGCTATGGACGCGGCCACGCCCACCTTGAGCAGCAAGGTGAACAGCAGGTCCCGAACAGAGGTAGTGGCGTCCATTATTTCGTTTTGAGCCGTTAAATCCGGCTTGGCACTTCAGCTTAGCGTATATCGAAGTTGTGGAGTTAGAGGATGTAAATGAGGCGTCGGCTGTTTTTACTTGTCCGGCAACCGCATCAATCAACAGTTGGTCGGTCGCTAGTGAAGAAAAAAGCGGAGTGGTTCAAACAGATATGTTGCACCAAAAATCAGTAAGCTGACGCCTACAATTCTAAGCATGATTTTTCCGAGCCGAGAAGGAATCGGATTTTCGGTAGCCCATAAGCTGCGATTCAAGAACGTATCTCCCAGCTGTTAATGGAACCGACCTCTTTGACCAATCCAAAAGGATTTGTCGAGCCGCAGCAGTGCGTCTTGATTCTTTAGGACTAGCACTCCCGCAATCAAACCAATCGTGCCCCACAGGTAGTCGTTTAGTTGCCCACTCATATGCCGCGAACTCTAAGGTACATCCGCCAAGTTTTCAAGCAAATCGCAGAACAAGCTATCAAGGCAAGTCCGATATCACGCCTGCGTCAAATCCTGTTAGGCCTTATCGGACAAAGCGCGTTGCCCAACCGGGCAGCGTTTTCGGATCGGGCCGGACAGAATTTGGGTTGCGCGGCACCTGCTATACTTCTGGTCTGCTATGACTAGCAAACCAGCCAGCAAAGATCAGAGCAAGAGTGCGAAATTGCGGGAAGTGGCGCATGCGGCACTGCCTTCGCGATTTGGAAAATTCACGATTCATGGATTCGCGGGGCGCGGGCCGATGGAAGAGGCGGTGGCGCTGGTGCACGGGAAGCTCGACGGGAAGAGAGCGGCTTTGGTGCGGATTCATTCGCAATGCTTAACCGGGGACGTGCTGGCGTCGCTGCGTTGCGATTGCCGGGCGCAACTCGAACTTTCGCTCAAGAAAATCGCCAAAGCGGGAAGCGGAATACTTTTGTATTTGCCCCAGGAAGGCCGCGGAATTGGCCTGATGAATAAGTTGCGTGCCTATCAGTTGCAGGACGGCGGAATGGATACCGTGGAGGCCAACGAAAAACTGGGGTTCGCCGCGGATGCGCGGGATTATGATTTTTCCGGGCAAGTTTTGAAGCAGCTCGGCGTGAAGAAAATCCGGCTGCTTTCCAATAACCCAGAGAAGGTGCGCCAGCTCGAGGCCTCAGGAATTCGCGTGGTGGAGCGCGTGCCCTGTCAGCCGCGAATTTCCAAAATCTCGCGAGCGTACATGCAGACGAAAAAGGCCAAGATGGGTCACATTTTGGATGGAGTCTAGAGGTCGGCGACGATGAGCGCAGCGCTGCAAATCACGGTGAATGGCGAACCGCGCGCCTCGAATGACGGCGCCACAGTGATGGATTTGTTGCGGGAGCTGGGGCTGGATGGCGGGCGCGTGGCGGTCGAGCGGAATTTATATATTGTCCCGCGGCCGCATTGGCGCGATACGAAGATTGCCGCCGGGGATCGGTTCGAGATCGTGCAATTTGTCGGCGGCGGCTAGTCGCCACGTTTGTACGCACCCGCGGCTCGCATTTTGTCATTCCGAGCGAAGCGAGGAATCTGCTTTTTTTTCAGTCCTAGATGAATGAATGGCGATTCGCTCGCTCAGGCGGGCCGGGGCTTGGTCCGCAACGCGAAGCGCAATTTCCCGTGCAGCGTGGCGCGAGACATGGGTTCGCCATGTGCGCGCCAAGCTTCGATGACCAGCGCCGCAGGCGCTCCGGAGAGCCGCGGCATAGCAAAAGTGATCTGCGCGTGTCCGCTGGCGTCCGTTTCGCCCGGATATTGCTCGGCTGTTGCGGCCCCTTCGATGTAGGCGAGCACTTTCGCGGCGGAGAGCGGCTCCCCGCTTGGACTCGCGACGGCGATTTCCAGGCTGGCTTGTTTGCCGGAAAGCCACGTCCGTGCATTGCGCAATTCCAGTTTCAACGGCGACGGAATAGGATCCGCAAGTTCGGTTGCACGGATCGCAGCGCCCGCGCCTTTGTTTGCGGCCTTGTTTGCGCCCTCGTGTGCGCCCTCATATCCGCTAGACCCGTTCGTGCTGGGGACGGAGTTCGCGCGCACCACCGGCGGAGCAGCGCTTGCGGCGGCCCGCCCGCCCGTTGCAACGGGTGTTGCGGCCGGCGTTTCCGTACGCGCCGAGCTGTTTTCTGAAACTTGCTCGGCAGCCGCGTTGCTTGCCGTCCGCCCAGGCTTGGCGCTCGATGGCGGCGGCGCCAAATACAACACCCCAGACCGAATATCCTCAAGCGTAGACCGATGCTGCTCATCAAGCCGCAAGCGAAGCGCCTCTTCGCGATCCGCATCGAGCGGCACTAAGTCATGATAGTTGTTGGTCCGCCGGTGCATCACGCGGCCCATGTAATAAACGGTGGTATCGATGAGCGCGGTGGTAACCCCGCGGTCCTCGGTTTGCACGTGAAAGGTGGTGTCGCCCACCTTTACGTTCGAGTTGTGGCCAAACAACATGGCGATAGTCGCTTTCGTCCCAAGCCTCTGAAAATACGAGGACGCTTATTTTTTAAGGGCATTTGACCGGCTGCCCTCGAATCGTTATTATAGCGCTTCGCCATGAGCGATTCCGGCATACATGTCTACACTCCGCTTCTTTTACACCTGCTCATCGCGGTATTTCTTGCGAGCGCGCTGACTGCGGCTTCGGTATTGGTTGGCTGGCGCCGGCCGAACAAAGCCAAGCAGCAAGCCTACGAATGCGGCATGGTACCGACAGGCGACGCGCGGCAGCCCTTTTCCGTGCGCTTCTACCTGGTGGCCATGGTTTTCATCTTATTCGACGTGGAGGCCATTTTTCTGTATCCGTGGGCTTACGTGTTTCGGTCCTTGCGATGGTACGGCTTTGGAGAAATGATGCTGTACATCGCGATTCTGATGGTTGGCTACGTGTATCTCTGGAAAAAAGGCGCGCTGGACTGGAAACGATAGGCGCCCATCCTGTTCGGGAAAAGCACTCAAGACGTGAGCGAGAATACCAGCCAAAACGCTAATTTTGTGGTTGAGCACCTGCGTGCGTGGAATGGCCGGGCGGTCGCCGAAGTGACCGGAGACCGCGGCGAAACCACCATTGTGGTACCGCGCGAGCTGATCGTCGAAACCGCCGAGCATTGCCGCGTCGATCCCGCGCTGCTGTTTAATTTCCTCACCGATGCCACCTGTGTGGACCGTTTTCCCATGGAGCCGCGCTTTGAGGTGAATTATCAGCTGGTGTCGATGTCCCGCCGCGATCGCTTGCGCCTGAAAATCAAACTTTCTGGAAGCGATCCGGTGATGGATTCGCTGGTGCCGGTATGGCCGGGAGCGAATTGGCTGGAGCGCGAAATCTTCGATTTGATGGGCATTCAGTTCACCGGGCATCCGGATTTGCGGCGGATTTTGTTGCCCGACGATTGGCAAGGTCATCCGCTACGCAGAGACTACCCGGTGCAGGGATTCCGCGATGTGCCCTCCACGTACATCCCGGGATTCAGGAAGGCCGGCGCATGACCACCGTCGAAACTCCCATCGGCAACGCGAAGACCATGGTCTTGAACATGGGGCCGCAACACCCTTCGACCCACGGCGTGCTGCGCATCGCGCTCGAATTAGACGGCGAAACAGTAATAAAAGCCGTTCCGGACCTCGGCTATCTGCACACCGGCATTGAAAAATCCTGCGAAGACAAAACCTATTCGCAAGCCATCACCCTGACCGACCGCATGGACTACCTGAATCCGCTGGGAAATAACCTGGCGTATTGCCTGGCGGTGGAAAAATTGCTGGGCCTCGAGGTTCCGAAGCGCGCGCAGTACGTGCGCGTGATGCTGGTAGAGCTGCAGCGCATCTCCTCTCACCTGGTATGGCTGGGGACGCACGCCATCGATTTGGGCGCGATGTCCGTGTTTCTTTATTGTTTCCGCGAGCGCGAAGAGATTCTGAAGATTTTTGAGCTGTTTGCCGGGCAGCGCATGATGACGAGTTACATTCGTATCGGCGGCCTGGCGCTCGATCCTCCGGCGGGCTGGCGCGCGGCGGTGGATAAATTCCTGAAGATGATGCCCAGCCGCGTGGACGATTACGAAACGCTGCTCACCAACAACCGCATCTGGATGGGACGCACGCAAGGCATCGGATATATTTCGCTCGAAGATGCGGTGGCGCTAAGCATGACCGGGCCGACGATTCGCGCCGCGGGCCTCGAGTACGACAATCGCCGCATGTTCCCGTATTCGAGTTATGAGGAATTTGATTTCGCGGTGCCTACGCGGACGGATTCGGATTGCTTTGGGCGGTACATGGTGCGCGTGGCGGAAATGCGCGAAAGCCTGAAGATCGTGCGGCAGGCCATGGACAAGATTTCCAATGACGGCCCGGTGCGCACGGACGCGCCCGGAATCGTCCCCCCGGCGCGCGAGAAGATGAAGACGGAGATGGAAGCGCTGATCTACCATTTCAAGATTTTCACCGAAGGGTTTGCGCCGCCGCCGGGAGAAGCCTTTTCGGCGGTAGAATCCCCGCGCGGAGAACTGGGTTGTTTTGTGGCCAGCGATGGCTCGGCGAAGCCTTTGCGCGTGCATTTCCGGTCGCCCTCGTTTATTAATTTGCAGGCGCTGCCCAAGTTGATTGAGGGGCAGCTGATTTCGGATGTGGTGGCGTGCATCGGAACGATTGATATTGTTTTGGGAGATGTGGATCGCTAAAGAGCCGGGAAGTTAATGACGTGACGGAGTAACGAGGTAGCGTTCGGCATCGCGGGAATTTCATAACCCTATGGAACTTTCGGCACAACTCGCGGCGAAGTTTGAGAAGTTGCAGACCAGCTATCCGGTGAAGCGCAGCGCGCTCATCCCCATGCTGATGTACGCGCAAGATGAATTTGGCGTGGTCAGCGACGAGATGGTGACGGAAATTGCGCGGCGACTCGATTTGCACGAAGTGCAGGTCGAGGAGACGCTGGCGTACTACTCGATGCTGCACCGCAAGCCCTGGGGCAAAAATCACGTCCAGGTGTGCACCAATGTCGCCTGCATGCTGCGCGGCGGCAACGAACTGCTGGACCGCGCGAAAAAGCGGCTGAACATCGGCAACAAGGAAACCACTTCGGACGGCGTGTTTTCCCTGGAAGAAGTCGAATGCATTGGTGCCTGCACCGGGGCTCCGGCCATGCAGGTGAACTACGACTTTTACGAGAATCTCACGCCGCTGAAGTTTGACCGCATCATCGAAACGCTGGATGCGGGCCGCAAACCGGACTCTGAGCCGGTCACTTCCGGCGCGCTCCATCCGCGCAGTCCCCTCGAAGTACAAGTCATCAGCAAGCGCTGGGGGATTCCGAACTCCCGCAAGATCGATACCTATCTGCAGAACGAGGGCTATCAGGCGCTCGAAAAGGCGTTGAAAGAAATGACGCCCGAGCAGCTTATCGACGACGTAAAGAAATCCGGCTTGCGCGGGCGCGGTGGCGCGGGCTTCCCTACCGGCATGAAGTGGTCCTTCGTGCCCAAGGATTCGCCGAAGCCGAAATACTTGATTTGCAACGCCGATGAATCGGAGCCCGGCAGCTGCAAGGATCGCCCGTTGATGGAGCTTGATCCGCACCAACTCATCGAAGGCATGGTCATCGCCGCTCGCGCATTTGGGGCGCACAAAGGCTTCATCTATATCCGCGGCGAATACCGCTACGTGCTGGACATCGTGGATATCGCGCTAAAAGAAGCCTATGACCGCGGATATGTGGGCAAAAACATTCTGGGCACGGGATTTGATTTTGATTTGATCACTCATACCGGTGCCGGCGCCTACGAATGCGGCGAAGAGTCAGCGCTGATGGAATCGCTCGAAGGCAAGCGCGGATATCCGCGCATTAAGCCGCCCTTCCCTGCCGTGGTCGGTCTGTATGGCTGCCCTACCGTCATCAATAACGCCGAGACGCTCAGTTCCGTGCCTGCCATCATTCGCATGGGCGGCGAAGCGTATGCGGGCCTGGGCACGCCGAAAAATGGCGGCACGCGCATGCTCTGTATCTCCGGCCATGTGGTTAAACCCGGGATTTACGAAGTGCCGCTCGGCATGAACATGAAGAAGTTTATTTATGAAGTTGTGGGCGGCATCCCCAACGGCAAGAAAATCAAAGCGGTAATTCCCGGCGGCAGCTCTTGCCCCTTTCTTTCTGCCGACGAGATCGATATTCCGATGGATTTCGATGCGCTGGCCAAGGCCGGCTCCATGCTCGGCTCCGGCGGCATGGTGG
>Ga0209139_10000734_pt1 | contig 11721 bp, 13 predicted proteins | sample BogFormECP14_OM3_FD_188246 | JGI IMG/M metagenome (GOLD analysis project Ga0209139, IMG submission 188246) | Bog forest soil microbial communities from Calvert Island, British Columbia, Canada - ECP14_OM3 (SPAdes) (version 2) | ecosystem: Environmental > Aquatic > Freshwater > Wetlands > Bog ...
CGGCCGTCAGGAGTAACCATCCAGAGCACGTACGTCAGGAACTCTGAACCCAGTTTCGAAGGTGGCACCATGCCCTTCACTGAGACCTCGATGCTCGTCGCGCCTTGTTTGGCTTCGACCTTCGCCTCCCCGATTGCCTGGGGCATCAACTCTGTTCCGATTAGACTGACCTTAGTGCTACCGCCTCCGACCGTATAGCCGATGGCCGTAATAGATTTGCTGATCACATCGGAATCAGGGATAGCCTGCTGGGTCTGCGCTACGACAGCGCTTGCTGCCAAACACATAACCGAAAGGAAGGCGAGCGCCTTCTTGTTGCGACTCATACCAATCTCCAATCGGACCCGCGAACGGGTCTTTGCGCGGAACATGGTGCCGGAACTCGGAAGAGGCTCCCACTGTCAGAACTGACAGGTATGGCCACCGCTGTTTTCAGCCGTTCCGATCTCGCACACCGGGCTTCCAGTACCCAGATAGTAGCCGGAAAAAGTTATTCGGTATAGAGCATCAGAAGGACTCCAAGGATGACCAACGATGCCGCCCACGCTTTCTTGAAGAATTGCTGCCATTTTTGTGGGGTCTGGGCCAATCCACTGGTGACGCCGATTGCAATGCCTGTCACGGCGAACCAACGATGTTCTCCCTGGATGTGTTCCATGCGTTCCATGGCATGGGGTGCATGCATGTTGCCGCCATGGACATGGAACGTCAGCAGGATCGCGGCCGCAAGGGCTACGACCGGGAAGAACCAGGCCGTCCACCATGCCTTGAATTTTCCACGTGTCCTCTCAAATTGCACGTAGCCGAGGGCCAGAAGTATCACTGCAAAAATCTTGTGCTGGAGATCCTCCCTGTTGTGGGTAATGGCGTACCAGAAACTCTGGGGACCGAAAGGGAAAATCTCAGTATCACTGAAGACGAGAAGAAATACCCCTGCTGCCAGAAAGCACATCGCCCACGCATAGCGCACCAGGGGCCAGCGTTTCGAAAGGCGATCCTCGGCGAAGATGAAAATGCCGGCGAGAATCACCAGGAATCCCGCAAGGTGATGATTAAACTCGCTCTCGCGTTTGTCCGCCAGGCGTTTCGCAACCACTGCCGGGTCTTCGGGTCCGATATCGGGTTTCATGTCCCCATGATCCATTCCAGGCATGTCCGGCATACTGGGCTGGTCGTGTTGCTGCGTCCAGGCAATCGGCGCGCATAGGCCTAGCAGTACGACAAAAAGCAAAGCCAAGGTGGGCAACCTGATGGATCGCTGAATGGCGGCTTCATGCATAAACGGCACGGCAATCTCCGGATTGATCTTGCGCGACGGTAAATCTCCACGGCTGTACGCGCAATGGTCAGCCGCGATTCTGCTTGCGCGTTGTGACTTGTACCTCTTCAAGCAGAAATTCGCACCTGTTCAAAATAACAGACGCTTTGCGTGAAGTAAAAGACGGAGCCCGTCGTGACTCAGATGCGTAAATCCATTAGTTCTGGAACGGAATCGGCAGGGGAGAGCAGCAAGTAGATAAGGCGCTTGACCGGTTGGCCTTCAAAGCGGGAAGTAGGCTTTTCCGCTGGCTCAGTTACCGAATGCTCCTTTGCGTTTCTGAAGCGACTTCAGTTCCGTCGCTGGGACGCGGAGCTCCGCGAAGCCACAGTCCAAACAAATCAAAACCTCCTGGCACACGTACACGGGAGGAACTCGCACATTCTTAATTTGAGGGGAACTGGCCGTTAGTTCACCCAAGAACTTGTCCACGTTGTCGGACGAACAGGATTTACACGGCATTCTGGCTCCGAAAAGGTCACTCTAGGCTACCCTGGGCTCGTATTAGCGTACAGAGCGTTACTTATCTTGGCCCATGCATCTAAGAAAATTCTAACACATGCTCTGTCTCTTCGGCGTGGCATCCGGCTCGAATTGAGCACCGCTGGTAGAGTTGACAGTATCCGATGACTCCTGCTGAGCACACTCTGACACCTCTATTCCGGTCGACCCCAACTCCCCGGGCGTCTGAACCATATTCTCTTTCTCGCGCCGCGCAGTCGGCAGGCAGGCTAAGTGACCAAGGTGAGGATCTTATTGGCGGACGACCACCCGCGGTTCCCGCAGTTGGTAGCCAGCTTGCTCGGACCATCTTTTGAGGTTGTTGGGCAGGTGGCCGACGGTCGATCTCTGTGTGAAGCGGCCGGGAACCTGAAGCCGGATGTCATCGTCACTGACATATCCATGCCAATTCTCGACGGCATAGCAGCAGCTGATGAACTAAAGAAATCAAGCAGCAAGTCGAAGATTATTTTTCTGACGGCGCACGCAGATCCCGATTTTGTTAGTGCGTGTCTCGCGACCGGTGCTTTGGGCTTCGTGCTGAAGACTCGAATGGCGACCGATCTCGTGTTGGCCATTCGTGAGGCTCTCCTGGGGCGGATTTTCGTTTCTCCGCCCCTGGGGGACACACTCCGGGGGTGATATCGCAGTCCTCCTTCTCGGCCCGAAATGGGGCGGGGCCGATTGAAAGAAGACATCCTAGTAGACAGCACGTATTGTAAGTGTAAGAAAATAAAACGAATGGCGGAGAGGGTGGGATTTGAACCCACGGTACGGTTTCCCGTACGCTCGCTTTCGAGGCGAGTACTTTCAACCGCTCAGTCACCTCTCCGCGGTTGTGGCAAATTCAATCGTAGCAAGAGTTCCGGGTTCGAGCAATTCTATCGTTCGCGGGACTTGCCGGATTGACGATAGCTCCTGGATGGGTGCGGTGAACAGGCGCGTTGGTTGCGCGAAACTCAGCGGCGCGCCGCGAAGAAAGACTGCAGCACGGAAGCTGAGTCTTCGGCAAGAACGCCTGCAATGATTTCTACCTGGTGATTGATCGCGGTGTTGGTGAGTATCTCGAAGCAGGAACGGGCAGCGCCGCCCTTAGGATCGTCCGCGCCGTAAACAAGCCGAGGGATACGCGCTTGAATGATCGCGCCGGCGCACATGCTGCACGGCTCTAGCGTCACGTAAAGCGTTGTATCCGGCATCCGGTAGTTTTCGAGGACGCGAGAGGCTTCCCGGATCGCGACGATTTCCGCGTGAGCTGTCGGATCGCAGTCTCGAATGGTGCGGTTTCCCGAGCGCGCAAGCACTCTGCCGTCATGCACAATGACGGCGCCGATGGGAACTTCTGCGGCCGCGGCGGCGGCGCGGGCTTCCGCGAGAGCCAGGCGCATGAAGGAAATGTCGGCTTCGAGGATTTCCATGTTTAGCAGGAGGATAGCATGCGAAGTCCGGCAGCGTCCTAATTTGAGCTTGAATCAACCGTTCATCTGTTGCGGCAACACCGACCTTTGCCGCTCTCAACCGCTCGCGCCAATATCTTTCACTCTCGCGATCCGAAGCAGCAACTCCCAGGAAGCCCTGGTTGCGGCGAATAATAGAACCACTGTGGAAGCCGCAAGCAGGTTGCGGCTATCGCCCCTCTTCAACGCCATCCGCGCGGTAGCGAATATCAGCATGCCGAAACCGATAAGAGACGAAAGGTGACGAAACAGTGCTAGTGGTCGTGAACTGCCATCGTGCGGTTCGGTGAACGCCAAGTATACGCGAACCACCATCCAGATAGCCGATACCGCTGTCATCGCGAGCGTCACAAAGCTGAATTCCGATATCGTTAGCGACGGACAGAGAGCGATCAGAGAAACCAACAAGATGATGACGTAGTTGTGAAACGCCTGCTCGCCCAAGCGACGTGAGCTGCCGTGCGGCTCATTCAGAATGGCTCTCGCATTGATCGAGACCGCGACGAACAAAAGCCCCATGAGCCCGGCCGCCGCGCCCCCGATCACTGCGTAGAATGCGGACCAAATCAGCATGAGACGCGCCCTGTCGCGAAGTTTGATCGCCTAATTCTTCAAGCGTCCAAAGCTTATCAGAAGCGGTCGTTGGAATCGCAGCGCGCTCGAAGATTCTTGTGCTGACGCACGAAGTTGTAGCGGATGAAGTGGAGCGCTACATCCGCACGATGGTTCGCCGCTTTCTTAAGGATTTGAAGCGGTAATTTCAAATTAGGACACCACCCGAAGTCGCGCTTGCTTGACAATTCTGTAGGGGCGAAACAAACTACGCGCATGCGAAGTCGCTTGTTTGAACCGTCACAAATCGATTTTCTTGTGCGCCGCCACGGAATTCATTCTACGGCGCACGGCAACCTTTAGAGCCGCCGAAGACACTTGAATGGAACTCCGAAAAGATCCCATCACGCAAAGCTGGATCATACTAGGCCACCGGGAAACCGCCGGCGAAGCACTATCTGAATGCCCGTTTGAGCCGGAAAAGATCGGAAAATTGGCGCCAATTCTGAGTTGGCCCGCGGAAGGGCAGTGGCAAGTCCGCGTTGTACCCCATCCGGAACCTCTGTACCGCGTAGAAGGCGATCCGGGGCGCCTGGCGGAGGGCATGTACGACAAAATGGGTCCGCTCGGGGCGCACGAAGTCATCGTCGAGACGCCGAGCCACGATAAGCGATTCGGGCAACTCAGCGATGAAGAGATGGAGCGGGTACTGTGGGTCTGGGGCGTGCGGATTGCCGACCTGAAAAAAGATTCGCGGTTCAAATATGTGAGTGTGTTCAAGAACCAAGGCGTGATGGCGGGGGAGGAGTGGCCGCACGCGCACTCTGAAGTGACCGCGACGATTTTTGTGCCGCGGCGAATCAAATACGAGCTGCACGCCGCGCACGACTGGTTTAAGGATAAAGAGCGCTGCATTTTTTGCGATTTTGTGCGCCAGGAAGAAAAGCAGGGAAAGCGAATTGTGGACGTGCAGGGAGATTACTACGCGCTGTGTCCTTATGCCTCGCGAGTGCCTTATGAAGTTTGGGTGATGCACCGGCGGCACAATCAATTGTTCGAACAGCCCCGGCCCGGCTCGAATCGCAAGCAGCTTGCCGCGCTTCTCGGGCGCGTAATTCGGCGACTCGAGAAAGTCGCGCCTGCCTATCATCTCGTGGTGCACACCGCACCGAACACTAAAAGCAAGAAGGGCGAGCTGGCGGGCTACTGGAAAACACTCGCGGAGGATTACCACTGGCATATCGAAATCCTGCCGATAGTGGAAAAACGGAGCAAGTCCTATAGCATCAAAGAGGTCTACTTCAACGCCGAATTGCCGGAGCAAGCGGCGGAGCACTTGCGCAGCCTGGACCCGAATTGAGAAAACTCAGATTGCTCTGAATCTCATCTTCATCGTTTCCGTTTTCTTCAACGAAAGCCGGCATTCTATCCTCCTCCAATGCTCCAAGCCTATGCGGTTACATATCAAAACCTTAATGTTATAAGGAACTGAACCTGCAATAGCTTAGGGATGTCTGTTCGGATGCGGGAATTGTGGGGTGGCGAAGACGGCCCAATCGCATCGCAATCCGTTGTGGATACAGCCGGACCGAAACCACCAAGTATGGTATAGCACTTTAGGAAACACGCTAGATTTGCTACACCGCATACTTGTTTACACGAGCTAAGTCCTGTACTATGTTCACGCTTCGCAGTCGCAGCTCCTCCCCAGCACTCGATCGGCGGCTTCGAGAATCCAATTTTCGATGTCGAGGTGTCAGAGATGTGGAAAAAAGAAGACGGAAAGCCCCAGGGAGTGCCCGAGATTTCCGCAGCACCTGCGGCTCACTCCAGCACGCCAAGCTCAAACATCAGTTCATTTCCCGCGCGTGATGTCCCGAAAGACGTACCGGTCTCCTCGAATGCATCTGCGTGCATTAGCCAAGGCATCAAAATACGCGGCGAGGTTACCGGCAGCGAAGATCTTTTCGTCGACGGCCAGGTGGATGGGAAGCTGAGTCTTACGAATGGTAGTTTAACCGTCGGGCCCAATGGGCACGTGAAGGCGGACGTCACCGCCCGCGAAGTCATTGTTCGCGGAAGGATCGACGGCAAGGTCTCAGGCCGCGACAGAGTCCAACTCTGGAGCACCGGTCAGGTGACTGGCGAGGTGACCACGGCTCGCTTGGCCATCGAAGATGGCGCAATGCTTCGCGGCAAGGTAGAAGCAGGAAAACAGCCTGTGGCTGCGGCAGCCGCGGCAGGCAAGTCTTCGGGCGCGGTTTCAGAATCGGCGGCGGATTGATCCATGAGCTTCCTGCACAAACTTGGGATCGGCACCGGAGCTGGAACCAGTCGTGAAGTTTCTCGCCCTATTCCTCAACCAGGACGAACGCGGACTGTCGCTAATGTCCCCGCAGTCGGCTCGCCTCGTCCGCCAGAGGCCCCCAGCTCGTCACGACTCTCCAACGGATTGAAAGAACTGTTGTGGAATCTGGATGGGCTTGGACATGGAACGCTTTTGGACCTGGGGCCAGCCTGGCAGACGACACTCAGTTTCTTCATCGAACGCGGTTTCCGTGTCTCCTCGGAAGACATTTTGCGCGAATGGAAAGGTTTTCTGAGCGAAGAGGAACTCCGGCTGCGCGACGCCAGTCCCGTCCCCGAAAGCCTGGATATGACTCCCACGGGCCGAGCCACGAGATTCCTCGGATCGAATCTCCAGTACCCGCGGGCTTCCTTCGATGCGGTATTGGTGTGGGATCTGATCGATTATCTGGAGCCGGCACTCGCGAAGCAAACCATTGCGAATTTGACGGAACTGCTTCGCCCGGGTGGTGTGGTGCTCGCTTTGTTCCATAGCAAGAAGCCCGAAGGGTTTCAACGCTACCGCATCGCCGATTCCAACTCTTTGCAGATTATTTCGGCGAACGTGCTTTGCCCGGCGCAGAAGGTCTACCAGAACCGCGAAATTCAAGACCTGTTCAGCCGCTTCCGCACGATGAAGTCGTTTGTAAGTAGGGATCAGCTCCGCGAGACTCTCTTCATTAAGTAAAATCCAATTTTGGACGGCAGAAAGCGCTCGCTTGGGATTAGTGTTTTCGCGCCGACCCAGGCGACGATTCTTCGCTCGCAATTACAAAAAAGGGGAGCCGGTCGGCTCCCCTTTTTCAATTCCATGGATTAGGGTTGGCCCGCCGCACGGTGGTGTTTGTGATGACTGCTGCGGTGATGGCGGTGATGTCGATCGTGCGATGAAGCCCGATTGGAAGAAGCAGACTGGCCGTGATCGGCCGCAGATGTCGGAGCCGGTTGAGACTGGGGATTGGCTTGATGTGCAGAAACAAAAAGCGTCGGTGCGGCAGCTAGTACAAAAAGACTTACGATGTGTTTCACGTTATGTCTCCTGAAATCAAAATCCCCCGTGGAGACATTGAATCACAAGAGCGGCAAAAAGTCGCGTTAGATTATTTACTAATGCCCATTAAGGATTAAGGCATCTTGTAATCGATCGCGAGAGAGGGGATGCCAGGCACGCGGAAGGGGGCGCGCCTGGCATTAGCAGGGGCTAGGCAAGGGAACTTACCCACCAAACTTGAGACTCTCGAGCCACTGAATGGCTTCACGCTGGTTGGCGATGATCTGTGCCTGCCACATCAGGGCAACAGACATGAGACCCATGGCGACGATGCAGAGCGTCAGGACGACACCCATGGAAGATTCAGAGGCCGGAATGTGAAGCTTGCGAGTAAGCCATGCCATAGTAAGGGTTCTCCTAGTACTCGGTCTGCTGAAGTCCCTCATTCATCGCGTGCAACCGAGAGGGCTAATGTATAGACCAATGCCTGACACCCAATCAACAAAAAGCAATCGAATGGCCAAGAAATCTTACTTCGTGAAAACTGCTATGTTCTCTAAAACAAGCAATTTGTGATTTTCGCGATGAAGAAATTTGCGGGCTTGACGGCGGGCGTGTGGAAAACCAGTCGCATTACAGACACTTTGTTTCCAACAATTTCCATGATCTCATCGAATTTCCGAGCGCCGCGGCGAGAGATTCTCAAGAACCTGATCCCAGGCGTCAGCGGCTCGGACTGGTAGTTCTATTACCCGCTGTGCTGATTTTTTCGCGCCTCCGGGCGCAATGTCCGGCTCGTCGTTGATCTTGTCGGTCAACAAAATGCACCGGTCACACGCCGCAAAAAGAGCCGTCTCTTGGCCTGGAGTGGCGATGCCCACTGCCTTGGCGTGCGAACGCAACGCGCGATCGTAGAGTTTGGATAATTCGCCAACACAACGGCGGACGCTGGCGCCGATGGCCAAGGACCACAACATGTCCCGCCGGCGAAGCTGAACGTTTCGTGCGTTCCCAGCAGCTTTAAACCGCTCGATGTCTTGATCGGATGCCCCAGCGAAGAAAAAAAGCTCGTCAAAGTCCCGCTGGCGGGCCAACTCCGCCTCTCGTTGAGGCAAGTTCGTATTCTGGGCTAATTCCCGTGGAGCGAGCGAGCGCAAAGGCACGACCGATACGCCGGTTTCGGCGGCAAGCGCTTCCAGAGCTTCCGAAGCTGCCGGCTGCCGGTCGGCAACGGGGAGGCATGTAAATCGCCCAAGGCGGACCGTAGCAGTGCCTTGTGGATGTGAACGAGTGGCCCCCGGCCTTAAGTGAAAATAGTCCTCAGGAAGGAAAACGCCGCAGCCATCTTCAGCGATGAAAGGATGCGTGTGGGCCAGCTTACGGCGAGGATCGTCCATCTGGAGGCGTGTGCGGCTTGTGAGCCAGACTGCGGGAACGCCGCGGTGGTCGAGGGCGGCGGTGAATTCGTCGAGGCCCGGTACGCTTTTTCCTTGTGGAGGAATCAGGCCGTCAATAGCGATGTAAAGGATAAAGGAAGTCTGGTGCAATAGGCTCTCCGCTGTTCGCGCATCTATCTTAGCGGAGATTGCGGGTAAGCGACGAGAGTCTCCAAGAAAAGCGCCGTATACGACGATTTGAAAGGCCGAGAAATGTGGGCCACAAATAAGAAAGCGGGCAGGAATTCTGCCCGCTCTCTATCCTAGTTGGCCGAAACGGCCGAGGAGGTTGTTAGTTTCCGGAGGTGGTCGAAGCGCTAGATTGCTGCGAATTTGCCTTCGGGATGCTGACGTAGCCGCTAACCTGATCCTTGCCAACCTTGTTGATGACGATCTCTTCAGGAATGTGCGTCCCGGAGATGTAGAAGAAGATGGGCTCGTTCATCGCTCGGTTCTTCTTCTCGAAGCGCTTGTCTTCGACGGTCATCGCGAGGTTCACCTGGTTCTTCTTCTGGTTGACGCCCTTCAGTTCGACGGTGACGTTCCCGACCTTCTGGGGCTTGTTCTTGCCGTCGATCGTGAATTCGACGTACTCGCGCTCGCCAAGGCGGCGGAGCTGGTCGATTTCATCATGGTTGCGCGCGATGAGCGTGCCCATCTCGCTCTTGGCCATCTTCAGATCTTCTTTGGTGGTGTTGAGGTCGGTGCTGACCGCCGTCACCTTAGTGTCGACGTTCTTCACATCGTCCGTCGCGGCCTTGGTCGCCAATTCCGTGTGTACAGACGTGTCGAGAGCGCTCAGCTTCTGCGTGGTCTCGTCGTTCTGCTTCGCGGCCGCTTCCGTCGCGAGGCGCGCTTTCTTAAGCTGGCCCTGGGTAATCTTGAGCTTGTCCGTAACAACCTTCAGATCGCCCTGGAGGTCCGCGTTGGTCTTCTCATCCTGCGCGATGCGGTCCTTCAAAGAAGACATGTCCTGCTGAACGGCCTGTTGCGAAGTCTTCACCTGCGTGGTTACTGCTTGCTGCGTATCGTTGAGTTTCGACGATGCGTTCCATCCGAATCCCAATCCGGCAATCGCGACCAAGCCCAAAACAATAATCGCGGGCAGTTGCCATGACGGAGCGTTGTGCGTTTCGACGATGCGTTCCTCTACCATAAACTTGTTTTCTCCTCACCCTAGTGTGGGCGAACGATTTGATTTTTTAACCGGCCCGTAATACAGAGATTGCAAGTAAGAAGCCAAAGAACCTGCCCTACAGGACAGGGGAAGAAGACTGTAAATTGATGAATAAAAGCGGGTTGCTCGACGAGGTTCTGAAGGTCGCCAAGGGTGGGGCAGTACTAGTCCTAGCAATCTTTACGCTAATAATTCCTGTTTCGGTGTTTCTTACCCTTCCCGATACCTCAGGGCAAATCCACGCCCAGTGCCTTGAGAGACGAGACGAGTTGTGCCGGGGACTGGAACTGGATCCCCGCCGTGCCAAGCCGTTGAGCAGCTTCGACATAGGCAGCAATGTCGTCGATATAGACGGCTTCCTGGGCCTGCACTTTGAGCGCCCGCAAGGCTTCCCGGTAAATGAGCGGATTAGGTTTACTCGCGCCGACGGCGCACGAGTAGATGCGCACCGGAAAGAACTGGAAGAAACTATAGGCCGATTCCATATGTTGCACATGGATCGGGTCGGTGTTGGAGAGGAGCGCCAGCCGATAGCCTTTGGATAGGGTCTTGAAGAAGGCGTCTTCGTGAATGGGTACCGGATCGAGCACACGGTTCCAGACCTCGGTGAACTGCTCGAACGTGAGGCCTCCGCCAAATCGCTTACCAAGATGGAGATACCAGTCCCGGGCCGACGTTCGACCCTCTTGCCAGTCGGGCCATCGCGGATCCTTCTCAATAGCAGTCCAAAGCTCGGCGGGAGAGAGCGATCCTCCGGTCCCGGCAGCCAGACCCCGCATAGCGCGCGAAACGTCAATCCGGATCAAAACGCGCCCAATATCGAAGATGATGGCTCGCAGTTTCGGCGCGGACATAGCTTACTTGCCCCGGGGATCTGCAACGGCCGGGCTATTTCGCGATCGGAGCAGACCAATGACCGCGGGAAGTATCGAAACCAAGACGACTACGCCAATGACGAGATGAATGTACTTGCCGATGTTGGGCACGAAATGCCCCAGAGTGTACCCGCCCAGCACGGTCGCGCCAATCCAACAAACGCCGCCAACAATATCGAATAGCAGATAGCGGGAATACGGCATTTTCGCGGCGCCCGCGACCGGCGGGCAGAACGTTCGCACAATGGGCATAAAGCGCGCGAGAATCACCGCCCGCCCACCGTATTTTTCGTAGAAGTCGTGCGCTCGCTGCAGATGGCTCCGCTTGAAAAAGAAAGAATCTTCGCGGCGATAAAGGGCAGCGCCAGCGGAACGGCCAATCCAGTAGCCAACCTGATCGCCGGCAATGGCGCAGAGCATGACCGGGAGCAACAGCCACTTGAGAGGAATGACGCCCGCGTAAGAGAAGATACCGGCGGTGATCAAAAGAGAGTCGCCAGGAAGAAAAAAGCCAACGAAGAATCCCGTTTCAATGAAAACGATAGTGCAAACGAAAGGAGCGCCCCCGGAGCGGATTAGCTCTCGAAGTCCTTCGGCGCTGTAAAGCGACTGGAGAAAGTGGAGGATCGATTGGAGCAAGCGGAGCGGGTCCTCGAAAGATTGGTTTCAGAAACGGGCACCGGGACGAGTTTGCGAGAGCGCGCCGTCGCAAAAGCACCCAGTCCAATACGGTAACAGAAAACGCCGAAGTCTTCCCCGCATTCGTGCCAGAGAACAATCGATGCCATAACGGCTGCGACCAATGCTGTAAGCCGAATCATCGGGATGCCTCCGCGAGCCAAAGGTAGCTGTGAGCTTCGGCCTCGAGCCGAGCTTCGAATTCGAGCGAAGAATGCTGCGTAGGATTTAGGAGTTTCTCAATCCGCGGGAGCGCGCGCCGAGCGGCCGCCGCGCCTGCTTCGATGGCCTCGTCAGCCCGGTCAAAATCATCCCACGCGAAAGACTGAACATCGGGGCGAAGGACCAGGTCAGCGTGACGCTCCCAAATTTCAAGCTGATGTTTCTGCG
>Ga0209139_10000735_pt1 | contig 11708 bp, 7 predicted proteins | sample BogFormECP14_OM3_FD_188246 | JGI IMG/M metagenome (GOLD analysis project Ga0209139, IMG submission 188246) | Bog forest soil microbial communities from Calvert Island, British Columbia, Canada - ECP14_OM3 (SPAdes) (version 2) | ecosystem: Environmental > Aquatic > Freshwater > Wetlands > Bog ...
AGTTGACGGTGGCGCAGGGCGGTTTCGTCGTCAGCTCGTCATTTACGGTTGCTGCTCCGCAGTTTCGCGATGAGCGGCTGGATGCGGGAATTGGCCGCATGCTGCACCGCCTGGAGTATCAGACTGGCGTGCCGATTGGAAAAGATATCCAGAAAGACTCGACCAACGCCTCGCTTGTCATTGATGTGAAAGGCGCTGGCGAGGCTGTTCAGTCGGTTGACGAAGATGAGTCTTACTCCTTGAACGTGACTCCAAGCGGAGCGAAGCTGCAGGCCAATACCGTGGTTGGCGCTCTGCGCGGCATGGAGACGATGCTGCAACTGGTGCAGCCGGATCGCTTAGCTTATTTTTTGCCTGCAGTGAGCATCGAGGACGCGCCTCGCTTTCGCTGGCGTGGATTGCTGATCGATGTGGGGCGGCATTTCGAGCCGGTCAGCGTGATCGAGCGAACGCTGGATGGCATGGCTGCGGTGAAGCTTAACGTCTTCCACTGGCACCTGACCGAGGACCAGGGGTTTCGCATTGAGAGCAAGCTGTATCCGAAGCTTACCGGCATGGGTTCCGATGGGCTGTATTACACGCAGGAGCAGGCGAAGGAAGTGGTTGCCTATGCGCGGGCGCGGGGGATCCGCGTGGTGCCGGAGTTCGATATGCCGGGGCATAGCGTGAGCTGGTTTGTTGGGTATCCGGAAATATCGAGCGGCCCCGGACCGTACAAGGTTCGCCGCGAATTCGGGATCTCTGATGAGGCGATGGATCCGACGCGCGACAGCACCTACAAATTCCTTGATGGGTTTATCGGGGAGATGGCCACTATCTTTCCCGATTCGTACCTTCACATTGGCGGCGATGAAAGCAACGGCGCGCAGTGGAAAGGAAATCCGCGCATCGTGGAGTTCATGCAAAAGCACGACATGAAGGACACGGCTGCATTGCAGGCTTACTTCAATCAGCATTTGCTGAAGATTCTGGAAAAGCACCACAAGCACATGATCGGCTGGGATGAGGTGCTGAATCCGGCACTGCCGAAGGATGTGGTGGTGCAGTCATGGCGCGGCGAGGAGTCGCTGGCAGCAGGTGCGAAGCAGGGGTATCAGGGCATTTTGTCTGCGCCGTACTATCTCGACGCCATGAAGTCTGCGGAACAGCATTATCTGGCCGATCCGCTGCCTGCGAATTCCGATCTCACGGCTGCGCAGCGCTCGCTCATTCTCGGCGGGGAAGTCTGCATGTGGGGCGAGCAGCTTAACGAGTGGACGATCGATTCGCGCATCTGGCCACGCACGGCGGCGATAGCTGAGCGGTTCTGGTCGCCGGAGAATATTCGAGACGTAAACGATATGTACCGCAGGCTGAATGTGATGTCAGTGAGATTGGAAGCCTTTGGGCTTACGCATCTCACGCATGAGGATGTCGGGCTTCGCGCTTTGACCGGCAGCCTGGACATCGACGCAATGCGGGTCTTTGCTTCTGCCCTTGAGCCAGTGAGTTTCCATGACCGTTACGAAGGGCAGCATACTTCGCAACTGACTCCGCTTGATCGGCTGGTGGATGCAGTTCGTCCGGACCCTCCTTCACGGCATGAAGTTGAGGTTCTTGTTAAGGCACTCCTTGAGAACCCATCGCAGCATGAAGCTGAGCGGCGTCGACTGCGAGAGATCTTCGCTAGTTGGGCAGCGGCTGCGCCCAAGGTTCAGCAGCAGGTCGCAGCTTCACCTTTGCTGTCAGCGGATGCGACTGAACGGGCACAGCAATTTGCGCAGTTGGCGGACATTGGTTCGCAAGCATTAGCGAGCCTGACTGGTTCAGGCGTTGCCGCTGGATGGAAGCAAAGCAGTCTTGCTGCCATCGATGCTGCGCAAAAGCCACAGGGACTGGTTCGGTTTACCGTTCTCGGTCCGATCCGCGATCTGGTGAATGCGGCGCAGTAAAAAGTAATTACGCGAGGCTGCTCTGCGGAGCAGCCTCTCTCATTTGCTGCTTGTACCATTCGACTGTGTGGCGGAGACCTTCTTCGAAGCTGACCAGAGGTTCGTAGCCGAAGGCCTCGCGCGCGGCGGTGATATCTGCAAGAGAGTTTTGTATGTCGCCGGTTCGCTCGGGGCCGTAGATCGGCGGTTTGTTGAAGCCGGTCAGTTCCGCCAGAATTTTGTATGTCTTATTGAGAGTGTGACGCTCGCCGCAGGCTACGTTGAAGATCTTGCCCGCGACCTTCTCCGCAGGCGCCTGAAGAGCGAGTAAGTTCGCCGACACGGCGTTCTCAACATAGGTGAAGTCACGCCCCTGCTCGCCATCGCCGAAGATGGTTGGCTGCTCTCCGTTCAGCATGAGCAATGTGAACTTCGCCATTACGCCGCTGTAGGGGGAGTCGGGAACCTGCCGTGGGCCGAAGATGTTGAAGTAACGCAGGCACACGGTTTCCAGGCCGTAGACCTGCCAGTAGCTGCGCATGTAAAGCTCCCCTGCGAGCTTCTGCACTGGATACGGCGCGATGGGCATGGGTACCATGCTTTCCTTGCGTGGAAAGCCGGGCTGATTTCCGTAAGCCGAAGACGATGCGGCATACACGACACGCTTGACGCCCGCCGCGCGCGCGCCTTCGAGGAGATTGAATGTGCCGTCGATGTTGGCCGTATGGCTGGTGCGCGGGTCTTTCACTGAACGCGGTACGGAAGGCAGAGCGCCCTGATGCAGGATGTAATCGACGCCCTCGCATGCGCGGGCAATTTCATCCGCGTTGCGCAAATCGCCCTGAACAAACTCCATGCGGTCGAGAATATCGGCGAGGTTTTCCCTGCGGCCTGTTTCAAAGTTATCGAAGCCGCGAACTGTTGCTCCGCGTTCTACAAGCGCCTGGCTGATCCAGGAGCCAAGAAATCCGGCGCAGCCGGTCACAAGATAACGAGACATGTCTCTTCTATGGTAGCCGTTGCGGGGGACGCTGCGTAAGTGACGCAAAATCAGGCATACTGGAGGTACATGGACGGCCTTACACCATTCAGACTCGCTCCTTATTTTCGGACCCGCATATGGGGATTCAACGACCTTTCGCCATGGTTTGACTTCAAGACGGACGGCGAGCCGATCGGCGAAGTGTGGCTCACTGGTGAGATGTGTACAGCGGATACAGGGCCGCTGAAGGGGCAGTCACTCGAAGAAATCACGGCTGCTCATGGAGACACTCTGCTCGGCAATAGTCGCGCGGGGCAGCAGTTTCCTCTTCTCATCAAGATGCTGTTTCCAAAGGAAAAGCTCAGCGTGCAGGTGCATCCTGACGATCTGCTGGCGCAGAAATTTGGCGAGCCGCGCGGTAAGACCGAATGCTGGTACGCGCTCGATGCGCAGCCGGCGGCTGAAGTTGCGCTGGGCATCAAGCCGGGCACGCGGCCCGAAGAAGTACGTGCGGCGATCGAACAGAATCGGCTTGAAGAGTTGCTGGACTGTCTGCCTGTTCACAAGGGCGATATGATTTTCGTCGATGCAGGCACAGTCCACGCCATCGGGCCCGGTGCAGTGCTGCTCGAGACACAGCAAACCAGCGACCTGACCTACAGAATGTATGACTATGGACGCCCGCGCGAACTGCATTTAGAGAAGTCGCTCGAAGCAATGCGTCTTTCGACTGCCGCGGGAAAGATGACGTCAAAGAAAGTGAACAGTCATACGATTCTGATAGACCAGAAATATTTTCGCGTCGAGAAATGGAGAGAGACTCTGCCTTCGTCAGAAAATGCATCAGAAGATGTAGTTCAGCTCTTGTTTGTTGCAGAAGGTAAATTGAAAGTTGCGGGCCAAGGCTTTGAGTCATTTCCATTAGAGCGTTATCAGATTGCAGTGATTCCGGCCAGTGCTCAAAACTGGAGCGTTCTCGCAGAACCCTCTGCCGAAGTGATTCGCATTCTTCCTCACTACGCCTGAACATTCACTTTGTACGAACGGAGGGCCATGTCCAAAGCAATTGATTTTCGGCCAATCATTCTGGCCGGAGGCAGCGGGACGCGATTCTGGCCGCGCAGCCGCAGGGCTCGCGCCAAACAGGTTCTGGCGCTTGATGGCGAACGCACAATGATTCAGCGGACTGTGGATCGGCTTCAACCGCTGGCAGAGCGGGACGATTTCTGGGTCATTACCAACGATCTGCTTTCGCCGACGATTTGCGGACAGCTGGATGTTGTTCCTGAAGAACAAATTGTGTGCGAACCCGCTGCACGCAATACAGCGCCGGCGGCAGGGTTGGCTGCGTTCCTCATTGAGAAGACCAATCCTGACGCGGTATTGGGAATTTTCCCGGCGGACCATGTGATTTCTGATGAAGCGGCATTCCTTGCTGTGCTGGAACATGCCATCAAGATCGCAGCCGCTGGCGAAAATATGGTTGTGCTTGGAGTGACTCCCACTCGCCCTGAAACTGGCTACGGCTATATCGAAACTGGCAGTGCGTTGGACGATGGCTCTCTGCGCGTGCGGCGTTTTACCGAGAAGCCGAACCAGGAGCGGGCAGAGGAATTTGTCGCCGCGGGCAACTATCACTGGAACAGCGGCATTTTTGTATGGAGTGCGCGCACGCTGGCGAATGCGATCCGCGAACATCTTTCGGAAACTGCGCCGATTCTTCAAGAGATTGCAGGGGCTTACGGGACGCCGGAATTCCGCTCTGTGTTCGAAAGACTCTATCCGCAGTGCGAAAACATCAGCGTGGATTACGCGGTGTTAGAGCCGCGCTCGGCAAAGGGCGAGCATCATTCTAATTTGTATTGCCTGCCGGCGAACTTTGGTTGGAATGATCTTGGCTCATGGGCTGCGCTGTACGATCACCAGCTGGAGCAGGCGAATCTCGCGGACAAGCATGAGAATGTTACCGAGAGTGCAGGCAGCCTGCCGCTCGACGCGCATGGCAACTACGTTTATAGCCCCAAGAAATTTGTCGCGCTCGTCGGGGTAAAAGACCTCGTTGTGGTAGAGACGGATGATGCGATTCTCATTACTACGCGCCACCATTCGCAGGATGTGGGCAAGATCGTGAAACAGCTTGCTGCGAATGGCCGCGAGGAATTGATCTAGAAATTTTCAGGAGCATATGTAAGCGGACGCATGGGAAATAAGACTGCGATCAAGTTTGGAACTGATGGCTGGCGTGGAGTTATCGCCGACGACTTTACTTTTGACAATGTTCGCCTTGCGGCGAGTGCCATCGGGACCTATGTGCTGTCGAAGAAAGATCCCGGAGAAGGTGCGTGCATCGGTTATGACACACGCTTTCTGTCCGAAGCCTTTGCCCGTGCGGTTGCCGAGGTCTTGTCGGCTGCCGGCATCCCTGTCAAGATTGCCGATCGGATCACTCCGACGCCTGCGCTGTCCTTTGGGGTGCGTGCTCATGGCGCGGTTGGCGGGGTGATGATTACCTCCAGCCACAATCCCTATCAGTGGAACGGCGTGAAGTATAAGGCTTACTACGGTGGCTCGGGGAAGCCTTCGATTATTTCGGAAATTGAGGGCTATCTCGGAGAGCCTCTGCCGAAGGCATCCAATCCCGCGAAGATTGAAGAAGTTGATTTTCAGACGCCTTACGTTGAGGCGATCTCGGGTTTTGCCGATCTTGACCTCATCAGCAAGTCGAGGCTGAAGTTTGGTATTGATTGCATGTATGGCGCGGGGCGCGGCGTACTTGCTGGGATCTTTTCAAAGATCGGCGTTGACTTTGTGGAGATTCGGGCGAATATCGATCCGCTTTTTGGAGGAGTCAACCCCGAGCCGATTGAGCCGCATATTCGGGCGATACAGGACACGGTTGTCGCAGAGCGGTGCCAGGCAGGGTTGGTGACCGATGGCGATGCGGACCGTATCGGCGCAGTGGACGAGCATGGGAATTTCGTCGATCCGCACAAAATATTTGCTGTGCTATTGCAATGGCTGCTGGAGCGTAAAAAGTGGCCGGGCGATGTGACACGTGCGTTCAATACAACGAAGATGCTCGATCGCATCTGCAAGCGCTATGGGCGCACGCTGTATGAACATGGGATTGGTTTTAAGTACGTTTGCGATTTAATGTTTGAGAAAGACATCCTGATCGGCGGTGAGGAGTCAGGCGGTATCGGGATCAAACGACACCTGCCGGAGCGCGATGGCCTGTTGAATGCTTTGTTGATTGCCAATGTAATGGCGGAAGAGAAGCGTACGTTGGGCCAACTGGTTGCAAGGTTGCAGGAGGAATACGGCGAGCATCAGTATGGGCGAATCGATCTGCACATCAACGACGATCTGAAGAATGCCACGATAGCCAAGGCTCGTGCGGGCGTGAAGGAGTTTGCCGGCATGCCGGTCGAGCGAGTGGAGACGCTGGATGGCATCAAGTTTTTCCTTAAAAATCCGGAGGCTGCGGCCAAGCCGAATGCGGCGGAAACATGGTTGCTGCTGCGCGCTTCCGGGACAGAACCGCTATTGCGGATATATTCTGAGTCGTGCTCGAAGGAGTCCGTGGCAAAGCTGCTGGAAGCTGCTCGTGAATTTGCCATGAATAGCTTGAATTAGTGTCGATTTTCTGCCACCACCTGAACTGTGGGAGAATCTTAGTCGCTGAGGAAGAAGGAGCGTCATGGCTACTACTACGGTAAAGGCAGTTCCGCTTACGCAGCTTTCCGCATGGAAGGCTCTCGAATCTCATTATCAGCAGATCAAGGACGTGCATCTGCGGTCGCTCTTTGCCGATGACGCCACGCGTGGTGAGCGTCTGAAAGCAGAGGCGGCTGGTATTTATCTCGACTACTCCAAGCATCGCATCACCGACGAGACGCTCAGCCTATTGCTCAGACTGGCTGAAGAGAGCGGCCTGCGCGAGCGCATCGACGCGATGTTCAGCGGTGAGAAGATCAACATCACCGAGAACCGCGCTGTGCTGCATGTGGCCCTGCGTGCGCCCAAGGGCGAGAAAATTCTCGTTGATGGCAAGGATGTCGTTCCTGAAGTGCATGCGGTGCTTGATGCCATGTCGGCGTTTGCTGACCGAGTGCGCAGCGGTGCGTGGGTCGGGCACACCGGCAAGAGGATCAAGAACGTCATTAACATCGGCATTGGCGGATCTGATCTCGGGCCGGTGATGGCTTACGAGGCGCTGAAGCACTACAGCCAGCGCGACATGGTTTTCCGTTTCGTCTCGAACGTCGACGGAACGGATTTTGCGGAGGCAACTGTCGATCTTGATCCGGAAGAGACGCTCTTCATCATTTCCTCGAAAACATTTACCACGCTTGAGACGATGACGAACGCGCATACGGCGCGGGACTGGAGCCTCAAGAAGCTTGGCGATGAGAAGGCGGTTGCCAAGCACTTCGTCGCAGTTTCGACGAATGCAGCCGAAGTCTCGAAGTTCGGCATCGATACTGCGAATATGTTCGGCTTCTGGGACTGGGTTGGCGGGCGCTATTCGATGGACTCGGCGATCGGGCTTTCGACGATGCTGGCTGTCGGGCCGGAGAATTTCCGAAAGCTGCTGGCTGGTTTCCATGAGATGGACGAGCATTTCCGCACGACTCCGTTTGAGAAGAACCTGCCGGTGCTGATGGGACTTCTTTCTGTCTGGTACAATGACTTCTTCGGCGCGCAGACGGTTGCGGTTTTGCCATACGACCAGTATCTGAAGCGGTTTCCTGCTTACCTGCAGCAGCTCACGATGGAGAGCAACGGCAAGCACGTCACGCTCAGCGGCGAGCATGTGGACTATGAGACCGGGCCGATCTTCTGGGGCGAACCGGGGACTAATGGGCAGCACTCCTTCTATCAGCTGATCCATCAGGGGACGAAGCTGATTCCATGTGACTTTATCGGCTTCGGCAAGACGCTCAATGAACTCGGAAACCATCACGATCTGCTGATGGCTAACGTCTTTGCTCAGGGCGAGGCGTTGGCCTTTGGCAAGACCCCGGAGCAGGTGAAGGCGGAGGGAACTCCGGACTGGCTGGTTCCGCATCGGGTGTTTGAGGGCAATCGGCCGTCGAACACGATCCTGATTAAGACGCTTACGCCGGAGGTTCTGGGCAAGCTGGTTGCGTTGTACGAGCACAGCGTCTTTACGCAGGGCGCAGTCTGGCAGATCGACTCCTTCGATCAGTGGGGCGTTGAGCTGGGCAAGGTGCTGGCCAAGAACATCATCTCCGAGCTTGAGGGCGAGGCTGAGGGCAAGCATGACAGCTCGACCAACACCTTAATCAACAAGTACAAGGCGCTAAAGGGGTAGTAAAAGCACAGATCCTTCGCTCCGCTCAGGATGACAGGGATCAATCGTGCGGGCTGGCTTTTGCCGGCCCGTAACTTTTTGCTGCGGCACGTGTTTATACCGGCAACGCGCGATCTCGCCGTGCGTCTATTTCTTTAGGGCTATAGCAGTACAAAGCCGAGGGTGTTGTGATGAGTTTTTTAACGAATAAGGCACGTTTTCTGGCTATTTCTGCCGTTTTTAGTGTTGGTTTCGCTGGTTCTCCGTTGTTTGTATCAAGTGCGTTTGCCGCGCCGCAGAAGCCGTCGGCGGCGGTGCGTTCCGATGCCGATATTGAGACCGACGTGGCTGGGGTACTAGCGCAATCGCCGCAGTTGCAGGGGCAGAGTATTACCGCCGCCACGATTCAGGGCGACGTTACCCTTTCCGGGACGGTACGCGACAACTCCTCCAAGCAGCTTGCCCAGCAGATTGCGGCTGGTGTGCGCGGTGTTCGCTCGGTTGAGAACAATCTTGAGGTGAACAACACTTCGGCGCAGCATCCGGCGGTTGCTGATCAGCAGGCCGACCAGTCGGTGCCACCTCCGCCGCCTTATGATCAGGGCGTTGCCAACCCCGATCAGGCTGAGAACCAGCAGGGCTATCCTCCGGCTCAGCCGCAGTCGCCCAGATATCCGCAGCAGCCCAACTACCCGCCGCAACAGAACTATCCGGCGCAGCCGGTTTATCAGCAGCCTAGCGGGCCGGTTACGATTCCGGCGGGTACGCTGCTGAATGTGCGGACCAGCGAGCCGCTGGATTCGCGCAAGACGCAGGTGGGCACGTTCTTCCAGGCTACGGTTGCCAGCGATGTGTATCAGGGCAATGTCCTGGCGATTCCGCGCGGTGCGGTGCTGACCGGGCAGGTTACAGGGGTTAAGAAACCCGGCGATCTGGCGGGGAAGCCAGGACTGCAGTTGCAGATTACCTCCATCAATCTTGGTGGCCAGACTTATCCGCTGACTACTGATGCATGGACGGGTGAAGGTCCGGGCAAAGGCGGCTACTCGACTGCGAACACGGCGGGCGGCGCTGCGCTGGGCGCGACGATCGGTGCGATCGCGGGCGGTGGCATTGGCGCGGCAGTAGGTGCTGTTGCCGGTGGCGTTACCGGATTGGCTGCTTCGGCGGCTACCAAGGGGCCGCAGGTGGTGATTCCGCCGGAGGCTTTGCTCAGCTTCCATCTGGTGGCTCCGGTTACGGTGACGCCGGTTTCTTATCAGGAGGCGCAGAGGTTGCAGGCCTCGGTGCCTTCACAGCAGCAGCCTAGGCTGATGCGCCGGCCTGTGTATGCGTACCCCTACCCCTACTACTACGGGTATGCGTATCCGTATCCTTACCCTTACTATCGGCCTTATTACTACTATCCGCGGTACTGACCCCCCGGTATGTTTTCGTAAAATCTTGATTTTTATGGTACTTACGTGTCTGAAAGGAAAAACGCCCGTAGCGATACGGGCGTTTTCTTTCCTGTTTTATGCTAGCAGTCGTGTCAAGCCCTTTCAGGCCTTGGTGGCGTGTTTAGACTTAGCCAAAAGCAGATCCTTCGCGTTGCTCAGGATGACAGCGGGATCGGGTTGGCGGCTGGAACCTGCTGAGCTTTATTTGTTTGGCGTTCATCGCATGGATTCCTTCGCGCGGATTGCGCGCTCAGAATGACGGTTGGGGTTGTGGTCTCCCACCCTATCGCAAACTGCGCGATAGGATGGGCCACCCGTTTTCGTGCTGACCGATGCTAAAAGCAGATCCTTCACTTCGTTCAGGATGACATCATTGAGGGGAGTGATGTGGTCTCGTGAATTGCCACTCGTCTTGAGCGGATGGTAGCCTCAAGGGGAATCAAATCTTTGCTGTCCTCATTTCTTATCTTGCTTGGAGATATCCAGACACATGCAGACGACGTATAACGGGAAGGCCTTGCCCGCGGATGGCGAGCCGATCAACTATGCAGACGGGAAGTATCAGGTTCCGGATCACCCGATTGTTCCTTTTATTGAAGGCGATGGCACGGGGCGGGATATCTGGCGCGCGTCGCAGCGTGTGTTTGATGCTGCGGTGGAGAAGGCTTATGGCGGCAAGCGCTCGGTGAAGTGGTTTGAGGTGTACGCCGGCGAGAAGGCCTATCGCGAGTTCAAGACGTGGCTTCCGGATGACACGGTGAATGCGGCGCGCGATCTACGCGTGTCGATCAAGGGGCCGCTGACGACTCCGGTGGGTGGCGGGATTCGCTCGCTGAATGTGGCGCTGCGGCAGATTCTTGATCTTTACTCGTGCGTGCGGCCGGTGAAGTATTACCAGGGCGTGCCGAGTCCGGTGAAGTATCCGGAGAAGCTGGATGTGGTGATCTTCCGCGAGAATACGGAAGACGTGTATGCGGGTATCGAGTTCAAAGAGGGAACTGCCGAGGCTAAAAAGCTGATCGATTTCCTGAACAATGACATGCTGAAGGGCGGCAAGAAGAAGGTCCGCGAGGATTCAGGTGTGGGCATTAAGCCGATCTCGATTACCGGGACGAAGCGGCTGGTTCGCTATGCGATCAATTATGCGGTTAAGAACGGGCGCAAGTCGGTGACGCTGGTGCACAAGGGAAATATTCAGAAGTTCACCGAAGGCGCGTTCCGCGAGTGGGGCTATGAGGTTGCTGTCGATGAATTCCGCGATGCAGTGGTGACGGAGCGTGAGAGCTGGATTCTTGGGAATCAGGAAGCGAATCCGAAGCTGACCGTTGAAGAGAATGCGGCGCTGATTGAGCCGGGGCTGGAGTTTGGTTCGGATGATTTTCGCAAGGAGCTGTATGCGGAAGTGCAGGGCGTGCTGGATTCGATCGGGAAATCGCATGGGAACGGGCAGTGGAAGAAGAAGGTGCTGATCAATGACCGCATTGCCGATTCGATATTTCAGCAGGTGATTATCCGTCCGGATGAGTACAGCGTGCTGGCTTGCCCGAACCTGAACGGCGATTACATCTCTGACGCTTGCGCGGCGCAGGTTGGCGGGCTGGGGATTGCTCCGGGGGCCAATATTGGCGATGGGTATGCGGTATTCGAGGCTACGCATGGGACGGCTCCCAAGTATGCGGATAAGGATGTGATCAATCCTGGGTCAGTGATGCTTTCGGGCGTGATGCTGTTTGAGTTTCTGGGCTGGCACGAGGCGGCGAAGCTGGTTGAGTCGTCGATGGAGAAGACGATTCAGCAGAAGTATGTGACCTATGACTTTGAGCGTCAGATGCAAGGCGCGACCAAGGTAAAGACGAGCGAGTTTGCTAGTCGGATGATTGAGAATATGTAACTGAGATTTTGCTGGAGCGCAGGAAAAGCAGGTCCTTCGCTGCGCTCAGGATGACATCTGATTTTTATTTAAGGAGATGGCATGAATAGGAGATCAAGATTCTGAGGCGATACGCTCCACAGCAGGAGCTGTGGAGCAGGCAGGTTGCGGGCTGCATTTGCTTAGTGAG
>Ga0209139_10000736_pt1 | contig 11706 bp, 10 predicted proteins | sample BogFormECP14_OM3_FD_188246 | JGI IMG/M metagenome (GOLD analysis project Ga0209139, IMG submission 188246) | Bog forest soil microbial communities from Calvert Island, British Columbia, Canada - ECP14_OM3 (SPAdes) (version 2) | ecosystem: Environmental > Aquatic > Freshwater > Wetlands > Bog ...
CCAGGGGTACTGCCTCGCGCCGGGTTCAATGCCGACGGAATTCTGCGGGGGCGAGCCGTGGTGGAGGCGGACCTGAAGGACGACGACGACAAGGCCTCGGTCATGAGCCTCATCCGACGGGCCGACGTGCTCGTGGAAGGCTTCCGTCCGGGGGTGATGGAACGGCTGGGGTACGGCCCCGAGGACGTGCAGTCGCTCAACCCGAGGCTGATCTACGCCCGAATGACTGGCTGGGGTCAGACCGGTCCGCGCGCGCCACGAGCGGGCCACGACATCAACTACCTCGGTTTGACCGGCTTCCTGCACGCGATCGGGCGCCGAGCCGACCGACCCGTCCCCCCGCTGAACCTGGTCGGCGACTTCGGCGGCGGCTCGATGTTCCTGCTCGTCGGCGTCCTCGCGGCGATCATCGAACGCCAGACCTCCGGGCGCGGCCAGGTGATCGATGCCGCCATCGTCGACGGGGTTTCGGTTCTGGGCCAGATGATCTGGGCGTTCCGCGGAATCGGACTATGGAGCGACGAACGCGGCACCAACATGCTCGACACCGGTGCCCCGTACTACGACACCTATGAAACCGCAGACGGCGGGTACATGGCGGTCGGAGCCATCGAACCCCAGTTCTACGCCGAGTTACTCACCGGGCTCGGCCTGTCCGATCGAGCGGACTTGCCCGACCGCAACGACGCCTCGCAGTGGGAGTCGTTGAGGGAGACGTTCACCCAGGCATTCCGGACCCGTACCCGCGACGAATGGGCCGCGGCGTTCGACGGCACCGATGCGTGCGTCACGCCGGTGTTGACGTTCGCCGAGGCCGCCAACGACTCGCACATGACCGCCCGCGGAGCCGTGACCGTGATCGACAACGTCATGCAGGCGTCGGTGGCCCCCCGGTTCTCGCGCTCGGTGCCTCGGGTTCCGGAAGGGCCCGCCCGCGTGGCCACTGATCCGGACGCGGTGTGGAACGACTGAACACACCTTTGCAAAATTGTGAAAACAGTGTTTTTCTAATACCTGACCCGAAAGTAGCCAGTCCGCCGGGTCGGAGAGGTAGTTGACATGGCTTGGGACTTCTGCGCGGATCCGGATTTCGAACCCACCCTCGACTGGGTACGGAGTTTCGTCGACGACGAGCTGCGCCCGGTGGAGCCGCTGCTTCCGCATCTGTCACCGCAGCAGGCCAAGAGCCTGTTGGATCCGCTCAAGGATCGGGTCCGAGAGCGAGGTTTGTGGGCAGTGCATCTGCCGAAGGACATGGGCGGCAACGGCTTCGGCCAGCTGCCGCTGGCCCAGATGAACCTGATCACCGGCCGGGTGGGCCTGGCGATGGAGGTCTTTGGGAACATGGCGCCGGACTCGGGGAACGCCGAACTGATCGCCGAGGGCGGTACCGAGGAGCAGAAGGACCGCTGGTTGTGGCCCAACCTGCGCGGTGACATCAGGAGCGCGTTCGCGATCACCGAACCCTGGGTGTCTGGCACCGATCCGACGCAGATCGAGTCGACGGGTGTGCTCGAGGGTGACGAGTGGGTGCTTAACGGGCGAAAGTGGATGATCACCAACGCGTCGATCGCCGACTTCATCATCTTCATGGTGGTCACCGATCCCGAAGCCCCGCCACATCTGCGGTGTTCGATGATCGTGGTGGAGAAGGGCACCCCAGGCTTGACCATCCTGCGTGACATTCCCTCGATGCACGACCCCGACGTGACCTTCGGCCGGATCGGGAACCATGCCGAGGTCGTGCTGGACGATGTGCGCGTCCCGCGGGATCACCTGATTGGCCCGCAGGGTCATGGGTTCGTGCTGTCGCAAGTCCGGCTGGGGCCGGGACGGCTGCATCACGCGACGCGTTGGCTGGCCGAGGCCGAGCGGGCGTTCGACATGATGTGCGAGCGGGCCCAATCACGGTCGTCGTTCGGTAAGAGCTATACCCGCCACCAGATGGTGCAGGAGTACATCGCCGACTCTCGTATCGAGTTGGAGACGGCGAAACTCCTTACCCTGCGGGCGGCGTGGAAGTTCGACCGCGAAGGCAACCGGGCCGCGCGCAGCGACATCGCCATGTGCAAGGTGTACAACGCGCAGGTGGTGCACAACGTGGTCGACCGGGCGTTGCAGGTACACGGCTCCCTGGGTTACAGCGGCGACATGCCGCTGGAGTCGATGTACCGGATGGCCCGGATGGCCAGCCTCGTCGACGGCGCCAACGAAGTGCACAAGGTCAGCGTCGCCAAGAGTGAACTGTCCCGATATGAAGCAGTCGAGGGATGGCCCAGCGAACACGTCCCGACCCGGCTGGCGGCGGCCCGTGCCCGGTTCGCCCACCTGCTGGAGGCCAGCGCGTGAACCGCACCGCGGCGGCGTTCGACGTCCCGCGCTTCACCGACTGGCTGGGGCAGGTGACCGGCGAGCGCGCCGAGGTGACGGTGACACCGATGAGCGGGGGCGGCAGCTGCGAGATGTTCCGTGTCGACCGGCTCGGACAGTCGTGGGTGGTGCGCCGCGCACCGATAGCGGCAGTGTCGGACACCGCACATCAGGTGGTCCGCGAAGCCCGGGTCATCGAAGCGCTGGCCGGCTCGCAAGTACCCGTGCCGACGATCCTGGCCGTCGGCGACGACCCCGCCATCCTGGGGGCGCCCTTCTTCGTCATGTCCTACGTCGAGGGCGACGTGGTGCGCCGCAACGGCCTCCCCGAAGGCCTTGCCGCGCAACCGCAGTCGCACCATGCGGTGGGGGAGGGATTGATCGACACGCTGGTCGGCCTGCACGCCGTCGACTGGCGGTCCACACCGTTGGTGGAGCTGTCACATCCCGAGGGTTTCCTGGCCCGGCAGGTGGACCGGTGGATGACCCAGCTGGAGTCCTACCGTGCACGCGACCTGGACGGCGTCGATGACGTTGCCGCCTGGCTCACGGCCAACAAGCCGGCACGCGGTGAGTTGACGGTGATGCACGGCGATTACAAACTCGACAACCTAATGTGGTCGCGGCAACCGCCGCCACGGGTAGTCAGCGTCGTCGACTTCGAGATGACCACCGTGGGTGATCCGCTCATCGACCTGGCCTGGGCGCTGATCTTCTGGCCCGAGGAAGGCAATCTGATCGCGCTCGCCGCGCCCGGGTCCCCCAACGGTATCGCCGGCGACCAATGCCAAACGCCAGCACAATTGGCGCAGCGGTACGCGACCGCGACCGGACGCGATCTGTCCGCATTCGACTGGTATCAGGCCTTTAGCGCGTGGAAGCTTGCGATCGTATTGGAAGCCTCGTACGCGAAGTTCCGTCGCGGCGAGTCCAGCAATCCGCACCACGAAGTCTTCGGATTCGTCGTCGACGAACTGCTCTCGCGCGCAAGGAGGTTCGCTCGATGACTGATCCGCTGTTTTCCGTCGCCGACCGAGTCGTCCTGGTGACCGGCGGCAGCCGCGGACTGGGCCGGGCAATGTGTCTAGGGCTCGCCGAACGTGGGGCCCGGGTGGTGGTCGCCAGCCGCAAACTCGACGCCTGCGAACAGCTCGCCACCGACATCCGCGAGAACGGCGGTGACGCATTCGCCGTGGCGTGCCATGTCGGGAACTGGCAGTCCCTCGACGGGGTCGTCGCGGAAGCCGCGGGGCACTGGGGTCGGCTGGACGGCCTGGTCAACAACGCCGGGATGAGTCCGCTGGTGCCGTCGCTGCTGGAGACGTCGGAGACATTGTTCGACAAGGTGATTGGCGTCAATCTCAAGGGTCCGACCCGGTTGACGGCCCTGGCCGCCGAGGCGATGAAGGCTACCGGTGGTGGCTCGATCATCAACATCAGCTCGTTGGCGGCGGTGAAACCGATCTCGACGGCCCCCGTGTACTCCGCTGCGAAGGCCGGACTCAACGCGCTGACGAAAGCGGCCGCGCTCGAGTTCGCCGGGGTCGGTGTCCGCGTCAACGGCATCATCTGCGGCACCTTCGACACCGATGCCGCTGCCGGGTTCGTGCGCAATGCCGACCTGCTGCCCGAGGTCGTGCGGCCCATCGCACTGGGTCGGGTCGGACGTCCGGACGAGATTCTCGGCGCGGCCGTGTACCTGCTGTCCGACGCGTCTAGCTACACCACAGGATCGCTGATGACCATCGACGGCGGCGTCTCCTGAAATGTCCCGACTAAGAAAGTTCACCGTATGGCACGACCAAAAATCTCTTTTGCCTGTCCCCCCGGGTTGCAGTCAGTTGAATACAGCCAGATAGCGGAGAAGCTCGGGTACCAGCGCGCCTGGCTGTTCGACTCGCCCTCGCTGTACACCGATATCTGGATTTCGTTGGCGCGAATCGCGGACGCCACCGAACGCATCGGCCTGGGAACAGGTGTCGCGGTTCCCAGCATGCGGCACCCCATGGTTACCGCGTCCGCTATCGCCGCCGTCGAGGCGTTGGCACCCGGTCGACTGGTCGTGGCGTTCGGCACCGGCTTCACCGCCCGGGTGGCGATGGCGCAGAAGCCAATGACCTGGAAGGCGCTCACCGAGTACACCCGGCAAGTACGCAAACTGCTGGACGGCGATGTCGTCGAGATCGACGGCGGCGCCTGCCAGATGATGCACGTCGAGGACCTCGCCCCGGATAGACCGATCGCCGTTCCGCTTTGGGTCGCACCCTCAGGACCGAAAGGTATGAGAGCAGCACGGGAACTGGGCGTCGATGGTGTCCTCGTGATATCACCGCCAACCGAACCACTTGATTGCACCCACCGGGGCCTTCTGGTTTTCGGCACGGTTCTCCGGCCGGGAGAAGACGAGACCTCGCAACGCGTGCTGGCTGCCGGCGGTCCGGGCTACGTCACCAGCGTCCACGGGCTGTGGGAATTCGCCCCCGATGCCGTGGCGTCTGTACCAGGTGGTGCGGAGTGGCACGAGCGCGTCAAGGCGGAGCGTCCCGAAGGACAGCGCCACCTCGTCGTTCATCAGGGGCACTTGTCGACAGTCACCGATCGTGATCTCAACCTTGTCGCCGCAGCGGGCAAGTCACTCCTTGAATGCGGCTGGTCGGGGGATCCCGATTCGATTGCCGCGCGAATGGACCAGGCGGGCGAGCAGGGCATCACGGAAGTCATTTACACACCGGCTGGTCCTGATGTCCCCGCCGAATTAGAGGCTTTTGCCGCTGCCGCTCAGAAGGCGAGATGAGTGACGAGATCGTCGGCACGGCCGTGTATTGCTGGCGACGCGTCCACTGTCCGACTAGGTCGCTGATGACATCGACGCAGCCGTGTCCGGATGACTCCTAGCCCGGAGCACGAACAGTTCGTGGCGGCGCTGGCCGCCGGTGGCAGCGTGCTCACACCAACGGATCCGCCTACTCCCGAAGCTTTGCAGGAGCTGCGGGCCCTCGAGGCGGCTGGGGGTTTCACACAGCCGGCGGGCACCACGGTCACCAGTACTCGATATGGCGGTGTCGACTGTTTGCGTCTCGATGGCAGCGGCCGCGGACGCACCGCCATCTACTTCCATGGCGGAGGCTATGTATATACCCGCGCCGCCGACGCACTCGGCGCCATCGCGGCGATGGCGAAGCGGTGCAACCTGCAAATGGTGGCCCCGGACTATCGCCGGGCACCCGAATTCCCTTTCCCCACAGCGGTCGACGACGCGGTGGCGGTCTACCGGGCACTCTTGGCCGACGGGGTACCCAACACCGACATCGTCGTCGCGGGTGATTCCGCCGGCGGGGGCCTCGCGCTGGCGTGCATGCTCGCCGCGCGTCGCAGTGGCCTGCCGGTACCTGCCGCCGGGATCCTGTTCTCGCCGTGGACGGACCTGGCCGTCGAGGGGCCGTCTGCAGATGCCGCCGACGATCCGGTGGTGAACGGTGGGGGACTGCGAATGATGGCCAACGCCTACCTGAGCGGAGGCGACGCGCGCAACCCCCTCGCCTCACCGCTGTACGCATCCGACGACGAAATAGCGGTGCTGCCAACCCTTTTGATCCAGGTCGGCACCCGGGAATCGCTCCTGGACGATTCGCGACGCTTCGTGACGCGGGCCAAGGCAAGCGGCGCCGACGTCGAGTACATCGAATACCCCGGCGTCGTCCACATGTGGATGGTGATGGCACCGGACCTACCGGAGTCGCTCTACGCGTTCGACGCCACGGCAGACTTCCTGAGTAGGCTCTGACGGCTCTTCATTGCTGTCGTCCGTCAAACACGTTCGTGCACAGGATGTTCCCCGCGCCCAGTCGTTCGGTCGTGTTCATTCACCGTGGGCTGCCGTCGTGGGTATCGGTGACACCGGCCAGGTCGGCCATCAACTCAAGGGCCTCGGGCTGGTGGGTGTCGAGGATCATGCCGGTGATGCCGTCGTCGGCGAAGCCAGCCTCCCACACCTGCCGGATCCGGTCCGCCGAGCCGCACAGCGTGCTCTGTTCCAGGTACTCCTGCGGCACCGCGGCCATCGCGTCGGTATGGCGACCCGCGCGCCACAACTCTCCGATCCGCTCGGCTGCCTCAGCAAACCCGCGCCTGGCCATGGTGTCGCGATGGAAGTTGTGGGTCGTGCTGCCCATGCCGCCGACGTACATCGCGGTCAGGGGCCGCTGCGCGTCCAATGCGCCGGCTACGTCATCGGTGAGGACGACGATTCCGTTGGTGAAGATCTCGAAATCGTTTCTGGCCCTGGCCGCTTGGGGGACGCCGTCGGGGCCCAGGCCCATGGGCAGCCATCCGTCGCACCTTTCGATCGCCAACGCAGTGTTCTTCGGGCCTGCGGCAGCCAGCCAGATCTGGATCGGGGCAACCGGATGCATGATCGACTTGAGGGCCTTACCTTGCCCGAGCGCACCAGGTCCGCGATACGGAAGCTGAATCTCTGGGCCGTCATGCGCGACGGGCGCCTCGCGGGCAAGCACTTTGCGTACGATCTCGACGTAGTCCCGCAGCCTGGCATGCGGCTTTCCCCACGGTTGCCCATACCACCCTTCGACGATTTGGGGCCCGGAGAGCCCAATACCGATGATCGTGCGATTGCCTCCCGCGAGGGCGTCAATGGTCATCGCGTGCATCGCCAGCGTCGCCGGGGGCCGTGCGGCCAACTGCACCACTGAGGTGCCCAGCTTGATCCGGTCGGTGAGCGCCGCCAGATAGGCCAACGGTGACAAGGCGTCGCACCCGTAGGCTTCGGCCGTCCACACCGAGTGGTAGCCAAGCTGTTCGGCCCGGCGCACCAGGTCGACGGGCACCGACAGTTCAGCGGCGCGGTAGAGGTTGAGGCGCAAGCCCAGTTTCATGCCAGCCTGCCTTGAGATGTGTGCGCGCCGCGGTGGGTGCTGTGTGCGGCCACGTTGGGCTCCTTCGAGGTGGCGGATAGGACAGTTGTGTCGCCGCCGGGCATGAAACAAATAGCACATCTGATGTCTCATCTGCAATACTGGGCCTCCTCGGGCGATGGTGCGCGGCGAGAGGGCTTGTCACGGCGCATCGACTGCCGTCGAACAGTGCTGAAAGGAACGCAAGATGGGGCAGGTCGGCGATATCGCGGTTGCTGAGGACGACGCCGACACCCGCACACGCATCCTCGAGGCGGGCATCGATATTTTGGCGCGATTCGGGTCGACGAAGACCAGTGTGCAAAATGTCGCCGAAGCTGCGGGACTGTCGCGGGCCACCCTCTATCGCTATTTCCGCGACCGCTCCGAGCTTTTGCGCGCGATCCGGCACCATGAGCGCGAAAGCTTCTCCGCGACGGTGCTCGAACGCGTCCGAGCAGTGCGTACGCTGCGCGATGCGGTGGCAATCATGGCCGAAGTGGCCGCATATCGAGCCCTTCGATACCCCGCTCCAGCGCACGCAGGCGACGGCGATCCGGCACTGGTGATACTCACCCGGCCGTCGGCCGCGCTCGTACATGCACTCATCGGGCCTCACATCGAGTACGCCGCAGCGACCGATCAACTCATGGCGGGCGTCAGTGCCGCGCAAGCTGTCGAATGGATCAGCGTGTGCCTATCCACTGTTTACTGGCTGCGCGATTCGGGCTCGGTCAAGCTCGATGACCCAGCCGCGATCGGGGCGTATTACGCCGACCGCATCTGTGGCGGGATTGTGGCCCGGGAAGACGCCCGATAGACCGTTCGATCCCGGAAAGCTGGCTCTACTGATGAGACATTCGATGTACTATCTGTTTCACCCCTATGGCCTGAGAGGCAAGCCATGAACTACGCGCTCGTTGCCATTGATACCCCGGCCGATCATGTGCGGCGGATCACGCTCAACCGGCCCGAGAAGCGCAACGCCATCTCCGCGGCCCTCCTCGGAGAACTCCTCGATGCGCTACGCGCCCACGACAACGACCCCGATGTTCGAGTGACGATCCTGCGCGGCGCGGGGTCCTGCTTCTCGGCGGGCTACGACCTCGCGGACCCGGCACTGATCGACGGTTCACCGGTGAAGGCCGCGCCTGGCGACGGCCAATGGGGCCGACAAGCCAATGACATCTGGTTCAGTGTCTGGGACCTGGCCAAACCGGTGCTGGCTCAAGTGCACGGTTACGCGATCGGCGGCGGCACAGAAATGGCCTCGGCCTGCGACCTCGTGTACGTCGCCGACAACGCCACGATCAGCTATCCCGTCGTGCGGATCGCCAGTCCACCCGATTGGCAGTACCACACGGTGCTGCTGGGCATGCGCCGTGCCATGGAACTGATGTTGACCGGTGACGCTATCGACGGTGTCGAGGCTGCGCGCATCGGCTTCGCGAACCGTTCCTACCCCGAGAAGAACCTCGAGCAGGAGGTCCTGCGAATCGCGACCCGGATCGCCGGGGTGCCCGCAGACCTGCTGCAGCTCAACAAACGTTCGGTCCACCGGGCATTCGATGTGTGGGGTGCGCGGGCTGCGGTGCGCGCGGGCACCGAACTCCAGGCGTTGGCCACTCACACCCCCACGATGAACGCGTTTCGTGAGAATCCGCTGGCCGCTATGAAGCACATCGGGAAGAGCCAGTGACACTCGTCATCGCCGAGAGCCTCACGCCAGACCAGCGTCTCCTGCAGGATGTCAGCGCCCAGTTCATCGCGGAGACCATGACGTTGTCGAAGGTGCGCGAGCAGACCAATGTCAGGACGGCGTTGGCCGCTGAGTACCGCAGGCGCGCCGCTGATCTGGGTTGGTTCTCATTGCTCGTCCCCGACGAGCACGGTGGCGGCAGGCTCTCGGACAATAGTGTCCTCGACGCGTGTCTGGTCGCCTATCAGCGGGGCCGGCTGCTGCAGCCAGGTGCGTTCGTAGCCACCAATGTCGTGGCGCGCGCGGTCGCCGCCGGCGGCAGCGAGCAGCAGCGCCACGCCACTCTGCCCGGTCTGTTGAGCGGCGAGGTGGCGGCTGCGTGGGTCGCGGCGCCTTCGCCCGGAGCGGTCGAAGCCTGCCGTAACGACGACACCTATCGCTTGTCCGGATCGGTGAGGTTCGTCGAGGACCCCGGTCCCGACGGCATCGTGTTGCTCACGGCCAACACCCCGGACGGCCCGACTCAGTTCCTGCTCTCCACCGACATGCCCGGCCTGCGAATTGAGACAGCGGACTCACTGGACATCTCTCGGCGGTTCGTCGAAATACATTGCACCGACACCAAAGTCCCAATGGCAGCAGTGCTGGGCCGACCCGGTGCCGGCGCCGCCCCCGCGGCCGAACAGCTGGCGTTGGCATGCGTCTTGCTATGCGCCGAGTCCGTTGGCGCGATGGACTACGAGCTCGCGACGACGGTGCAGTACGCCAAGGACCGGGTCGCCTTCGGTCGTCCGATCGGCTCGTTCCAGGCGATCAAACACCTCCTGGCCGACACCAGCCTAGGCTTGGAAACCGCCAAGGCGTGTGTGGTGGCCGCCGCGGCGCACCTGGATGCGGCCGACGACTATGCCCAGCAGGCGGCGAGCATTGCCAAGGCAGTTGTAGGCGCCAACGGACAAGACCTGGCGCAGAACTGTTTTCAGGTGTTCGGAGGTATCGGCTTCACTTGGGAACACGACCAGCACCTGTATCTGCGGCGGCTTTCCAGCGACGCCGCGCTCTACGGCGATCCGGTCTGGCACCGCGAATATCTGTGCCAACTCGGCGGCATCTAGGAAGGACGGTATGGACGACACCATGGTCGATCTGGACACGTTTCGTCGACAGGCGCGAGCGTGGATCGCGGCCAACCTGGACCGCCGCGAGGGCGCCAACGGGCAGATCAACGCCCAGCTCGAAGATCGCTCGGCAGCGGACATCGCCCGCGCGCGTGTACTGCAGCGCCGGCTCTTCGACGGCGGCTACGCGGGGATCTCGTTTCCACGGGAGTGTGGGGGCCGGGGACTGAGCGCCACTCACGAGCAGGTTTTCCGCGAAGAAGCTGCAGGCTATGAACTCCCGGATTTCGGTGGGGCAGGCAACGTCACCTTCGGTCCGATCGCGCGCTCGATAGTGGCTCACGCCGATGAGGCGTTCGTGCATAGGCACCTGCCGCGGATCCTGTCCGGCGAGGAGATCTGGTGTCAGCTGTACTCCGAGCCCGACGCCGGGTCGGACTTGCCCGGTGTTCGCACATCAGCGACTCGCGACGGCGACAAGTGGCGCATCACCGGTGCGAAGGTCTGGAGTACGGGCGCCTATTACGCGGACTGGGGAATGTGCTTGGCCCGGACCGACTGGGCCGCGGTCAAACGCCGTGGGCTGACCTGGTTCGCGGTACCGATGAATGCCGAAGGGCTCTCCGTCCGCCGGATCCTGCAGATCGATGGATCGGCGGGATTCTGCGAAGAATTCCTCGACGACGTCGTGATCCCCAATGACGCAATAATCGGGGGCCTCAACGATGGGTGGGCGGTCGCACAGACGATGTTGGTCTACGAACGCGGTGCCGGCGAGGAGTTCACCGGTGCCGTCGAACCCCGGGATTTGGCACCCGATCTGGTAGCCCTGGCACGGCAGGTCGGACGTGTGCAGGAACCCATCGTCCGGCAGCTGATCGCGCGCAGCCAGGCGCAGGATTTCGCCCGCTACCACCTTGGCAAGCGCATCGCCCAACAGCTGATGACGTCGACCAGCCCGCAGCCGGCGGTCGCCGCCTACGGCAAGCTTGCTTTGGGTGTGTTCGCCGCGGATCGCGGACGGGCGGCGATGGAGATCGCCGGAGCCGACGCACTCGTGTGGCCGACCACCTCCGAGATGCCCATGTCGGCCAAAGGTTTCTTGAACGCGCGGATGACCTGTATCGCCGCGGGTACCAACGAAATGCAACGCAACGCAATCGGGGAACGAGTGCTTGGCCTGCCTCGCGAGCCGAGCTTCGACTTAACCAAGCCCTTCGGTGACGTCGTCCGAGACGCCCGGACGTGGGACGGACGCGTCTGCTGATTGTTCTCGAGTCGAACCGAGCGCCGTTTCCAACACGACGGAGGCAGGGTTCACGCCTTCATATCAACCACGGTCTTACCGATGGCACGTCCCGCATGAAGATCGGCACATGCCCGGGGGAGCTCGTCGAAAGCCACCACGTCGCCGACGTGCGGACACAGGCGGCCGTCGCCGAACCACTCGAACAGCTGACGGAAGTTGGCGTTGTTCATGACCGGATCCTTGATGGCGGACATGCCGAACGCCACACCGACGAGCGACATCGACTTCAGCAGTGGGTAATTGGCTGGCATGACCGGGATGTCTCCCGCTGCGAACCCGACCACCAGGTAGCGGCCGTTC
>Ga0209139_10000739_pt1 | contig 11686 bp, 11 predicted proteins | sample BogFormECP14_OM3_FD_188246 | JGI IMG/M metagenome (GOLD analysis project Ga0209139, IMG submission 188246) | Bog forest soil microbial communities from Calvert Island, British Columbia, Canada - ECP14_OM3 (SPAdes) (version 2) | ecosystem: Environmental > Aquatic > Freshwater > Wetlands > Bog ...
CTGTGCCTGGGTCTATGCTCAACGCGCTGGCGCCATGCTTGTCGCCCGCAATACCAGGGCCGCCGTTGCTCCACGTCACGTAGAGAATGTTGGCTGAAGGATGCGGCCAAGCGTATTGTACATTCGCCGGCAGCGTCAAGGCACCCTGCCGGGAGAGCTCAATGCCGTCCGCATCGACTCGGTAGAAAGTGAGCTCGGGCCCGACGCTGGCGTAGAACATGGTTGCACCCGTCTTTGGTTGAGCCCGGGAGGCCTGGGGCGCTGTGAGCGCGGCAGCCAGGAGGGCGCTGAACATCCGCCGATCCATCATGAGCGAATCCTTCGATGCGCGCGGCGCCGCTGCGGCCACCCGCGAGGACGAACAATCACCCGACCCGCTCTATCCGCTTCAGACCTCCCATGTAAGGCCACAGCGCTTCGGGGATAGAAACGGCGCCATCTCCCCCTTGATAATTCTCCAGCACCGCGACCAGGGCGCGGCCTATCGCGACGCCCGAGCCGTTGAGCGTGTGGACGAAGCGGGTCGATTTGGCGTCGGCGGCCTTGCTTCGCGCGTTCATCCGCCGGGCCTGGAAATCGCCGCAGACCGAGCAGGACGAGATTTCGCGGAAACGCCCCTGCCCCGGCAGCCAGACCTCGATGTCGTAGGTCTTGCGGGCGGCAAAGCCCATGTCGCCCGCAGAGAGCGCCATCGTGCGGAAATGCAGGCCGAGGCGCTTCAGCACCTCCTCGGCGCAGGCGGTCATGCGTTCGTGCTCGGCGGCGGATTGTTCCGGCGTCGTGATCGAGACCAGTTCCACCTTTTCGAACTGGTGCTGGCGGATCATGCCGCGGGTGTCACGCCCCGCCGCGCCCGCCTCCGCGCGGAAGCATAGCGTACCGGCGGTATAGCGCAGCGGCAGGCGCTTCTCGTCGACGATGCTCTCGCGCACCAGATTGGTCAGCGGGACTTCCGCGGTCGGGATCAGCCAGAAGCCGTCGCCGGCGGCGAACTGGTCGTCGCGAAACTTCGGCAATTGCGCAGTGCCGAACATCGCGGCGTCGCGCACCAGCACCGGCGGATTGATCTCCTCGTAACCATGTTCTCCCGTATGCAGATCGAGCATGAATTGCATCAGCGCCCGCTCGAGCCGCGCGAGCGCGCCCTTCAATACAACGAAGCGTGCGCCCGACAGCTTGGCCGCCGTCTCGAAATCCATCAGGCCGAGCGCCTCGCCGATTTCGAAATGCTCCTTGGGCGCGAAGCTGTTGGGAAAGCGGGGCGGCGCGCCGAACCGTCGCACCTCGACATTGTCGCGTTCGTCCACCCCGTCGGGCGCGTCCGCGGCCGGCAGATTGGGAATGGCGGCGAGTTCGTTCTCGAGCAGCATGCCGGCGGCCTTTTCCGCGGACTCCATCTCGGGCATCGCGAGTTTCAGCCTCGCGACTTCTTCCTTGATGGCGTTGGCGGCGGCGGCGTCCTTGCGCGCCATCGCGGCGCCGATTTCCTTCGAGGCGGCGTTGCGGCGCTCTTGCGCCTTCTGCAATTCGAGGATCGCCGCGCGCCGGGAATCGTCGAGCGCCAGCAATCCGCGCGCGCGGGTGGGTAGCCCGCGACGCTCCAGCGCCTTGTCAAAAGCTTCCGGATCGTCCCGTATCATCTTGATATCGTGCATAAATTCACCCGCTTCGAACGCGCGCGAGGGCGAGCGCCCGACCACCCAGGACATTGAAGCTCAGGCCCGCCAATATCAGAATCGCGCCCGCGAACTCAATCGGACTCGGGCTTTCGCCGAAAATCAATCTCGCTGCGACCATGCCGACGACCGGAATCAGCAGCGCGAACGGCGCGACGACCGCGGCGGGGTAACGCATCAGCAGCCGGCTCCAGAGGCCGTAGCCGAGCAGCGTGCCGCCGTAGGAGATGAACGCGACGCAGCTGACCAGCGTCACTGTCGGATGCAACAGCGCCGGCAAGGTCCGCCCATGCTCGAAAATCAGCGACAGCGCGAACATCGGCGCCGGGGCGACTAGGCTCGACCAGACCGTGAAGGCGAGCGGATCGACGCGCCCCGCGAGCTTGCCGACCAGGTTGCCCGCTCCCCAGCAGAACGCCGCGGCGAGCGTCATCGCGAACGGCCAGAAGCTCACCCCGCCGAGCCGAACCGCCCCGATCGCGCCAACCCCGGCGAAAGTGATGATCGTAGCTATGGTTTGCCTGCGGGTCAGCCGCTCGCCCATGAACGCCCAGGCCAGCAGGATTGTGAAAAAGGCTTGCAATTGCATGATGACCGAGGCGAGCCCGACCGACATCCCGAGGCCGAACGCGACGAACAGCAGCCCGAACTGCCCGACGCCGATCAGGAGGCCGTAGAGCACGACGAGGGCGGGCATCGCCGCCGGCGGTTTGATGAAGAACACGGCGGGGACAGCCGCGAAGGCAAACCGCAGCGCGGTCAGCAGGAACGGCGGCGCTTCGCCGACGCCGAATTTGATCGCTACGAAGGTCAGGCCCCAGACCGTCGCCGTCAGCAGCGCGCTCAGGATATCGCGCGGGCTCATGACGCCTTCGGAGCCGAAGTTCTCAGGTGGACTTACCCCCTGCCGCTGTCGCCGCCGCTGCCGCAGCCGCCGCGCGGCGTTTCTCCATCATTTTCACGGCTATGACCGCGCCCTCGTAGAGCGCCAGCATCGGCAGAGCGAGCGAAGTCATGCTGATCAGGTCTGGCGGCGTCAGGATCGCGGCGATGCCGACGACCGCGACGATCGCGTAGCGCCGCATCTTGGAGAGGTATTTGGAATCGACGATGCCGACGTGGCCCAGCAGCGTCAGGATCACCGGCAATTGGAACGCGATGCCGAACGCGAAAATCAGCGTCATGATCAGCGAGAGATATTCGCTGACCTTGGGCAGCAATTCGATCGTCGCCTCGCCGGGCGTGTTGACCTGCTGCAACGACACGGAAAAACGGATCAGCAGCGGCATCACGACAAAATAAACCAGCATCGCGCCGCCCAGGAAGAAGATCGGCGTCGCGATCAGATAGGGCAGGAACGCCTTCCGCTCGTTGCGGTAGAGCCCCGGCGCGACGAACCGATAAATCTGCGTGGCGATGATCGGAAACGCGATGACGGCCGCGCCGAACATGCTGAGGCGGACATTGGTGTAGAATTGTTCGAGGAAGTGGGTCGCGATCAACGTCGCCTTGTCCGCCCCCACGACCCGCACATAGGGCCAGGTCAGCACGTTGTAGATATGGCGGGAGAAGTAGAAGCAGACGATGAACGCCGCGAAAAACGCGTAGAGCGACCTGATCAGCCGCTGCCGCAGCTCGATCAGATGGTCCATCAGCGGCGCCTTGGTGGCGTCGATGTCCGCATCCGTCATGGGGCGCTCGGCGCGTGCGATTCGGCGCTCGGCGTGACTTCCGGAATCTGCGGAGCCTTGACGACGACGTCCGAGGAGAACGGCTCGCTAGGGGCAGCGGCCGGTTCAGCCTCGGCCGGGACCTCCGGGCCCACAATAGACTTGGGGGAGTCGATAGATTTGGCGAGGTCGATCGCCTCGGGCTTGCTCGATTCGCGGTTCAGCGCGGCGTTCATGTCGAACGAAGTATCGATCTTGGCCGACTCGTCGAGCGAAGCGAACTCCTTCTTGACGCTCTCGAGGTCCGCGGCCTTCTCGGCTTCCTTCATCGCGTCCATGAACTGGCCCTGGAACTCGGAGGCCATACGTCGCATCTTGCCGACATATTGGCCGACCGTGCGCAGCACGCGCGGCAAATCCTTCGGTGGAATCACCGCGAGGGCGACGATGCCGAGTACGAGGAGCTTGCTGGCGTCGAGATCGAACATGTAAGCGGCGGGCCAAACGAAAGCCGGGGACCGCGCGGGCGGGCCCTCGGTAAGGCGTTTCCAACGAAAATTCGCTCGCGCGCGTCAGCCGACTTTTTGCTTGTCGTTGACGTCGACCGGGCTGACGGCGCGATTTTCGAGGCTGCGCGCCGGCGCGTCCGCCTTCGCGTCGGTCGTCTCGTCGTCGTTCATTCCCTTCTTGAAGGATTTCATCCCCTTCGCGACATCTCCCATGATGTCGGAAATCTTGCCCTTGCCGCCGAACAGCAGCAGCGCCACCGCGAGAAACAACATCCAATGCCAAATGCTGAAGCTACCCATGGCTTTAACCTCTATTTAACGCGAACGGCGCCGAAGGGACGCCGGCGCGAGACGATCGTCATTTGAACGTAGGCGCGAAAGGCGATAAAAACAAGAAGATTGGCTCGGCAAATGGATCGGCGGTCAACTCGGGGCCGGATCGACGACGCCGCCCGAAAGTCGAGCGAGCACGGCGCGCGCCTCGGGGGCCAGCGCCGCGGCGCCGCGTTGCAGACTGAGCCGCCAGTGCGGTCCGCGCTCCCACGCTTCGCGCCACGCCGACTCGATTGCCGACCCCCTGCCCGATTGATCAAATGCGAGAATCAGTTCGGCGGACTGAGCGAGGTCCTTGCGCGACTTCGCCGACCCCACCGCGTCCGCCGGCCTCCGCATGGAGACGATCAGCTTGTGGACCGCGAACCGCTCCGGCGCCGGCGCGTTGACGCTCACGCCCGGTCCGTAAAGGACCACGGAGCGGATCGGGGCGCTGAGGAGGTAGTCCATGAAGCGCAGGGGCTCGCCCGAGACGCCTGCGAGCGCGTCGAGTTTCATCGGCTCGCCCATTTCTTCGTCGCCGCCGCGATGGGCGGTGAGAATGTCGAGGCGAAAATTGGCGGAATTGGCGAAGGCGGTCGAGGCGAAGCGGGGGTTGCGGTTGGGGATCGTACGGAATGTCGGATCGACGGCTCGCAGCACGTCGAGCAGGGGCGGCGTACTGTCTTCGACGGCGATCGAGATCGACCGGAACTGAGCGAGATCAACATCGCCCGTCATCGCGGCGGCCCGGCTGAGCCGCATCCCCAGCAGCCCCGAATAGGTCTGGTAGGCGACCGTTCCGATCAGCACCGCGCGCAATCTGAACACGCCTGCTTTCGCCAGCGCCTCGATCACCCTGCCGATCATGACCGGCGGCCGCGGCAGACCGGACGCCGTGAGCGCGTCGACGAGATGCGCCCGCGACTTCCGGTGGGCCTTGATCTCCAGAAATCGTTGAACTCGCTGGACGATTTCAGGATCGTCCGATGGGCCGACATAACGCGAAAAGCGGCTTTTGACGTCGGGGTCGCCGTTCTTCGGCCGGTAGCCTTGATAATAGAAGTAGCCTCGCTTGGCGCCGTCGCGGCTCTCGACGGAACGCGTGACGAAGCTGCCGTTCTCCGGAAATTGATCGTCGAACATGGCGTCGAGGCTCTGCTCGACCAGTTCCGCGTAGAGGGTATGCTCGGCTAGGGACAGGGGAACGGGCACGGTGCTCATGTATGCAAAAAGCTAATTTGCATACATTCATACATGCAAAACGGCGTTTTGCATACATCGCCATGTGAGGATGTGAGGATGGGGCGCCGATGCGATGGGCGGTAACGCCGCTCAGCTAAACGCAGGGACGGCGTTTCTCGATCTCGGCGCCTTCGGATCTCGGTCGGGCAAAGCGATCGAATGGATGTCGCCGCGCGTTAGGTTCACGACAAGTGCTTGGCGGCGGTTTCGGCGGAGAGGGCGTCGACCTCGTCGGAAATTGCCCGCACGTCGGCGAAATCAGGGTCGGTTTCAATCTGCCGAGCCGCGGAAACGACTTCCGCTTCTCGTTCGGCGATGGCGCGCTCCATCAGCTGCCCGATAGCCCTGCTGCGCTGCCGACCTTTGAACATGTTATTGAATCGGCCGAGGACGTCGGACCTGATGCTGTAAAGGACGCGGACGGTTTGGGCCAGGAGGTTTCGCTACACTGATACAATGATATACGCGGACAGATCGTGAAACATGGGCGAATAGTCGAGGCCGTGTCCACGCCCCGTAGGGACCGTTCCGGATAAGGGGATTCGCGGTCAAGCGACGACGCGGAATAAGGGCTTCCTCGCGGCCAGGAGATCTATTTTGAGCCATTTCCCTGTTCCGGCCCTGATAAGGCGGAATTGCTTCCCTGTTATCGCGAATTGATTCCCTGTTCTGTTGCGCAGGGAACTCATCTCGCAAACTACTGAATTCGCAGATGTTTTCGAGACGGATTTTCGCAGAAAGCGCCTGAATCGGCAAAATTCCCTGTTTTTTTCCCTGTTACCGGGAATTCTGCCACACAATCGAACCGCAGTAACCTGAACGTCGTATCTTCCCGCCGCACCCGCCGCGGCCCAAGCCGAAAGAGCCGCCATGAACCTCGTCGCCAAAAGATTGGAAGAATTGGGAATTGTCTTGCCTCGCCCTGCCGCACCGGCAGCCAACTACGTCCCCGCCGTGCGAGTCGGCGCCCTGCTCGTCGTCTCCGGGCAATTGCCGTTCGGCCCCGACGGCAAGCTGGCGCCCGTCCATCTCGGCAAGCTCACGCCTGGGTCGGCGATCGAGCCCGCGACCGAGGCGGCGCGGCTCTGCGCGCTCAACCTCATCGCGCAGGCGCAGGCGGCGATCGGCGATCTCGACCGTGTGGCGCAAGTCGTGCGGCTCGGCGGCTTCTTCAACGTCTATTCGAGTTTCGACGCGTTGGCGCAGGCGATGAACGGCGCCTCCGACCTGATGGTGCAGGTTTTCGGCGACCGGGGGCGACACGCGCGAACGACAGTCGGCGTCGCGCATCTCCCGCTTGGCGCGTTGTGCGAGGTCGAGGCGATGTTCGAGATCGCGCCTTGACCGCAGCTGCGTTCGGCTGGCTGACCGCCCGCCCGATCGCCCATCGCGGCCTGCACGACGCAGCTCGAGGCCGGGGCGAGAACACGCTGGGCGCCGCGCAGGCGGCGATCGCGGGCGGCTTCGCGATCGAATGCGACGTGCGGCTTTCGAGCGACGGCGAAGCCGTCGTGTTCCATGATGCGACGCTCGACCGTCTGATGCGGGCGAGCGGCGCGGTCGGGGCGCGGACGGTCGGCGAGTTGCGCGGTTTGCGCTTCAAGGCCACGTCCGAACGGATACCGACGCTGCCGGAGCTTCTCTCTGATCTCGCGGGAAAAGTTCCGCTGATTTGCGAGATCAAGAGCCACTTTGACGGCGACACGCGGCTTACCGATCGCGTTGCAACGCTGGCGGCCGAATACGCCGGGCCGCTCGCGCTGAAGAGCTTCGACCCCGAGGTGATCGCGCAACTGCGCGGTAGCGGCCTCGCCAAACCTCTCGGGATGGTCGCCGAGGCGAGCTACGAAGACGACTATTGGCGCGAACTCCGCGCGGACCAGAAGCAGGACTGCGCCGCATTCCTGCACTATCCGCGGACCCGGCCCGATTTTCTCTCCTGGCATGTCGACGACCTGCCCCATCCAACCCCGGCGCTGCTGCGCGCGCTGGCCGCGCTGCCCGTGATGGTCTGGACGGTGCGCACCGCGGAGCAGAAACGACGCGCGCGGCTTTGGGCGGATCAGATCGTCTTCGAGGGGGCGGCCGGTGACTCGAGTTTCGATCCCTGACGCGGATCATTTGGGCGCGAGCGCTATCGGACGTCGGCGGCTCCGATGTCTCTGGCCGCAGCGAGATAGACGAAGGGAACGCGACAGGGCCCTTGCGTCGCCAACATCTGGCCGAACAGAGTTTCGTCGCCGAAAGGCAGCCGGCGATGGCGATCGCCTACCACCGAAAGTGAGCTGCCTCGCGCCGGCCGAGGCGCAAAATGAGGCGAGTACGAGCTACGCGCAAGCGGCTATCCACTATTTCTTCTCTCGCGACGCGTTCGGGCCTAGCGCTCCCAATTCAAAATGACCTCCCAACTCAGAAACCCTGGGGCGCCTTCCGCCGCGTCTGCGCCAAGACCCCGTTCACTCCCGACCTCCGAAACCGGGTCCGACCAAAGCAGTGGTCAACCCAAACGTGCGAACGCCGCCAGATGCAACCGATAGTTTCTTCGCGACCCCCGCCATTTGAGCGTTTTTATACTTACCATTTCTGAAGTACAGAAACGAATCGGTCCGCAAGATCGAGGCGGTTCCTGCCAACTTCTAGATCGTTTAAACCATCTTCTCGGAATCCGGCTTTCCCGTAAAGGGAATTCAATGACTTGGCCCCAGCCCAGGCCTCACTCATGCGGCCCCTTCGAACGTCTGTTCAAATTTGAGCAGCGATTGTTCAAGAAAATCGCTTCCATGAAACGGCCCAAGCGGCTGACTCATACAGTAGACGAATCACATGACAGAGGTTACGGCTTATGACTAGCCAACAGTTGCACAAGTCAGACAATACGATCCGCATAGTCGTAGCGACGAATAGTGAACAATTATCGGACGCTTATTCTATCAGAAGCATTTGCTTCATGGAAGAGAAGGGCATTCCTGCCAGATCGATATTTGACGGCAACGACTTCCAGGCGACTCATATCGTCGTCTACTCCGGCGACGAGCCGATTGGCGCGACTCGCTTGCGATGGTTCAACAATTTCGTCAAGATGGAACGAACGGCTGTGCGAAAGGCGTTCAGAAATACCCGAGTTCTGCAACGGCTGGGATCGTTCGCCGTCGAGCACGCGGCTCGAAAAGGCTATACCAAAGCGGTCACGCTCGCCGAGGCCCAATATGCGAAAATCTGGACTCGTCTGTTCGGCTGGCGCGAAGTCCCGCAAAAGCCGCCCACCGTGCTCGGCGACGGCGAGCAATATATAGAGCTGATCAGGGAATTCGAGGGTGCCGCCGATCCCCTCACTCCGGACAGCGATTCGAGGATTCTCCTCCGCGTCGAAGGATACTGGGATCAGCCCACGGCTCTCGAGAAGTGCTTCTAGAACGGTCTCGGCCCCAAGGAGGAGAAGTGACTTCAACCGGCCGCTCCCGGTTGATGATAGAGTCGCTCTGCAACTTTTATCTACCTCCAAAAAAGTACTTAGCCCTTTCCAACTACTGGGAAACAGCTAGCCGCTCGGAATCTGAGCGTCATTTACGTAATCGATGTCCTGCACCGCGAGGTCGACTTCGTCGGCTAGCCATGGATTGCCGACTCCAAGCAGCGAGGTCATAAAGTCGTAGACGATCCGGACCGGCTTTGAATGAAGTCGCTCCTTCAGCGCCGTCAAATACAGCGGCAATTTTAGGTTACAGCCGAGGTCCAGGAGAACAGCGCCTGAATTCAACGAATTTATACTTGACAATATGCCAATGCCGAGACCAGCTCTGACCATCACGGCGTAGGTAGCGGAAGCATCGCTGGTGTAGGCCGTGCGTCCGAGTTCGACGGCGGCTCTCCAGGGTGCCCATAACTCCGCTTTCCCCGAATATTGCTTGGAATCGATAAACGTGTGCTCCGCGAGATTGTCTCGCGTGGGCAAGCCATGTTTTTCGACGTAAGAGCGCGACACGAATGGCAGCAAATGAAGCGTACCCAATCGGATTGACGTCAATTCCTCATGGTGCTCCTGCGTGAACCCGACCGTCAAGTCGATTCTATTCTCCAAGAGATGAAAATAGTTTTGGGCCGACGACATCTGCAGGCAGATACGGGGGTATTTTTCGGCCAACCGGCCTAATTTCGGGATGACGAAGGTAATTCCGATGACGTCGGAGATGCTGAGCCGCACCGCCCCCTCCGTCAAGCTGCTCTCTACGCGCAAGTCTGCCGTCAACGCAAAAATCTCTTGATCGACCCTCTGGAGCGCCAAGGCCAATTTCTCGCCTCTGGGCGTAAGGGCGGCGCCCATCTTGGTGAACGTGACGAGTTGCGCGCCGATCGCGTCCTGCAGGCGCCTGATTTCTCGCCCCGCGGTCATCCGGCTGAGGCCGACTTCCTCAGCGGCTCGGCTCAGGCTCTTGGCCTTCGCCACCGCCAAAAATGTCCGCAGCTCGCCCCAGAAACGGCCGCTGAGCAGCGTCCGCTCCTCCAAGGCCAACCGACGTAATGAGTGCGATCCGTTTGGAAATTGATGTTGCATGGCGCAATTCAACCTCGAATTGACGAAGTGACGTTCTACGAACCGCCAAATCATATCGTAAACAACTCTCACGAGAGTCCACGTCAAAGCGGCACAAGAGATGACAGTGGTTTACGAAATGTCCGACACATTCGGTTAGTAAAAACGAAGTTAGAGTTTGCAACCTTACATTGCGTAAGGCTATCCCCCGATTGGGGGGGTATGACGAAGCCCCTACGTCACGATCGGGCATAGTTCAGAAAAAGCCGATATCCTGGGGATCAGTGGATAAGGCCCGCGCGAATGGCCTTACGGCATGGACGCGGCTCAGGGCGCCGAGTTCATGTCGCGCGGAATCGAGATGCGCCTTTACGGTTTCGGGCGATATTTTCGTCAGAACCGCGATATCGGCGACGGTCTTACCAGCTCGGGGCCTCGCACTCCCTTCGGGTTATCGCATTCAAGCCGAATGTCTCGCGCTGGCCATATAACTCATAGGCTTTTTGGTGAATGAAATGCGCCAGGAGCGGGAGTTCACGCGTCAACTCGCTCAGTCGCGCGGCCGCGCTTCGGGAGCCGACTCACGACAAGGCGCCGCGACGATCGTCCCCGCAACTCCGGATATCAGGCGGATTTCGAAACGCTCATTCTAGAGGTTCCCGCGAGCGCGGCTCGAGGCGCGCTCGCGCCTCATATCGCCTGCGGTTCGCTCGAAGACTTCTCGCCCGTGTCGTCGTCCGGATCGGAAGACGCATCGCCGCGCTTGCGCGCCTTCGCCTTGCGGGCCTCTGGTTCGCCCGCGATACGCTCACGGCCCGCGACCAGCAGATCGCGCTCCAGACGCGGTTGGGCCGGACCCTCGGGATAGACGAAGCCCAGCTTCTTGGCCCCCGTCTCGTCCCCGGTGACGACGACGCGCACGACGCCGCCATTCTTCAGACGGCCGAACAGCACCTCGTCCGCGAGCGGCGTCTTGATCTGGGTCTGGATGACCCGCGCCATCGGCCGCGCGCCCATCGCCTCGTCATAACCGTTGGCGACGAGCCAGGCGCGCGCCTCGTCCGCGAGCTCGATCGAGACGTTGCGATCCGCCAGTTGCGCCTCGAGTTGCAGGATGAACTTATCGACGACCCTGGCGATGACTTCCTGCGGCAGCCGTGCGAACGGCACGATCGCGTCGAGCCGGTTGCGGAACTCGGGCGAAAACAGCCGGTTGATCGCCTCTGTATCGTCGCCTTCGCGCTTCGAGCGGTGGAAGCCGAACGCCGCCCTCGCCATGTCCTGCGCGCCGGCGTTGGTGGTCATGATCAGGATCACGTTGCGGAAGTCGATCTGTTTGCCCGAATGGTCGGTCAACTTGCCGTGGTCCATAACCTGCAAGAGAATATTGAAGAGGTCCGGATGGGCCTTTTCGATCTCGTCGAGCAGCAGCACGCAATGGGGATGCTGGTCGATCGCGTCGGTCAGCAGGCCGCCCTGGTCGAAGCCGACATAGCCCGGAGGCGCGCCGATCAGCCGCGAAACGGTGTGGCGCTCCATATATTCGGACATGTCGAAGCGGGTCAGCTCTAGACCGAGGCTGGAGGCGAGCTGGCGCGCCGCTTCGGTTTTGCCGACGCCGGTCGGGCCGGAAAAGAGATAACTGCCGATCGGCTTTTCAGGATCCCGGAGGCCCGCCCGGGCGAGCTTGATCGCCGAGGAGAGCGCGGTGATCGCCTCGTTCTGGCCGTAGACTACGCGCGC
>Ga0209139_10000740_pt1 | contig 11679 bp, 12 predicted proteins | sample BogFormECP14_OM3_FD_188246 | JGI IMG/M metagenome (GOLD analysis project Ga0209139, IMG submission 188246) | Bog forest soil microbial communities from Calvert Island, British Columbia, Canada - ECP14_OM3 (SPAdes) (version 2) | ecosystem: Environmental > Aquatic > Freshwater > Wetlands > Bog ...
AGTATATGGTGCGCCGCACAAAAAGCAATGGGCAAAAGCCCAGAGGCGCAGCAAAAGCACGTTCGTGTACACTATCTGCGCGAGTGTGATATTTTTGCATCAAATCCGTCGCTGTCCGCCCCGCTCGGAGGATGCGCCTCCCTCCCGAAAAATTGCGGCGACTTGCTCGTCGTCTCTCGGACGAGGTCGTCCGTGTGCGGAGGATTGCGAAGCGGGAGAGCCCTGGAGGGCCTTCGCGCCGAATGGGTCAGTATTGCAGACGTAAAATGTGAGTGATGGACGGAAGAAACCGCCCTGACCCCCTTTTCTCGTCCGCTTCCGTACATTACAAAGAGGATTCTCAAAAAAAGGAGGCCGCTCCGAGGAGCGGCCTGAGTCTAGGGAGGAAACGCCCAAGGAGGGCATACGGCGACAAGTCGCCGCGTTTCCTAGTATATGGTGCGCCGCACAAAAAGCAATGGGCAAAAGCCCAGAGGCGCAGCAAAAGCACGTTCATGTACACTATTTGCACGGGTGTGATATTCTTGCATCGCACCCGTCGCCCTCCGCCCCGTTCGGAGGATCGCGCCGGTCAATCGCGATTACTGGCTCGCATGCGCCTCGCGAGTTTTCCGACGAGATTCGACCCGACGCCCGGCCTGCTGAATGGGCAGACGGCGAGGCAGATCGCGCAGCTTTCCGCCTCGTTGAAGTACGGCAGGCACTTGTCGAAATCGACATACCAACGTCGCTCGCCGCGTACGAGGGTCTTTTCCTGGAAAATCGCGTCAGGGGGGCATGCGTCCGAGCAGACGCGGCAGTTGACACAGAAATCGGCGGCTCCGAAGTCGTTGCGACCATCTGCCACCAGCGGGGCGTTGGTCAGCACGCAGGCCAGCCGAAAGTTCGAACCGAATCTGCGGTGAATCATCGACCCATGCTTGCCCAGCTCTCCGAGCCCAGCCTCGATCGCGGCCGGGATCAATACGAATGTGCCAGCCATCGGCCCTCCATAGGGAAACGCTTCCTGCCCCTGCCGTCTTAGCCAATTGGCGACGCCCTTAGCCACCCGTGTCCCTCGCGCGTACTGTCTGGTGACCTCGACGAGCGTCCGCATCGAAGGGGCAGCCTTCAGGGCGTCGTAGGCGTGCTCGACGGCAATCATCACCATCCAACGATATTGCGGGACTTCGTGCCCCTCGAAGACATACTCGGCTCGCAGAAGTGTGATGCCGACGTCGTCGGCGCCGGATTCGAAGGCCGAGCGCTTCACATCCGCGGTCCATTCAGCGGCATTGCGTTCGCTGGATTTTTCGGCGATGGGAACGAGCGGCTCGTCGATCGCGCGTTGCCGGTCGCGTCGGGCCTCGGCAAGGGTCTCGTCGGCGTTTCCCGTGCGCTCGTAGAACCATTTCTGCAAGGGGCCGTGCGGGATCTTCTCGGGCGGATGCCAGTAGATTGGCGACGGACGCCTTCGAACTTGTTCTCCCACGCCGTTGATGGAATTGCCCGAAACAGCCGGCCAGTGTCGCATCTGGTCGTCGCTGGGCTTCCAAACAGGTAGCGGTCGGCGTCTCATCCAAGCTCCGCCCGTATGGTCTTGGCGCCGCCAACGGCTCAGCGAGCGAATTCGGGCCGCAACGATTCTATATTGTCCACGCGCGCGCCTTTCATCGGATGCTTTTTTCCGTCTCGGAAGCGGTTGGGATCCGGCGAGGGCGTAAATCCAGCGTCGACCGATGCTGAAATTCACGGGCTCAACTGACCACTTTCGACGTATTTGAGCAACTATGGATCCTCGGCTGCATCCACGATTTTTCTCTGTCGGTATCGCCGCTGTAAGGCTCTAGCGCGCGGAAGCCGGGGCAATTGGATTTGAAGTTGAAAAAAGCTTCGAAAGCCATAATGTCAGCCTCAGCGTCGCCTGAGATGCCGCTTACTAAAAACATCAGTGGAGGAAGTGATGGAAATTCAGATCGCTCGCAGAGAGAATTTCTCGGCGCGGAATTCGGCGCTACGTTGGGCCGGATTGGCTGGTGCACTCGCAGGCGTCGTAATGTTCGCCTCGCCGCTCCAGGCGGCGGAATTGGGCAATTGGATCGGGACTTGGACCGCTAGCGCCCAGCCTGTCTGGGGTCCGGATTTCCCGGTTCCGCTCAGCATGCCGACTTCGCTCTGGAATCAGACGATACGCCAGGTCGCTCGCATCAGCGTCGGCGGAAGCCGGGTCCGGATCGTGGTCTCGAACGAGTATGGCTCGATGCCGCTGAAGGTAGGGGAGGCCCGTGTGGCGCTCGCCGCGGACGACGGAAAAATCCAGGCCGGCTCCGATCACACCGTCACTTTCGGCGGCAGCCCCTCCATCGTCATTCCAGCCGGCGCCCCGGCGATCAGCGACCCGATCGACCTGGCGGTCACGCCGCTCGCAAAAGTCTCCGTCAGCCTGTTCTTCCCAGAAGTCTCGCCGACGACGACGATGCATTGGGACGGTCACCAGACCGCTTATGTCGCTGCGGGCGACAAAGTCGCCGACGGCGATTTCAAGGCCGACGCCAAACAGACGCAAAGAGTGTTTCTGACCGAGATCATGGTCGACGCTCCGGTCGACGCCCGCGCCGTCGTGACGTTCGGCGACTCGATCACCGACGGCGACGGCTCGACGGTCGACGGCAATGACCGGTGGCCAGATGTCCTCGCCGAGCGGTTCGCCAAAGCGGGTGGCGCCCCGGTAGCTGTGCTCAACGAAGGCATTTCGGGGGCAAAAGTGCTGACCGACCGCATGGGGGTCAACGCGCTGGCGCGTTTCGATCGCGACGTCCTCGCCCAGCCGCACGCCGACTCCGTCATACTCATGATGGGGATCAACGATGTGGGTTGGCCGGGATGCGCCATCGCGCCGCGTGATCCCGAGCCGAACGCCGACGATATCATCGAAGGCTACAAGCAATTGATCGCGCGTGCGCACGCGCATGGCATGAAGATCATCGCCGCCACATTGACCCCCTTCGATGGCGCGTTCGACGGAACCCCGTTTCAAGGCTATTACAATCCTGAAAAGGAGAAGATTCGGCTGGCCCTGAACGCCTTCCTGCGCAGCGGCGCGTTCGATGGCGTGATCGACTTCGACAAGGTCATCGCCGATCCGCAGAAGCCCAGCCACTCTCAGGCGAAATACGACAAGGGCGATCATCTGCATCCCAATCCTGCCGGCTATGCGGCGATGGGGTCGGCGATCGACCTGAAGACCCTCACGACGCCATAGGCCGATCCAAGGTTGTCATGCGATAATCCAACCCATGTATCGAGGAGCGCCGCGCGGCGGCGCCAGGGAGGTAGATATGAGCGGGATCACCCGACCGCAGGCGTTGCAATCCGGCGCGGCGGCGGGGGCGTTCCTCCTGTCGGCGAAGGCGTCCGCCGCGGCGCCCACCTGGAACGGGCCGCAGTGCGATACAGGCGTGCGATGAAGATGCCGAACAACCAGACGATGCTGAAAGCGGTCAATGTGACCGCCGGGGAACCCGTCAGGCCGAAACTCCCGATCGGCGGCAGCCAAAGATAAACCGCGATCGCGGCGGAGGTCGCGAGCGAAGAAAGGCCCGCCAGCGTTCCGCCCCAAATGCTCGCGACGAGGACAAACGGGTAAAAGACCACGACGGGAATGATTTTGGACGAGAGGATCGAGGGCGAGGCGAACGCCCGGCTAGTCGCCGCGCAACAGACCGCGATGAGTTGATCTTTCCCAAAAATCGGCGGTTTGTACGGAACGTGCCGCGCGAAGCGTCGCAAAAACGATCGCGTAAATCCCATATCTACTCGAGCCTCGAGCCAGCTATTTTGCACATGCGGCTGAGGGGGCAAGAGTTTCCTTTGAGCGCTGATGTACGCTACTGTACACAGGTAACCGGACTTTCACCCTCCGGCCAATGATCCGGCGGCGGGGCTGGCGCCAAAGCGAGCCCATTCGAATCGGCTGAGAAACCCCCAAGGCCGCAACAGGGAGGACGAGCGCCATGGCCAAAGTCACGGGACTGTCGGGAAACGAAATCTACTGCCTGGCGCTCAAGCAATATTCGGCGGGCGAACTCGTCGTGGGCAACAGCGTCAATTCGATGGGCTTTCTGGGCTCGCTCGGAGCCGGAGTCGGCAATGTTCTCGGCGGCGAGGTGCCGCAGGTCACGCAGGCGATCCACGAGGGCCGCGCCTCCGCGTTGACGCGAATGACGCAAGAGGCGGCGCAACATGGGGCTTCCGGCGTCGCCGGCGTCACAGGCGAACTCCGCTCCTTCAGCGGGAGCACGGAATTTTTGTTCGTCGGCTCCTGCGTCCACGGCAAAGCGCCCGCCGAGGGGCTGTTCACCAGCGCCGGCGACGCGCAAGAGCTCTACTGCCACATGGACGCCGGTTATGAGCCGATCCAGCACGCGTTCGGCAACATCGCTTATTCGATGGGCGTGGGCGGTGGGCTGTTGGGCTCGCTGAAGACCCTCGCGCGCGGCGAGATCAGGGAATTCAGCGACGTTTTCAACCATACCCGCCACGCGGCGCTGGACCGCGTCGTCGGCGCCGCGCGGCAAGACAAAGCCAACGCCATCGTCGGCATCCGCACGACGATCCAGCGTTGGGCCGGCACGCATGAAATGATCATGTCCGGCACCGCCGCCTTCAACCCGGCCCTGCCGGGCTCGGCTTTCGCCAATCCCGTCACCAGCGACATGACGGGCGAGGAACTCTGGGCGATGACGAGCCTGGGCTACGCGCCGATCAAGCTCTTGATGTCCACCTCGATCTATTCGCTCGGCTTCGCCGGCGGATTCATGGCCGCGTTCAAATCCTTTACTCGCGGCGAAATCAACGAGCTGACGCGCCTCGTTCATGATGCGCGCGAGATCGCGATCGACCGGATCAAGCGGGAGGCGGATCAACTCGGCGCGGAAGAGGTCGTCGGCGTGAAGACCTATATTGCCGAGCTCAATCACGGCCTGGTTGAATTCATGGCGATCGGGACCGCCGTCAAGAAAACGTCGGGCCTCGCGGTGGCCACCCCGACATTGCCGGTTCAGGCCATCATTCAGGACAAAGACACCTGGATCGACGGCGACTTCGGGTTCTCGTTGGATCGGGCGCACTGAAGGCGCACCGTCAGGGCAAAAGTCGGGCATTCGCGAAATTGTAGCAGCGCTCGCTTAGCGCGGCCGTCCTAGAGCGCCGCATTTTCCGAGTGTGAACCAAGCGGAACCCACGCGCTCGCCACCGCGTCTACAGCGACGTGAGCGGACGTCCGCTCACGCCGCCTTCAGCAGCCGCTGCACTTCGTTGACGAGGTCCCGGAGATGGAACGGCTTGGAGAGGACGCGCGCGTCCTTGGGGGCGTGATTGTCGGGGTTCAGCGCGACAGCGGCGAAACCCGTGATGAACATCACTTTGATTTCCGGATCGAGTTCGGTCGCGCGGCGCGCGAGTTCGATGCCGTCCATCTCCGGCATGACGATGTCCGTCAGCAGCAGTTCGAACGGCTCCTCGCGCAGCCTGTTGTAGGCGGACAGCCCATTGTCGAAAGAGGCGACGCTATAGCCGGCGTTCTGGAGCGCCTTGACGAGGAAGCGGCGCATGTCGTTATCATCCTCGGCGAGCAGGATTCGCGCGATCGATTCGGCCGGCTCGGACATTGAATTTCCCCGTTGATTCTCCAAGAGATGCTGGATTAGAGTAAAAATCAAGTGAAGGCGACCGACGGCGCGCCGTTCATAATTTACGCTCGAATGCGTTTGCGTCTATCATCGCGTTTCTGGGTGGCGTGCGACGCCCTAACGGAAGTCGAACGTCGGGAGAGCCACGCGGCATGCGCGATGATGAATGGGGCCTCGATCTCGGTTCACCTTTCGAGGTGGTGGAGCCCGCCGACGTCGAGACTCCGATCGTACTCGATTCGCCGCATTCGGGCTCGCGGTATCCACGCAAATTCTTGGAAGCTTCGCGACTCGACGCGCTGACTTTGCGCCGTTCGGAGGACTGTTTCGTCGACGAGTTGATGATGCCCTGCGTCGCGATCGGCGCGCCGTTGTTGCGGGCTCGCTTCCCCAGGGCCTATCTGGACGTCAATCGCGAACCGTTCGAACTCGACCCCCAGATGTTCGACGGGCGGCTACCCGATTTTGCGAACACCCGCTCTTTGCGGGTCGCGGCGGGCCTCGGCGCCATCCCGCGCGTCGTCGGCGACGCGCAACCGATCTATCGCGGACCGATCCCGGTCGCGGATGGACTGGCAAGGATCGCGGCGCTTCATCGGCCCTATCACGCTCGGCTCGCCGCGCTGGTCGAGCAGGCCCGCGAGCGATTCGGATTCGCGATCCTGCTAGATTGCCACTCGATGCCGTCGAGTTCCGTCGATGCGGGCGGCAGCGACATCGTGCTCGGCGACCGATTCGGCTCCAGCGCGGCCGGATGGGTCCTCGATACGCTCGAACGGGCGTTACGCGATTCGGGGCTCGCCGTGCGTCGCAACAAGCCTTATGCTGGGGGCTACATCACCGAGCGACACGGCGCGCCGACACAAGGGCGTCACGCGGTTCAGATTGAAATCAACCGCGCCCTCTATATGGACGAGCGCCGAATTGTAAAGTTGGAAAAAGCCGAAGTTTTGGCGAAGGCTCTGTTGAATATGGCGCAAGCCCTCGCCGCGCGCGCAAGCGGGTTCGGGCAGGCGTCTCTGGCGGCGGAATGAGAACGAAAACCTGGACGGAATCTCGGCTTCGCGATTCCAAGTCCAAAAAAGGAGGCCGCCGTGTCGCCACAGCGGCCTGAGTCTAGGGAGGAAACGCCCAAGGAGGGCATATGCGGCAGATCATGCCGCACCGCAACAATATCCACTTCCGACGCATCAAATGCAAGATATTTCTGAGACCATACATTGAGATAGCCGCGAGTGCGACGTTTTTGCCACAGCGGGGCGCCGCGCGATTCGCCCAATGTCGCAAGTTTCCCATGTCAAACAATGGTTTACATGTTCTCTATTCGCTCGCCGGACTCTGATACCCCACAACTCGACATGGCTGATATGCAAAATTCGCGGCACAGAATTCCTCTTTCTCAGAAAGATACGGAGGGCTCGCGATGACGGCGGTCGATTTTGCGGCCTTCGTCGACCGACTCGCGCAGGTATCGAGCGAAGTGATTCTACCGTTCTTCCGCAGTTCGATCGGCGCGGAAGACAAGTCGCGCGGCGGAGCGTTCGATCCCGTGACCGAAGCCGACCGTGGCGCGGAGGCTGCGATGCGAAGATTGATTTCGCAGACGTTTCCGGCGCATGGCGTGATCGGCGAGGAATACGGCGCGGATCGGCCCGACGCCGAATATGTCTGGGTTCTCGATCCCATCGACGGCACGAAGAGTTTCATTTCGGGTTTGCCGACCTGGGGCACGTTGATCGGCCTCATGCACCGCGGCCGGCCTGTTTACGGCATGATGTCGCAACCATTCACACGCGAACGCTATTTCGGCGACGGCAAACGCACGCGGATCCGCTCCCTGGCTACCTCCCGCGGCGAGAATCCGCCCTCGGAATGGACCACGCGCACGCTTCGCACCCGCGGCTGCCGATCGCTGGCCGAAGCCACCTTGATGACGACGAACCCGCAACTGATCAAGGACGAATCCGACCGCGCCGCCTACCGCGCGATCGAGGCCGACGCACGCCTCGTGCGCTATGGCGGCGACTGCTACGCCTATTGCGCCCTGGCGGCCGGTTTCGTCGATCTCGTCGTCGAAACCAATCTCAAGCCGCACGATGTCGTCGCGCTGGTATCGATCATCGAGGGCGCGGGCGGCAAAATCACCACCTGGGACGGCGGCGAAGCGGCGAAAGGCGGCCGAATCATCGCCGCGGGCGATCCGGCATTGCACGAAATCGCGCGCAAGCGTCTGATGGGTTGAGGTTCAATCGATTCCGTCCAAGGGAATATCTACGAAGGGGTCGGCGAGCTGCGGCCGGGCTCTGCCGGCCGCTCTGGGGAAGATCAAAGCGAACGCCATGCCGGTGACGAAGGACGCGGCGCCGACGATCAGCGACCCGATCAACAACTCCGGACCTCGGGGCGCCGACCCCATGAATTCGAAGCGCGCCACGGCGGCGACGAGCGCGACCCCGAGAGCGGCCGCGGCCGCGCCGCCGGGGGGGCGGGCCACGAGCGCCAGCAACAGGCAAGGGGTGACGAAGGCCAGTCCGATCGCGAGCGCCAGAAAGAGCGCGCGTCCGGAATTCAGGAAACGCATGTCAGCCCCCCAAGGACAGAGCGCGATGGCTGCGAACATGCCCAAACGGTTCAGTGCAATGCGTCGGCTTGAAAGCACCGCGAGGCGCGAATAGGCGGTCGCGAGATCGATGCCGCCGGCGCGACTCGCTCCGAGCACGCCGGCGCGGGCCAAAGCGAGTGCGGGCAGACAGGTCGCGGCGCCGATCAAGCCGACGGCGGTTCGCGACGGGCCTTCTGGAAGGGCGCCGAAGTAGGGCAGGGCGATCCCGGCCAGCGCGAGCCCGGCGCCTGCGAGCACGAGACCGGCGAAGCCGATGCGACGCGCTTGGCCGACGGTGCGCGCACCGATCGCGGGCGGCGTGAGAACGAAGAAGCCAGCGATCGCCGCTACGGTCGCGACCTCCCCCCAAATCGTCGAATCCGGGCCGCCCAGGACGGACTGGGTCAACCCCGAATTTACGAGGGCCGCGAGCGGTGTGAATGGCGACGGCATCTTCGGGATCGCGACGCCGGCGCCTACCGCCGCGATCAGCAGCGCGCCTCCGCCGCACGCTGCGTCGCTCCACACCAGACCCTTGAAGCCGCCCGGAACGATCGAGAGCGCCAGCGTCAGGATGACGAGCGCCTCCGCGAACCGACGGTCCGCGCCGATCGCACCGACGAGCGTGTCCGTGGCGAGTTCGAAGCCCGCGATCGCCGTGAGCAGGCCGGCTGCGGCCAAGGCCAGCGCGAGGACGACCCGCGTCAGCGCCTGCGGAAAAGCTGTCGCGAGCAGGTCCGCGGGGGCGCTCGCCTTGGCGCCGCGAAGGGCCGGCGCTATGAGCAGCGCGGCGCCTGCCAGTCCGAGGATGACGCCGCGCCAGGGAAGCGACGACACGCCGCCGGACGCCGAGGCCATCGCCATCACGAGCCCCGCGGCGGTCGCCGCGAAGGCCAGGCCGCCATAGAACGTCGGCGCCGAGCGCCGCGCCGCCAGAAAATCGAGCAGGTTGGGCGCACGGGTCAGAACCCCGATGACGCACAATCCCACGAGCGCGAGAAGCGGTCCGAGCGCCTGGACGAACCCGGTCGGCGCGCCGACGCGCTCGAGCACGGCGATGAGGCCCATCCCCAGCAGGAACGTCGCCGCGGCGAAAACCGCGAGTCCGTGAGCGCGTTCGTGCTCGGCGGGGGAAGCGCTGGTCATGGTGGAATCCGTCTCGACGCCGACCGCCGCGGTTTGCTCGGGAGCGGCGCGCCTTCCTAATCGGAGAATCGCGGCTTGGCCAATGGCGGCGTAAGGTCCATCGAAGGGCCGGGTCGGCCGCCGCTTTACATTGCCGGTCGCCGCGGTCTCGGCCTTGGGCGCCTCCCGCTCTCAGGGCGGGCGAGCCGGCGACGTTCTTTGGTCGCCAATTCAATGATCTTAAATATTTGCCGATGCCTTTTCCCCCGATGGGACAGCATTGGGGGCCGATTAAAACCACAAATAACATGTTAAATTATTGCGCGCCAGTTTTCGGCTCGGCTGACGCGGAGGTCCTCTCGCCTCGCTGGGGGCCCCCGCCGCCGTCACGCCCCTGTCACGCGACTCACATATTCGGGCCGCCCCATCGAATAATGAGAGGCCGGCCGAGATGCGCCTATTGCGCGAAGCCATCCAGCGCGAAACCCAGCGTGGCCTCGGCGCGGCGGTTCACCGAAATCGTCCCTTCTCCCGGCGCGGCATTCAGGAACGGTTGTTCACGCTCGCGTTTCGCAATCTCGTCTATCCGCAGATCTGGGAAGATCCAGTCGTCGACATGGAGGCGCTGCGGCTCGGGCCTTCGGACCGGATCGCCGCGATCGCCTCGGGCGGCTGCAACGTGCTTTCTTACCTGGCCGCCGATCCCGCCGAGATCATCGCCGTCGATCTCAACGGCGCGCATATCGCGCTGAATAGGCTGAAGATCGAAGGTTTGCGGCGGCTGCCCGACCATGCGGCGTTTTTCGACTTCTTCGGCTGGGCGGACACCCCTCGAAATCTCGCCCTCTACGAGACTTGGCTGCGCCCGCACCTTGACGAGAGGACGCGCGCCTATTGGGATGCGCGCGGCCTCGACGGGCGAAGACACATCGAAGCCTTCGCGCGCAATTTCTATCGCCATGGATTGTTGGGGCGCTTCATCGGCGCCGGCCACCTAGTCGCCCGTCTGTACGGCAAGCGACTCGACGCCGTGCTGGCGGCGGAAACGATGGATGAGCAACGTTGCGCCTTCGAGCAGGAGATCGCGCCGCTGTTTGAAAAGCGATTCGTGCAATGGCTCGCCCGCCGTCCCTCGGCGCTTTATGGCCTCGGAATTCCGCCCTCGCAGTATCGCGCGCTCGCGGGGGAAGGGCCCGACGGTATTGCGGCGGTCTTGAAACGACGCGTGGAGCGGCTGGCTTGCGACTTTCCGATTCGGGAAAACTACTTTGCCTGGCAGGCGTTTGGACGCCGCTATGCGCCGGCGAGCGATCGCAGTCTGCCGCCCTATCTCCAGCGCGACAACTTCGAAGCCCTGCGCGCACGCGCCGATCGGGTGCGCATCGATCATGGTTCGCTGACCGGCGTGCTCGCGGCCGAGCCGCCGGAGAGCCTCGACGCCTACGTCCTGCTCGACGCGCAGGACTGGATGAACGATGCCGCCCTGACCGCGCTCTGGAGCGAGATACGGCGAACCGCGCGTCCCGGCGCCCGCGTGATTTTCCGCACTGCCGCCGACGAGCGGCTGCTGCCCGGCCGCGTTCCCGCGGAAATCCTCGACGTCTTCGATTATGACGCTCCGCGATCGCGCGAACTCGGCGCCCGCGACCGCTCTTCGATCTACGGCGCCTTTCATCTCTACGTGCGGTCCGATGCTCGACGTTAGCCGCCCGAGCGACGCCGCCGGTATGATGGACCGGATGTATCGGCGCCAACGGCATATCTATGACCTCACGCGCAAGTTCTACCTGCTCGGTCGCGACCAATTGATCGATACGCTCGCGCCGCCGGCGGGCGCACGCCTATTGGAGATCGGCTGTGGGACGGGCCGAAACCTGATCCGCGCCGCCCGTGCGTACCCCGACGTGCACGCCTACGGGATCGACATATCGGAGGAAATGCTGTCGACCGCGCGGGCGCGGATCGAACGGGCAGGATTGAAAGGTCGTATCGCACTCGCCCGAGGCGATGCGACCGATTTCGATCCGAAGGCCCTGTTCGGCGTCGAAGCGTTCGATCGGATCTTCGTTTCCTACGCGCTATCGATGATTCCACCGTGGCGGGAGACGATAGAACACGCCGCTGCGCTTGTCGCGCCCGGCGGCTCGCTGCACATCGTCGATTTTGGCGACCAGCGGGGCCTTCCTTCTGCCTTTCGCGTCTGTCTGCGGCGGTGGCTGGAACTTTTTTCCGTGCACCCGCGCGTCACGCTCGAAGCCGATCTGGTCGCGTTCGTGCAGGCCC
>Ga0209139_10000742_pt1 | contig 11679 bp, 8 predicted proteins | sample BogFormECP14_OM3_FD_188246 | JGI IMG/M metagenome (GOLD analysis project Ga0209139, IMG submission 188246) | Bog forest soil microbial communities from Calvert Island, British Columbia, Canada - ECP14_OM3 (SPAdes) (version 2) | ecosystem: Environmental > Aquatic > Freshwater > Wetlands > Bog ...
ACGATGGAGATTTCGGGATTGGATTGCGTGATTTGATGGGCGGCTTCGATGCCGTTGAGATTGGGCATGCCGATGTCCATGACGACTACGTCGGGCTTCAGGGACTTTATGAGGGTGACGGTTTCGCGGCCGTCGCTGGCTTCGCCAACTACGGTGAGATCGGGCTGCTGCTCGACGAGGAGGCGGAGGCCGCCGCGGATGAGTTTGTGGTCGTCGGCCAGGAGGATGCGAATTTTTCTCATGGTTGGCGTTGGCTCACGGCGAATCGGCTGCGTGCAGCGGAATCTCGGCTTTTACGGTGGCGCCTTTGCCGGGTGCGGAATCGATTGTAAATGTGCCGCTGAGACGGCGCACGCGTTCTTCCATGCCGAGAATACCCATGCCGCGCTGGCGAGCGGGATCGAAGCCGTGGCCATCGTCGGTGACTTGCAGCGTGATTTTATCGGAATTTTGCGCGATGGTGACTCTCGCGTTTTTGGCGGCGGCGTGGGAGGCGGCGTTGTTGAGCGCTTCTTGCACTAAGCGATAGATGGTGACTTTGGTTTCGTCGCCGAGCGATTCGGAGACGTTTTCTGATTGGACTTCGACTTCCATGTCGCTGCGGCGGGAAATTTCGCGGGCTTGCCATTCGAGGGCGGGGACGAGGCCGAGATCGTCGAGCATGGGAGGGCGGAGGAGGAGAGCGATGTCGCGGATGGATTTGACGGCGGATTCGGCTACGGATTTGATGTGGGTGATTTGGGCTTGGGTGACGCGGTCGTCGGGCGGGACGAGTTTCCCGAGTTGGCCGACTTCGACGAGGAGGGCGCCGAGGGTTTGGCCGACTTCGTCGTGAAGTTCGCGGGAGATGGAGCGGCGTTCTTCTTCCTGGGCTTCGACCAGGCGGGCGGAGAGGCCTTCGAGGTCCAGGCGGCTTCGGGCGAGAGCTTGATAGCGATGGCGGGCTTGTTTTTCCAGTCGGAGGATGTACCAGCCGCAGATTAGCGACATCAGGACGCCGGCGATTAGGGAGAGGGAGACTAGCCAGACCAGGCGGGATTCGAGAGCTTGAAAGCGGGCGGCTACGGCGAGATTTTCGATGGTGAGCTTGCGTTCGTCGAGCGAAGAGATTTGTGAGGAGATTTCGAAGATGCGCGTACGCCAGGGGATTAGTTGCTGGCCGATGAATTGGTAGGCGCGTTGTTGGCGGAGATCGGCGTGCCAGGCTAGGACTGCGGCGCAGGAGGATTCTTGTTGCTGGAGTTGTTGCAACATTGCGGCTAGGAGGAGTTGTTCGTCGGGGTCGCGGTCTTCGGGGAAATTTCTTAGAGCGACGCGGACGGCGGTGATTTTGTTTGTTACTTCGGCGGGATCGGGTGCAGGGTCCTGGATTTGATCTTGAAGCAGGAAGCGCTCAAGTTGGTCGCCGTAGACGCGGACGGAGACGACGATGACGGCTAGGGCGTGATTGTGGGTCGTGAAGCGGCGGGTGACTTCTTGAGAGGCTTGATCCAGGCGGTGGACGGAGAGCAGGGCGTTTGTGCCGGCGCCGATTAGGAGGACTAGGAGCCAGCTGAAGGAGATTAGGAGTAGGCGGCGGACTTTTTTGGCGTGGGCGGCGGTTTGGGAGTCGGGGGGCGGTGCGGGAGCGGCGCTCTTGGGCGAGGGTGACACTTAGTAAGAATAGGACAAAGCGGAGAGAAATGCGCGGGGCTGGGGCACACCGTGTCAAGAATTCGTCTAAGAGACTTCGCTATCTGCGACGGCTTCGCTCGACTGCGGCGGTTAAGGGCGTCGAAACAGAAGACGCCGAAAACCCCTCCAAGCAAAGACAAAGGCAGAGCCAGGATTGGGATGAAGGGCCCGTACCTGTTGATTCGCTGCGGGTGGATAGTACCGTCTTGGATCCGGTACCAAGATTTGAACCAGAACTCTCCTTGCGGGGGAACCTCAAGCGACACGTCGGTGTATCCCTCTCCTTTCCGCACAACCTTGAAGTACGCGTAGGTAGACTGTTTCGGCGAGATCGAAGAGCGCAGGTCCCTGTTGATCTGCTCAAGATCTGTGTCTGCAATTTCCAGGACCGGATTCGATTGTCGTAACGCGTCTCGCAGACGTGCGATGACGAATTTTCCCTGCGATGATCGCGCGAGAATGGGGAAGTAGGGCGGATCCGCAGAGACATTGCGGGTCGTCAGCATCTCGACCAGTTGCGCGGATGGGAAGAGAAAAGCGCCAGAAACCACCAAGAATACGAGTCCCCGCAGAAGAGCTGTTTTCATACGAGGAACAATCGCAATTTAGGCGACGGTGACGTCGGGGCTTAGGTAGACGTCCTGGATGGTGTTTAGGAGCTGGACGCCTTCGGCCATGGGGCGCTGGAAGGCTTTGCGGCCGGAGATTAGGCCGGTGCCGCCGGCGCGTTTGTTGATTACGGCAGTGGTGACGGCGTCTTCGAAGTCGTTGGCACCAGAGGCGCCGCCGCTGTTGATCATGCCGGCGCGGCCCATGTAGCAGTTGGCGATTTGATAGCGGCAGAGGTCGATGGGATGATCGCTGGCCAGGTCGGTGTAGATGCGCTTGTCGAATTTGCCGTAGCTGGAGTCGCCCATGTTTAGGGCCATGTAGCCGCCGTTATTTTCGGCCATTTTTTGTTTGATGATGTCGGCTTGGATGGTGACGCCGAGATGATTGGCCTGGCCGGTTAGGTCGGCGGAAACGTGATAGTCCTTGTCTTTTTTGAAGGCGTTGTTGCGGAGGTAGCACCAGAGGATGGTGGCCATGCCGAGTTCGTGGGCTTCGGCGAAGGCGCGGCTGACTTCGACGATCTGGCGATCGGCCTGGTCGGAGCCGAAATAAATGGTGGCGCCGACGGCGGCTGCGCCCATGTCCCAGGCTTCTTTTACTGTGCCGAAGAAGATCTGGTCGAATTTATTGGGGAAGGTGAGGAGTTCGTTGTGATTGAGCTTCACGATGAATGGGATTTTGTGGGCGTATTTGTGAGTGACGGCGCCTAGAACGCCGAAAGTTGAGGCGACGGCGTTGCAGCCGCCTTCGACGGCTAGCTTGACGATATTTTCGGCGTCGAAATAATCGGGATTTTTGGCGAAGCTGGCGCCGGCGGAATGTTCGATGCCTTGATCGACGGGAAGAATCGAGAGGTAGCCGGTGCCGGCGAGGCGGCCATGGTTGAACATACGCTGGAGATTGGTGAGTACGCGGGCGTTGCGATTCGAGGCGGAGTAGACGCGATCGACGAAATCGGGGCCGGGAAGATGCAGGCGTTCTTTCGCGATTTTGGGCGTTTTGTAGCCCAGGAAATATTCGGCTTTGGCGCCTAGGTACGATTCCACTTTGCCTGAGGTCGTGATGGTTGCCATGAAGGTCTCCTGACGAACATTTTAGAATATACGGTCATTCGGCGACTAAGAAAAGCGGCAGCAAGGTTGCCGCACTCCAAATAGCTATTCGCGAATTGCGTGAGTCAGCAAGCTGCCGGCGGCCGGGTCCACCAGCCAGAGTAAAGAGCCGTTCACTGGTTGAATCAGCTGGGCCGGCAACTGATCGGGTTCGTAAACCCGTTCGAGGATGGCGGTCAGCGCGTTGGTTTTTTCCGCGCCCTTCACCAGCGAAATGATGTTAGCGGCGTTGTTGAGGGCCGGAGCCGTGAGCGTGATGCGGTCCATCAAAACTTTACCAACCCAATTATGCACTGCGATGCGGCGATTTTCGTGCAGTGCTTTCGTGCCGGGGAACAATGAAGCAACGTGGCCTTCTTCGCCCATGCCCAGGAAGACGAGGTCGAACCGGGGGAACTGGCCTTCCGACAACTGGAAATGCGATCGGATGTCCTGTTCGTATTCCTTGGCGGCTTCCTCGGCTTCTGGGTATTCGCCTTTGATACGAAACACCTGGTTCGGTTTCAGCGGCGATTTCGAGATCATGGATTCGCTGGCCATTCGAAAATTGCTCTGGGCGTCGTCCGGGCCGACGTGGCGTTCGTCGCCGAAGAACACGAACATTTTATCCCACGGGACTTGAGCGCGCAGGGCGGGATCCGTCGCGAGCAGGCTGTAGAGCGCTTTTGGTGTGGAACCACCGGAGAGAGCGACGGAGAAAGTGCCGCGTCGGTTCACGGCGTCCGCGGCGATTTCCACGAATTTCTGCGCGGCGCGCTTCGTGATGGCTTCCCCATTGGGCAGGATGCGCACTTCGGTGTTGGCTTTCGATGTTTTGGCGACAGTCATGGCGTTCACTCTACTTGCTCATTCCGGCGGTCTTGGTGTTTTCTGTAGCTGTGGCGCTACTTTTGGCGTCTTCTTCTTCCTCGCCGATGTGGCGCCAGGCGCGGCCGTCGCGCTCCATGAGGTCGTCAGCTTCTTTCGGTCCCCAGGAGCCAGAGGCGTAATTGGGGAAACCGCGGGCGGGGAGGGCTTTCCAGACGTCGATGACGGGTTCGATGGCGGCCCAGCCGGCTTCGACCATGTCGGCGCGCTGGAAGAGCGTGGCGTCGCCCATCATGCAATCGTAGAGAAGGCGTTCGTAGCCGGTGCTGTGGGACTTGCCGAAGTCGCGAGCGTAGTCGAAATCCATGTTTACGAGGCCGAGCTTCATGACCGAGCCTGGAACTTTGGCGGCGAAACGGATGGAGATGCCTTCGTCGGGCTGGATGTGAATTACCATCCGGTTGGTGCGCGGGTCTTTGATGGGAGTTTTTCGAAACAGCATGAACGGCGTGCGGCGAAATTGAATGGCGATCTCGGTCACGCGTTTGGCCAGGCGTTTACCGGTGCGGAGATAGAACGGCACATCTCCCCAGCGCCAATTATCGATTTTGAGTTTCAGGGCGACGAACGTTTCGGTATTTGAGGTCGGCGAGACTTGGGGTTCGCCGCGGTAAGCGGGAACTTTTTGGCCGTCTTCGGTGCCCTCGCCGTATTGGCCGCGAACGGTGTTGTGCAGGACGTCTTCGGGCGTGAGGGGTTGCAAGGCGTGCAGGATTTCCGCTTGTTTGTCGCGGACGGCATCGGCGTCGAAGGAAATGGGTGGCTCCATGGCGGTGAGCGTCAGGAGTTGGAAGAGATGGTTCGGAACCATGTCTTTGAGGGCGCCCGCAGTTTCGTAGAAGCCGCCGCGGTGCTCGACACCGACGGATTCGGCGGCGGTGATTTGCACGTGATCGATGTAGGTGCGGTTCCAGAGCGGCTCGATCATGCTGTTTGCGAAGCGGAAGACCATCAAGTTCTGAACGGTTTCCTTGCCGAGGTAATGATCGATGCGGAAAATTTGTTGTTCGGTGAGAATTTCTTTCAGCTCTTTGTTTAGTTGCTGGGCGGACGGCAGATCGTGGCCGAAGGGCTTTTCCACGATTACGCGGGTCCACTTACCGTTTTCTTCCTTGGTGAGGCCGATTTCACCGAGCTTCCGGACGATCGTCGAGAAAAAACTAAAAGAGACCGCGAGGTAGTGGAAGAGATTGCCCTGGGTATCATGCTTTTTTTCGGCTTCCGTGATCTGGTCCTTCAGCCGTTGATAGGCAGCGGGATCCTTAAAATCGCCCTGGACGTAGTAAATGCGCTCCAGAAACCACTGCCAAAGCGCCGGATCGACGGGATGGTCTTCAAATTGTTTGATCTCTTCGCTGAGAAGCGCGCGGAAAGAATCCGTGTTCATCTGGTCGAAGGAAAAGCCGACAATGGCGAACTGCTTGGAAAGGAGGCCTTCCTGCGCGAGGTTGATCAACGCGGGAATGAGCTTGCGCTTCGTGAGGTCACCGCTTGCGCCGAAAATCACCATTACGCAAGGGGAGCCAGTGGGAGCGGCATCGTTCTGATTCGGAGTCATTCGTTAGTCCTGTCTCAGCTTTTCGCCGCTGAAAAAATTAATGGCCAGATTTCTTTTCGATGTGGCCGCCAAACTGGAAACGCATCGCGGAGAGCACCTTGGCGGCGAAATCATCTTCGCCACGTGACGTGAACCGCTGGAATAGAGATGCAGTGAGGACCGGCGCGGGTGCAGTGGATTCGATGGCCGCGAGGATGGTCCAGCGACCTTCGCCGGAATCGGAGACACGGCCGGAGAAGCGCTCGAGGGTCGGCTGTTCCAAAAGAGAGATGGCGGTCAGGTCGAGCAGCCAGGAGGCGACGACGCTGCCGCGGCGCCAGACTTCGGTGATGTCGGCGAGATTGAAATCGTATTGGTAGTGATCGGGATTGCGGAGAGGCGTGGTTTCCGCGTCATCTTCGCGCTGGGTTTTTCCGGCGTTGGCGTGCTTCAGAATGTTGAGCCCTTCTGCGTAGGCAGCCATGAGGCCGTATTCGATGCCGTTGTGAACCATTTTCACGAAGTGGCCGGCGCCGGAAGGGCCGCAGTGGAGGTAACCCTCTTCGGCGGTGCCTGCGACTTTTTCGCGGCCGGGAGTGCGATCGACGTTTCCACGGCCCGGGGCGAGCGTTTTGAAAATGGGGTCGAGATGTTTGACGATGTCATTCTCGCCGCCAATCATCTGGCAGTAGCCGCGATCGAGGCCCCAGACGCCGCCGCTGGTGCCGACGTCGCAATAGTGGAGACCCTTGGCGGTGAGTTCCTTGGCGCGACGAATGTCGTCAATGTAGTAGGAGTTGCCGCCGTCGATGATGATGTCGCCGGGATCGAGTTTGCTGGTGAGGTCGTGGAGCGTGGCGTCAACGACGGCCGCGGGAACCATGAGCCAGATGGCGCGGGGCTTTTGCAGCTTCTGGATGAAATCGTCCAGCGAGGTCGATCCCGTTGCGCCCTCGCCAGCGAGCTGCTTGACGGTGTCGGCGCTGCGATCGTAGACGACAGAGGTGTGGCCGTTTTTTAGCAGGCGCCGAACCATGTTGGCGCCCATTCTCCCAAGACCAATCATGCCGAGTTGCATTGCGGTAGCTCCTATACGTTCGGATTGTGAAATTCGTAACGCTAAAGACTCTTACGCGAGCGCTTCGTTCACGGCGTTCGCGAGCGTCGCGAGACCAGCCGCGACATCTTTTCCGAGATGGACACGCAACGCGCGGCGGCCGCGTTCGGCAAGCACGGTAAAATCGCCGCGAGCCTGCGCGGACTTCACCACGCCAAACGTGTACTTTTGGCCCGGAACAAGAATATCGACGGCGTCATCGCAAGTAATCTGCAGAAAAACGCCGGAGTTGGGTCCACCCTTATAAGCTTGCCCCGTGGAATGAAGGAAGCGCGGGCCAAATCCGAGGACGGTCGCGACTTTCTTGTTGTCGCGCACAGCGAGGCGAATGGCTTGCAACGCTTCTTCATGGTCTTCGTTCATGGTGATGTAGCCAAGCACGGCGAAATAATCACCAGCGCCAACGCGATCGAGGTGCTTCTTCAAAAAGCCGGAGAGCGTGGCGCCGCCTTTTAGCGCGGCGGTATTTTTCAGATCGGCGTAAAGTTTGCAATCATCGCCGGTGAAGAACGGCGTTTCCGAGGGCAGCTTGCCCGTGGTCTCGTACTCGCTGGTTAGCTTACGCGTTTCCGTTTTGCTGGCCTCGACGTCGGGTTGGTTGAAGGCGTTGATGCCGACAATCGAGCCTGCGACCGCAGTGGCAATTTCCCAGCGGAAAAATTCCTGGCCGATGCTGTAGATATCCGGCAAGACGATTCGCACGACCGGGTGGCCGGCTTTGGCAAGGGCTTCAATGGCGGCGGATTGCTGTTTGTCGGTGTCGGATTCGAGACGCAGATACGCGAAGACGCGATCGTTGCCATAGGCGTCGGGTTTCGTGAGCTTTTCGCGGTCGACCGGGATAATGCCTTTGCCGACTTTTCCAGTGGATTCGGCCAATAGTTGCTCGAGCCAGGCGCCGAGATCGAAAATTCCGGGCGAAGTGACAATCGTCATCTTGTCGCGGCCCTGGGTCGCGGCTACGCCCAGAATTGCGCCGAGCATGACGCCGGGGTTCGACGTGGCGTCCGTATTTTCGCCGCAAGAATCGACCATTCTTTTCGTGTTCTTCAGGAGTTTGGGAATGTCGATGCCCATCACGGCGCCGGGAACCATGCCGAAGTTGGAAAGAGCGGAGTAGCGGCCTCCGATGCTCGGGACGCCCATGAAGGCTTTGCGGAATTTATCTCTGTCCGCGACACGCTGCATTTTTGAGCCGGGATCGGTGATGGCGATGAAGCGGTTGCCGACTTCTTTTTCGCCGACTTTCGCTTTCACGCGGTCAAAAAAGTATTGCTTGTAGATGTTGGGTTCGAGAGTGCTGCCGGATTTGCTGGAAACGATGCAGATGGTGCTTTTGAGGTCGACTTTTTCTTCGAGGGCTTTGATTTGGGCGGGATCGGTGGAATCGAGGACGTGCAGGTCCGGATAGCCGGTCGCCTTTCCGAAAGTCATGCGCAGGACTTCCGGGCAGAGGCTGGAGCCGCCCATTCCGAGGAGAAGCGCGTTCTTGAACTTCCCCTGTTTTATGTCGGCGGCGACACCTTTTAGCGTGTCGATGTCTTCGAGTTGCTGCTCGACGATTTCGAGCCAGCCGAGCCACTTATCTTCATCGGTGCCGGTCCAAAGCGAGGCGTCTTTTTGCCACAGACGCTTTACTTTGCCGTTTTTTTTCCAGTCTTCGAGTGCAGCTTTTACGTCGGTTGCCAGCTTATCGGGGAGGGTATAGGCCTGGCGATTTACGCTCACGCATGCACCCCTGCACTTTTACCTGTGGCCTCGAGGAGCGTTTTGAAGGCATCGGCGAAGAGTTTCACGCCGTCGGCGAGCAGTTTGTCGGTGGCTTCTTTCATGGAGATGCCGGCTTTGGCGAGATTGTCCATGGTGGTGCGCGCGGCGGCTACGTCTTCGGTCAGGCTGTTGCGGAGTTTGCCGTGGTCTCGGAAGGCGTCGAAGGTGGCCGGAGGAATGGTGTCGACGGTGTCGGCGCCAATCAGTTCTTCGACGTAGATTACGTCGCGATACTTGGGGTTTTTTGTGCTGGTGCTGGCCCAAAGTAGGCGCTGCGTTTGTGCGCTTTTGGCGGCGAGGGCGTTCCAACGTGAGCCGGCGAAAAGCTCCTGATATTTTTTGTAGGTGAGCTTGGCGTTGGCGATGGCGATTTTGCCGTGAATGCTTTCGAGAAGCGCTTTTTGTGAGGCATCGGCGGTCTTGAGTTTTTCTTCGATCTTGCCGTCAATCAGAGAATCGATGCGGCTTACGAAAAAGCTGGCGACGCTGGCGATGCCGCTGATGTCCTGGCCCTTGGCGGCGCGGGCTTCGAGCGCGGCGAGACACGCTTCAGCAACTTGCTCGTAGGCGGACTGCGCGAAAAGCAGAGTGATATTGATGTTGAGGCCGTCTTCAAGAAGCTGCCGAATGGCGGGGATTCCTTCTGGCGTGGCCGGAACTTTGATCATGACATTCGGACGATCGACGGACTTCCAGAGGCGGCGGGCTTCTTCGATGGTGCCTTTGGTGTCGTTGGCGAGATAGGGAGAGACTTCGAGGCTGACGTAGCCGTCGCGGCGCTTCGATTCGGTGTAAACGGATTTGAAGATGTCGCAGGCGTCTTGCACGTCGCGGATGGCGATTTTTTCGAAGAGACCTTTGGCGTCGAGCTTTTTTGCGTCAGGCGAGCCGAGAATGTCCGCGTAAACATTGCTGCCGGTGATGGCTTTCTCGAAAATAGCGGGATTGGAGGTCATGCCGCGCAGTCCATCATCATCGATATATTTTTTGAGGCCGCCGCCGGTGAGCAGGTCTCTGCGGATGTAGTCCATCCAGGGGGATTGCCCGAAAGCGAGCAGGGCCTTCAGGGGATTCGCGCCTTGGGCCGCGGTGCCGGGATTTGGGATTGTGGTGGTCGTCGTCATGGTGATTCTCCTCTAGCGTTGGAACTTGCTGGCCGTCTATTGTACTCCCTGAGAGTACGACCGTGACGCCGACTTACTGATTGGCCAAAGCCCGCGACTGGCCTACGGGCTTAGGCGCCGGTGCAGTACTTCTTCTCGATGGCCGCCACTTTGCCGAGGCGGCGAACGTGCCGCTCGCCGTTGGAAAATGTGGCGCCCATAAACGCTTTGATCAAATCCTCGGCGAGAGCGGTGCCGATAACGCGGGAACCGAGAACGAGCACGTTGATATTGTCGTGCTCGACGCCTTGGTGCGCGGAATAGGTGTCGTGGCACATGCCGGCGCGGATGCCGGGGAGCTTGTTGGCGGCAACGCTGGCGCCAACGCCGCTGCCGCAGATGAGTACGCCGCGCTCGCCTTTGCCGGCGCGTACCGCGAGGCCGAGAGCTTCGGCGAAATCGGGATAGTCGTCGGTGGGATTTTGCACGTACGGGCCGACGTCGAGCACTTCGTGGCCGGCCTTACGCAGCACTTCACCCATTTCATTCTTTAGGTCAAAGCCGGCGTGGTCCGAACCGATGACAGCCTTCATGATCTAAGGCTCACTTTCCCAAGACTTCTTTGACGGCAGCGAGAACATTCTCGATTTCAAAGCCGAATTTCTTGAGCAAATCCTTCAGCGGGGCAGAGGCGCCGAAGGAGCGCATACCGATCATCTTGCCCTTGGGGCCGACGTAGCGATCCCATCCGAAGACGGATTCCATTTCAACGGAAACGCGGGCGGTCACGTTACTGGGCAGGACGGATTCTTTGTAGGCGGCATCTTGCTGTTCGAAAAGCTCGAAGCTGGGCACGCTGACGACGCGGGCTTTTACGCCCTCGGCGGTGAGTTTTTCGTAGGCGGCGACGCAGAGGCCGACTTCGCTGCCGCTGGCGAGCAGGATTACGTCGGGCTTTCCGCCAGGGGCGTCAGCGAGAACGTAGGCGCCCTTGGCTACACCGGAAGCGGGGGCAAACTTGGTGCGATCGAACGTCGGCATAGCTTGGCGCGTGAAAACGAGCGTTGAAGGGCCGTGCATGTGCGTCATGGCGACTTTGTACGCTTCGACGACTTCGTTGGCGTCGCCGGGGCGGAAGACCAGCATGTTGGGCATGGCGCGGTAGGCGGCGAGCTGTTCGACAGGCTCGTGCGTTGGGCCGTCTTCGCCGACGCCGATAGAGTCGTGGGTGAAAACATACAGAGCGGGAATTTCCATCAGCGCGCCGAGGCGCATGCTGGGGCGCATGTAGTCGCTGAAATTGAAGAACGTGGCGCTGAAGGCGCGCAGCTTCGAGAGCGTGAGGCCGTTGACGATAGCTCCCATCGCATGTTCGCGGACGCCGAAATGGATGTTGCGGCCATGATAAGCGTCCGGGAAGAAATCACCCGCGCCTGGGACGGTGAGATTGGTTTTATTGGACTTGGCGAGGTCGGCCGAGCCGCCAAGGAACCAGGGAATGCTTGCGGCGAGCGCGTTCAACGTTTTTCCAGAGCTTTCGCGCGTGGCCATGCCTTTGGGGTCGGCGGGGAAAGTGGGGAGATTCTTGTCCCAGCCGTCGGGGAGCTTGCCGCTTTGCATGAGGTTGATTTGATCTGCTTGCTGCGAGAATTGTTTGGAGTATTCGGCGAATTTCGTTTTCCAGGCGGAATGGAGTTCGGCGCCGCGTTTGCCGATGCCGTTTTTGAAGTTATCATAAACGCCGTCGGGCACGAGGAACTTTGCGTCTTCGGGCCAGCCATAGTTCTTTTTGACGAGCTTTACTTCGGCTTCGCCTAGCGGTTCGCCGTGCGCTTCGTAGGTGTCTTGTTTGTGCGGGGAGCCGTAGCCGATGTGGCTATCCACGAT
>Ga0209139_10000743_pt1 | contig 11674 bp, 7 predicted proteins | sample BogFormECP14_OM3_FD_188246 | JGI IMG/M metagenome (GOLD analysis project Ga0209139, IMG submission 188246) | Bog forest soil microbial communities from Calvert Island, British Columbia, Canada - ECP14_OM3 (SPAdes) (version 2) | ecosystem: Environmental > Aquatic > Freshwater > Wetlands > Bog ...
GACATCCAGTTCATCGCCGGCAAAGAGCGCACCCAGGAAGAATTTTTTCACACATTTAACGCACTCTACGAACAACAAAAACAAATCGTCATTTCCTCCGATTGCCTGCCCAAAGACATCAATTCCATTGAAGAGCGCTTGCGTTCGCGTTTTGAGTGGGGCCTGATCGCGGACATTCAGCCGCCCGACCTCGAAACCAAAATCGCCATCCTGCAGAAAAAAGCGGAGAACGACCGCTTCCCGTTGCCGGACGATGTCGCCGAATACATCGCGCGCGCCATCAAGTCCAACGTTCGCGAGCTCGAAGGCGCTTTGACCCGCCTGATGGCCTACGCTTCGCTGACCGGCGCCACGGTTTCCCTGGCCACCGCTCAGCAAGTATTGCGCAACATCATCGCGTCGCAGGAAAAACGCGTCACCATCGATCTAATTCAAAAGCGCGTCAGCGAGCATTTCAATCTGCGGGAGCAGGATCTGAAAGTCCGCAGCAACACCCGCGCCATCGCTTTCCCGCGCCAAGTGGCCATGTACATCGTGAAGCAACTCACTACCGCATCGCTGCCGGAGATCGGCCGTCAATTTGGCGGCAAGCATCACACCACAGTCCTGCATTCCATCAATAAAATCGAGGAATTGCGCCGCTCGGACAAGGATCTCAACCGCACCATCACGCGTCTCATGGACGCGCTGCAATAGTCGTCAGCACTTTCCCCGCACCGTAAAATCGCTTGGTGCAATGTCCCGCGCCGGGCGATTTTCGTTGCCGCTGCTCCGTAGCGGTGACCCTTTAGTGCCGCAGCGCGACAAACTGTGTCACCACGCTACTTCGGAACCGTTGTAACTCAAGAATTTCCCGGAAATCTCTATGCCCCCGGCATCCAAAACTTTCCTGATGCCCGCCACGCTCACCTCCGGCGTGATCGCCGCGCCCGCTCCGCCCATGTCCGTCTTCACCCAGCCCGGAGAAATCATCACCACGGAAATTCCCCGCGGCGCCAACTCCTTGGACAAAATCAGCAACGCCATGTTCAACGCCGCCTTGCTGGTCCGATATTGATACGAGGTACCGGACTGCGCCACGGAAGGCCCGTCCGTAATATGCAGCGAGCCCATCGCGCTGCTAATCGCCACAATCTGCTTTCGCTCGCTCTGCGCTACGTTCTCCAGCAACCCTTCGGTGACGCGCATCACGCCAAACAAATTCGTGTCCAGCGTGTCGCCCCAGGAATCGTAGTCCAGTCGCCCAACGTGCGTTCCTTCGCGCGGATACATCCCGGCATTGTTCACCAGCAAATCGATCGCGCGGCCGTTCATAGCGTCCACTAAGCCTTCAATCGATTCATCGCTGGTCACATCCAGACCCACAAGTTGCAGCGCGTCTCCATATTTTTTGGCCAACTCCTTCAAACCGGCGGACTCCTCCGGCTTCCGCGCCGCAGCCACCACGTGCCAGCCATCCGCCGCGTACTGTCGCGCCAATTCCAGCCCGATCCCGCGGCTCGCCCCTGTAACCAACATCGTCTTCATAGTCACTCCCATTCAGAATGTTCCAATTTCGCTCGCCGCATCTTGCCTGCCACGCGCTGCTTGCCACGCATTGGATTGGATGTAACATCGCCCATTTTGTCGTGCTGTCCGTCGCTGCGCAATTTCACTGTGGACAACGTTCGCAAAATCTGCGGAAATTCTGTTCAACACTGTGCACTAAAAGTCTCATCAGCCACCCGGATAATCTTTCGCCTCCGATTTTCCTACTTACTCACAGTTGGCCACCTTAGGCCCACCGCAAATTACCCAACACCAGCTTGCCACTCGCGAAGCTTTCCACATCTCCACAGCCGTCATCACAACAACAATCACTAAAATTTTATTTCTTTATAAAAACCAAAAGCTCTTACTGCATACCTCGCGCTTGTGGGAAACGGTATGCGCTGTCAACTAAACTAACAAAATGGAATGATTCAAAGCCGACGTTCTACGATTGCAGCCCGTCGCTGCGCACCAAAGCCGACTCGCCTTTCCCACCCATTTCCACAGCCAGTACCTGAGCCCAAACCTTTCGTCTTTTCCGAAAAGCGAGTAAAGTACGTCAGCGGCACGATTCACGAGGTATACGAATGACCGCACCCGGAACCGCACGCGAGGATCATCAATCGATGGAATTCAGCGTATCAAAATCCGCGCTTCTGAATGAGCTCAGCACCACGCAGGGCGTTGTGGAACGCAAAACCACCATACCGATCCTCTCCAATCTTTTGGTCGAGGCGCGCGGCTCACAGCTCACCATCACCGCCACCGACCTGGAGCTCAGCATTCGCACGTCCTGCGACGCCAAAATTAAAAAAGAAGGCGCCGGCACGATTCCCGCCAAGAAATTGCTCGAGCTCGTCCGTCTGCTTCCCGAAGGCGAAATCAAAATCAAGCTGCTAGACAATCACTGGGTCGAAATCGTTAGCGATAAGAAAAAATACAAACTCGTCGGCATGGCTAAGGAGAATTTTCCCGCGCTTCCCGTGATGCCTCACGTGCTGGTGAAGATCCCCGCGGCCACGCTGGAAAGCCTGATCGGCAAAACGAAATTCGCTATCTCCATGGAGGAATCCCGCTACACCCTCAACGGTGGCTTGCTGATTCTCAAGCCCGATACCTTGGCGATGGTTGCCACAGATGGTCACCGCCTGGCTCTCGCCGAGACCGACCACAAACTCAGCGGCCTCAATGGCGAAGTGAAAGTCCTTATTCCCAAGAAAGCCATGGACGAGGTTGAAAAGCTCTCCAGCGCTTCTGGCAGTGACGCGGAAATTGATTTCGCCAAGGACGAGAGCCACCTCTTTTTCCAGGTGGGTCACCGCCTGCTGATTTCGCGCATTCTCACCGGGCAATTCCCGAATTACGAAGCGGTTCTGCCTCGCGACAACAACAAGAGCGTGGTCATCGAACGCTCCGAACTAAGTGATGCCGTGCGCCGCGTTTCGCAACTCGCCGATCAGCGCTCACACGCCGTGAAACTTGCTGTTTCCACGGAAGGTATCGAAATTTCCGCCTCCAGCCCCGAGTACGGCGAAGCCAAAGAAAATATCGAGAAGGAATACAAAGGCGATCCCATCGCCATCGGTTTCAATTCCACGTACATGCTCGATTTTCTCGCCGCTGCCGCCGATGGCCCCATCAGCATCGAACTAAAAGACGAACAATCCGCCGGCCAGATGCGCCCTCTCGCCGACGAATCCTACCGCTATCGCTACATCATCATGCCCATGCGCATCTGAGCGCGCCGCTGTTCGAAACTGCGATTTCTGATCTGTCGCCACACTCGACAAATGCGATGCGAACTTGAGATTCCAATCTGGAATCTCAAGTTCAGCAGCGCACGGAGGCCGTCGCTATCTTCCGTATGCGTTTACCGAGCAAGGTGTGGCTATGCTCTCCAGTGTTTTGCGCAGTGAGCGCGCGGTGAAGGTGAACATCGCCATCATGCGAGCATTCGTGCAACTGCGCGAGATGCTCGCAACCAACCAGCAACTCCGCCGAAAAATCGAAGAAATGGAAAAGCGATACGACGCAAAATTTCAGATTGTTTTCTCCGCGATTAAACGCATGCTGGAAGCGCCAAGGCCAGCCCAACACGCCATAGGATTTCACGCCGCCAAAGAACGAAAGGTCAAAAGCGGTCCTCCATCATCGAGTCGAATCAACAATAATTCCGCCCTGCGCGGCTAAACGCAAACCTGCACTCTCCCATCCGTAACTAATTGTATCCACTTGGCTTAACCTGCATTCTTCCTCCATTTAAATTTGGGATTTTGCATCCGATCGGTTACAATAACTGTGTTGCTGGTTCGCTGTTCGGTTCCTCTTAATCGGCACGTCGGCCAAGCAAAATCAGCACCGAAATTCGGCTCCGCGCCAGGAGCCGCCTTGCTGGTCGCTTGGAAGATTTACAGTCTTCGCCACGTCTCGCTGCGCGAGATGGGATGGAGCAGGAGCCCTACGAGTTTCGCGCGCGAGCGTTCGGAACCATAAGGGTACGGCGACGTTCGGGACAATCCGCAAGCCCGCCATTCCTTGCTTCAAGAAAATGTGCGTTCTTTTGTGAGCGCCAGCGCTCGCTTTGTTGTTTGCGGTACGCCTGCCTGGCTGCGCACGCGCCAGGTACAGCGTCAGTTAGAAAAGATCCAGGAGAATAAATGGCTGAAAAAGAAATGGATCCAACCAAGCCAGGCGGCAAACACTATGATGCCGGTTCCATCAAGGTGCTGGAGGGCTTGGAAGCGGTAAGACTGCGGCCCGCGATGTACATCGGCTCCACCGGTGAGTTGGGTTTGCACCATTTGGTTTGGGAACTGGTCGACAACTCCGTCGACGAAGCCATGGCCGGCTACGCGGACGACATCTCCGTGATCGTGCACACCGACAATTCCGTTACCGTCGAGGACAACGGCCGCGGCATTCCCGTCGATATGCACGCCACGGAAAAAAAGCCCGCCGCTGAAGTCGTCATGACCGTATTGCATGCCGGCGGTAAGTTTGACAGCGACACGTACAAAGTTTCCGGCGGTTTGCACGGCGTCGGCGCCTCGGTTGTGAATGCGCTCTCTGACTGGCTGGAACTGGAAATCTCTCGCGACGGTTCCGTGTGGGAACAGACCTACGAAAAGGGCAAACCCACTTCCAAACTGAAGCAAACCGGAAAGACCCGCAAAACCGGCACCAAAACCACCTTCCATCCCGATCCCGGCATTTTCGAGAAGACCACTTTTAGCTACGACACGCTGGCGCAGCGCTTGCGCGAAATGGCCTTTTTAAACAAGGGCCTGAAAATTACGCTCACCGACGAGCGCACGGAAAAAACCGCCGAATTTAAGTTCAATGGCGGCATCGCGGAGTTTGTGAAACATCTGAACCGCGGAAAAGAAACCCTCCACGATTCGCCAATCTACATGGAAGGCAAACGCGGCAACGTAGAAATCGAAATCGCGCTGCAGTACAACGACACCTACGGCGAAAACGTCTTTGCTTACGCCAACGCCATCAACACTGTGGATGGCGGCACGCACCTTTCCGGCTTCCGCTCTTCGTTGACCCGCACCATTAACAGCTTCGCGGCCTCCGCCGGAATGCTCAAGGATCAGAAAGACGAAGTCACCATCACCGGTGATGATGTGCGCGAAGGCCTGGTCGCCGTCGTTAGCGTGCGCTTGCCGCAGCCGCAGTTTGAAGGGCAGACCAAGGGCAAGCTGAATAGCGACATCAAGGGCGACGTCGAACAGATTGTCAACGAACGCCTCGGCGAGTGGTTTGACAAGCACTCCACCGTGGCGCGCCGCATCATCGGTAAATGCATTGACGCGGCGCGTGCCCGTGAAGCCGCCCGCAAAGCGCGTGAGCTGACGCGCCGCAAATCCGCCATGGATTCCAGCGGCCTGCCCGGAAAACTAGCCGACTGCCAGGAGCGCGATCCGGCGCGCTGCGAACTGTTCGTCGTTGAGGGAGAATCGGCCGGCGGCTCCGCGAAAATGGGGCGCGACCGCAAGTTCCAGGCCATCCTGCCGCTCAAAGGTAAAATTCTTAACGTCGAAAAGGCCCGCTACGACAAGATGCTGGGCCACGAAGAAATTCGCTGCATCATCACCGCGCTCGGCACCGGCATTGGCAAGGATGATTTCGACGCCGGCAAACTGCGCTACCACAAAATTATCCTGATGACCGACGCGGACGTGGACGGCAGCCACATCCGCACGCTGCTGCTCACCTTTTTCTTCCGTCACATGAAGGAGCTGATCGAACGCGGCCACATCTACATCGCGCAACCGCCTCTCTATCGCGTGAAGCGCGGCAAAACGGAAAAATACATTCGCGACGAGCGCGATTTCGCTCATGAACTGATGAAGCGCGCCACGGAAGATCATGTGGTGAAAGCCCAGCAGGGCGTAAATCTTGAAGGCGCGAAGCTCACCAATTTCCTGCTCAACGTGCAGGAATACGAAGCCGCCGCCTTGAAACTCGGCCGTCGCTTGCGCGAACCGGCGCTGGTGGAACTGATGTCCGACAGCGGCCTCGAAAAGAAAACCGATTTCGAAGAAAAGAAAAACCTCGAGAAGCTGCTCAAGGAAATCGAAAAAGCCAAGCTCAAGCTCGAAGGCAAAGTGGTCTTCGACGAAGAGCATAGCTTGTACGAAATCCAGTTTGGCCCGCCGCACAGCCAGAAAATCAATTGGGCTGTGGCCAGCACCGCGGAATATAAGCGTTTGCGGGCTCTGGCGAAACAGATTGAAGAGTTCAATCACCCGCCGTTTATCGTGGCCCGCAACGGCGACAAAGTAGCCAAGGACAAAGCTACCGACGTTTTAAATTACGTCGTGGAAGACGCCAAAAAAGATTTCACCATCACGCGGTTTAAAGGCTTGGGCGAAATGAACGCCGAGCAGTTGTGGGAAACCACCATGAACGCGGACACGCGCACGCTGCTGCAGGTGAAACTCGAGGACGCCGTCGCCGCCGAAGATATTTTCACCACGCTAATGGGCGAAAACGTCGAAGCGCGCCGCAAATTCATCGAAGACAACGCGCTCGAAGTCGTCAACCTGGATATTTAACGGCGACGCGATGCTGTATCAAATCGGTTGGACCACGTTACCCGGGCTGCGCGGACTGAGTTGCAGCGAATTTCGCGCCACGCCGACGACCACACCAGACAACGAACGAGGTGTGGCGATCGAATTCGCTGATGAATTGCAGCGCGAGGTTTTTCTAAAGCAAGCGGAGGAATTTTTCTCTGCGCGCCGATTCACCAATGCGGCCGATGCCTTTGACAGCGTGAAAGCTTACGTTTTGGAAAAAGCGCCGCAGCGTTGTTAACTGGCAACTGTTAAGCGGCAACTGCAAAGTTTAAGACCAACGAACGAGGACACATGGCGGACGAGAAGAACACATCGATTTTGCTGCCGATTGATATTGAAGCCGAGATGAAGAAGTCGTATCTGGACTACGCAATGAGCGTGATCATCGCGCGCGCGCTGCCCGATGTGCGCGACGGATTGAAGCCGGTACAGCGGCGCATCCTGGTGGCCATGAACGACCTGGGCCTGGCGTCCAATCGCGGCTACCGCAAATGCGCGAAGATTTGCGGCGATACCAGCGGCAACTACCACCCGCACGGCGAAGCGGTGATTTATCCCGCGCTGGTGCGGCTGGCGCAGGATTTCAACATGCGCGCGCCGCTCATCGATGGGCAGGGAAACTTTGGTTCGGTGGACGGCGATCCTCCGGCGGCCATGCGGTATACGGAAGCGCGCTTGGCGAAGATCACCGAGGACATTCTCGCCGACCTGGAAAAAGAGACCGTCGATTTCATTCCGAACTTTGATCAGACGCGCGAAGAGCCCGTGGTGCTGCCGTCGCGCATTCCGAACCTCTTGGTCAACGGCGCGAGCGGTATTGCCGTGGGCATGGCCACCAACATTCCGCCGCACAATTTGCGGGAAATCGTGGAAGCCGCGATTTTGCTGGTGGACAAACCGGACGCGACGCTCGCCGAAGTGATGAAGATCGTGCAAGGCCCGGACTTTCCCACGGGCGCATACATCGCCGGGCGCGAAGGCATTCTCTCCGCGTATCGCACCGGACGCGGCAGCTTCATGATGCGCGCGAAAGCGGCCATCGAGGAATCCACCAAAGACCGCGAGAGCATCATCATTACCGAGATTCCGTATCAGGTGAACAAATCGCGCTTGATCGAGCGCATCGCCGAATTGGTGCAGAACAAAAAGATCGAAGGCATTTCCGATGTGCGCGATGAATCCTCGCGCGAAGGCATGCGCATCGTGATCGAGCTGAAGCGCGGCGAAGAGTCGCAGCTCATCCTGAACAATCTTTTCAAGCAGACGCAGATGCAGGAATCGTTCGGCATGATCCTGCTGGCCATCGTGGGCGGGCAGCCGCGCGAGCTGGGGCTGATTCCGCTGATCAAGCTGTTCATCGAGCACCGCGTGGAAGTGGTGCGGCGGCGCACGATATTCGAGCTGCGCAAAGCGGAGCAGCGCGAACACATCCTGGTGGGCTACCAGATCGCGCTGGACCATCTGGACAACGTGATTCGCATCATCCGCGGATCCTCCAGCCGCGCGGACGCCAAGGAAAACCTGTTCAAGTATTTCACCGAGCAGGACGTAACCATCACCGAGAATGGGAAGCAGCGCAAGGTGGAAGGCGTCAAGCTGGACGGGCGCAAATACCGCTTCCAGGGCGCGCCGGAGCTTGCGGCGCTGGGCAAAGACAACACGCTGGGACTGAGCTACGCGCAGATTGACGCGATTCTTGAATTGCAGTTGCACCGCCTGACGCAGCTTTCCATCGACGACATTCTCAAGGAACTGAAATCCATCCGCGATCTAATAGCGGAATTGCAGGAAATTCTAAATAGCGAGAAAAAACTGAAAGCGGTAATCACTGCGGAATTGCGCGAGGTGCACAAGGCGTACGGCGACGATCGCCGCACGCAGATTGTGGACAAGGTCGACGAAATCAAATTGGAAGACTTGATTGCCGACACGGAGATGCTGATTACCGTGAGCCATGCTGGCTACATCAAGCGGACGGCCGCGGACACCTACCGGCATCAATCGCGCGGCGGCAAGGGCAGAATCGGCGCGAAGACCAAGGAAGAGGACTTCGTCGAGTACCTGTTCATCGCCTCGGCGCACAGCTACATCCTGCTGTTCACGTCGAAGGGACGCGTGTACTGGCAGAAGGTGTATGAGCTGCCGGAAGCGGCGGCGGCGACGCGTGGCAAAGCTATTTCGAGCCTGGTGAAGTTCCAGGAGGACGAGAAGCTTACGGCCTTGGTGGCGGTGCGCGACCTGGAAGTGGCCGATACATTTGTGTTTCTGGCCACGAAGAGCGGAACGGTGAAGAAGTGCGCGATTGCAGAGTTTTCCAATCCGCGCTCGAGCGGGATCATCGCCATCAATTTGGATGGTACTGACGAACTCGTGGGCGCCAAGCTGACGGACGGAAAGAAAATGATCTTTCTCGCCAGCCACGAAGGGCAAGCGATTCTCTTCCGCGAGACGGAAGTGCGCGCGATGGGGCGGAATGCCGGCGGCGTGAACGGCATGGACCTCGACAAGGGCGACTATGTGGTGAGCATGGACGCGGTGACGCCGGACTTCGAGATCATCAAGAAAGCACATGACATCGAGACGGAAAATCTTGAGGAGCTGGAAAACGAGCAGATCAAGGAGTCGCTGAGCACGCTGATGCTGACGGTGGCGCAGAAGGGCTTCGGCAAGCGGACGCCGCTGGCGGAATACCGGATTACGTCGCGCGGTGGCAAGGGCGTGGTGAACATGAAGACCACGGACCGCAACGGGTCGGTGGTGGCGACGCTGCAGGTGACCGAAGAGTCCGACGTGATGATCATCACGCACAACGGGAAAGTGATCCGCGTGCACGCGAACGAGATTCGCGAGGCGGGGCGGTCCACGCAGGGCGTACGGCTGCTGCGGCTGGATGAGGATGACAGCGTGGCGGCGGCAGCGGTGCTGCAGGAAGAATCGGAAGAAGAGAAGAAGTAACGGCGCTCTTTCCAGCGATTCGGGCTGGTTTGGCGGCGCTGCTGGGTGCCGATTGTGCCTGGGTACCCCCCTAGGGTTTTTTGTAAGTGTTCATTCTAGAGCTAGTTAAAGTCCTTTGTTTTGATACAGTTTTGTAAGTGTTCATTCTGCGGCGGTTAGAGGGCGTTTCTGTTGGCGACGTGGTTAACCCCCTTTCGGCTTCTGCCGCTGTGCATCTCGTAGTCTGGATCCTCCTCGGTTATGTACAAAAAGGCGACCGCTCCCCCCTGACGGGGCAAGCAGAAGGCGGCCGCTACAACGACCTTCAATCGTTAATCCTGAGGAGCGGTGGTTCGCAAAGGCCGCAGGGCTCAAACCCGGTCGCCCTGCGCTACAGGTGGCAGGGTGCCAGGCGGCGTACCCCGTTGAGGGAGTGCTGGCGTCTCAGGGAGTGCAACCTTTTCAAGCTACGTGACTTAGATTCGTTCCGAGATTTCGTTCGGGTGACTAGGTTGTGTCTGGTTGTGCAGAGGATGAGGCGCACTTCTACCTGAGAGCTATAGTGCCGCGACAGTCACTTATTGTCAATAATAATCTTTGCGGCGGCGAAAAAAACTTGGATGGTGTTCGAACTAATGTGGAGCGGGTGTGGAAGTACCCAAGGGGCGGAGGTGGTAAAATTTCGGTCATGAAAACTACCAAGTTTAAGAAACTAAGGATTTTAGGCGTGGTGCTGGCGGCTAGTGGAACGCTGGGATGGGGCGTGCGGGCGGCGCCGCCGGCTAAAGACAAAGGGCTGGAGCTGGTGTTTGTGGGAACGTATACGAACAAGACGGAGAGCAAGGGGATCTATGCGTTCCGGTTTGATGCGCGTTCCGGGAAGATTTCTGGATTGGCGGTGGCTGGGGAGTCCGTGGATCCGTCCTTTGTGGCGGTGAGCGGCGACGGGAAGTTTTTGTATGCGGTGAATGAAGTGGGGAATTATGCGGGGACAAAGGGCGGGGCGGTGAGCGCCTTTGCGATTGAGCGGGCGAGCGGGAAGTTGACGCTGTTGAACCAGGTGGCGTCCGGCGGGGCCGATCCGTGCTTTGTTTCGTTCGACAAAACAGCTAAATACCTTTTCGCGGCCAACTATACGGGCGGGAGCGTGGCGGTGTTTCCGATTGGCCCGGACGGGAAGCTGGGGACGGCGGCGACCGTGGAGCAGCACCAGGGACATAGCGTGGACGAGAAGCGGCAGGAAGGGCCGCACGCGCATTGGATTGCCACGTCACCGGACAATCGCTACGCGCTGGAAGTGGACCTGGGGCTGGACGAAGTGCTGGTGGACAAATTTGACGCGGCGAGCGGGGCGATCACGCCAAACGATCCGCCGTTTGCGAGAGTGGAGCCGGGAGCGGGGCCGCGGCATTTGGCGTTTAGCCCGAACGGACAATTTGTGTTCGTGACGAATGAGATTGGGTCGACGGTGACGGTTTTTTCGTATGACGCGGCAACCGGGACGCTGGAAGCGAAGCAGGCGATTGGCACGCTACCCGCGGACTATAACGGGCCGAACGATACCGCGGAGATTGCAGTGCATCCTTCGGGGAAATTTCTGTATGTTTCGAACCGCGGGCGGGACAGCATCGCGATTTTTGGAGTGGCCCCGAAGACCGGCGTGCTGACGTTCGTGGGAGATTTTCTGACGCGCGGGAAAACGCCGAGGAATTTTGTGATCGATCCCTCGGGACATTACCTGCTGGCGGCGAACGAAGACACCAACGATATTGAGGTGTTTCGGATTGATGGGAGCACTGGGGAGCTGTCGTTTACGGGGGAGAAGTTGGAAGTGCCGGCGCCGGTGGATATTGTGTTCGCGGGGCTGAATTAGTGTTGGTTGCTGGAACTTCCCATATGGGGACTTCTGGCCCGGAATAGTTTCCGGTGGCCCGTGATCCGGACAAAATCAGGCCTAACAATGCTAGCGATCAGAGGCCATGTCCTGCAGATTCGGAGTCTTACGCTATGCTGGCGGCCAGGATCGCTGAGGTTTCACTGGTATGTCTGCCACGTATTTGGTCATTTGGAGGATATGGTCTTCAGTCGCTTATGTTTATTGGGGAAAGCAGTTCTTTCTG
>Ga0209139_10000744_pt1 | contig 11673 bp, 10 predicted proteins | sample BogFormECP14_OM3_FD_188246 | JGI IMG/M metagenome (GOLD analysis project Ga0209139, IMG submission 188246) | Bog forest soil microbial communities from Calvert Island, British Columbia, Canada - ECP14_OM3 (SPAdes) (version 2) | ecosystem: Environmental > Aquatic > Freshwater > Wetlands > Bog ...
GATGGAGGGTGGGATGCCCGAGACGTTCGAGCAACTGGACGAGCTTCTCGTCACCCTGGGCGCGAGCGTGGGACGGTCATGAAGTCGTCGATCTCGCGGTCGGCCGCCTTGATCTCAGATTCTCGCCGTTCGTGAATGCCACGCTCGAGCGACGTGGACGGCAATAGCGTTCGCAGGCTGTGTCATATCGACGGAGAAATCATAGGAACAGTATTCGTGGGTCGCGAGATGCTCTCGCGCTTCCCCTATGGTGCGATTGCCCCTCAAACGCTCGCGATGCTCCAGCTCCTCGATCGGCGCCAACATGCCGACCCAAAACACGTCGAAGGGCAGCAGCAATCGATCCAGGTCGGCACGCCACGATGCCTTTTCGACGATGTGCTCCACCAACAGGTCGAGCCCTGCTGACGCGAAAGCCGCAATCGACTGATGAAACCCGGCAAAGAAGGCCTCGCGTCCTTTCGAACGCGCTTTGCGTGCGGTCGGTCGGAATCCTTCGTCGGCGAGCTGATCGGAGGCGTAGTAGCAGAAAGAGTCGGGGAGCAGCGGCCGCAGTTCGCCTACAAGCGTCGTTTTGCCTACGCTTGACGTCCCATTCAGCATGATGATGCGCGCTGTCATGGCGAGGAGCATAGACTACATTCGTACGGTCGTGTTCCAGCCCGATATCGGCTGGTGCAGAAATCAAGATATTCGCAACAGCGATTTTGGCTCGAAAATCGGGGACTTTTGAGAGATCGCGCCCCATCTATTTTCAGGGTATGTGCAAAGAGGCAATAGATCTTATCGAAAGTCTCCGCAGACCGGCCAATACCGCCGAATCTCCGTTCGCAGACTGACAAAATCAGCAGATGCGATGATGTCCAGTGTTCTACGCAGCGCTTCGTCGAGCGCCCGCAGCGTTTAAGTCGAAGGAACGCGCACGGTTTCCCCTTGCCGCGCGGCGTCTAAAGCCAACCGGTGAAGACGTCAGTTCCGCGTTTGCGCAATTGGCCGCCGATGACGACTCTCTGGATTTCGGAGGTGCCTTCCCAGATGCGGTCGACACGCACCTCGCGATTCAGCCGCTCCACGGCGTTTTCGCGCATATAGCCGCGCCCGCCGAAAATCTGCACGGCTTTGTCGAGCACGCGGCCGGCCATCTCGGACGCCTGCAGCTTCAGTGCGCTCGCTCGCGCGTGGACGAGTTTGCGGTCGACGCCGCTGTCGATCTCCCAGGCTACACGGTAGACCAGACTCTTCGTCGCCATGATCTCCACCGCCATATCGGCGAGCATGAACTCGATGGCCTGGAAATCACGGATGGCGCGGCCGAACTGACGCCGCTCGTTCGCCCATGCATTGGCGAGCTCGAAGGCGCGGATCGCGGCGCCCAGCGTATTGGCCGCGATTTGCAGCCGAGCCTCGACGAACCAGTCCTTCGTCAGCTCGAGGCCTCCGCCGACCGCGCCCAGAACGCGGTCCTCGGCGATCTCCACATTTTCGAACACGAACTCGGGGTGACCGAACACGTAGGTGTGGGTGAACTTGGGCTCGCGCGCGATGCGAACCCCGGGAAGAGCCTTGTCGACGAGAAACAAGGTCGGCTTGTCCGGGTCGCCGTCTACGTTGGCGTGAACGATCAAATAGTCGGCGACGTCGCCCGAGGTCACGAACCATTTCTCGCCGTTGAGGACGAAACGTCCGTCACGCCGGTCGGCGCGGGTGCGGACCATGCGGGGGTCGGAGCCGGCGCCCGGCTCAGTGACGGCGACAGAAGCGCGGCGCTCCATGAGGCAGCTCGGGCGAAGATAAGCGTCGATTTGCCGTTGCGTGCCGTGCTTCAGCGCGACCGCGGGATGGGGCACGATCGCCCAGAGGGCGCCTGTCGCCTGGCCCAGTTCCTCGCCAATCAACGTCTGCTCGAGCTGCGAGCACCCCTGGCCCCCGACTTCCCGCGCGTGATTGATGCCGTTCAGGCGATGCTCCCTCACGGCGTGGCGCAAGCGATCCAGCGTCGCCGCCGGCAGCGAGCCTGTCATCTCCAGCTCGATCTCATGGGGAAACAGCTGCTCTTCGGCGAAAGCTTTGGCGCGGCGTTGCCAGTTCAGCGCCTGGGGGGGCAAGGAAAGATCCATCAATTGGCCTCCGGTCTGGCGACGATGAGGGAGTCGAGGGCGAAAATGTCCCGACCTGCGACGAGTGGGTTGACGTCGATCTCTGCGATCCAATCGACGAGTTCCGCCGCCAGCACCGAGAACAACGCGACGACTTCGGCCAGACGCGCCATATCGACGGCGGCCCCGCCGCGATAGCCGTTGAGCAAGCGCCGAAGCTTCAGGGCGTCGAGCAGCCGGTGCGCCGTCGCCCGCCCGAACGGCGCGAGCGCGGCGCGCCGATCGTCCAGCAGTTCGACCATTGTGCCGCCTGCGCCGACCATCACGACGGCGCCGAACTGCGGATCGCGAACCATCCCCAACGACAGTTCGACGCCGGGCTGCGCCATGGGCGCGATGAGCGCGCGCGGGCCGAGTCTGCTCGACAAATCGGCATAGGCCTCGAGGAGGCCTCGTTCGTCGGTCAGGCTAAGGCGCACGCCGCCGACATCGGATTTGTGCAGGACGCCCGGCTCCGCTGTCTTGCAGGCAACGGGATAGCCGAGTTTCGCGGCCGCCCGACGAGCCTCGTCGAAACTTGCAATCACGATATGCGGAATGGTTGGCACGCCCCAGGCGTCGAGCAACGACAGGCTGGCAGCCTCGTCAAACGCCCCGGCGCCCGGCCGCAGCCGCGCGTGGACGCGTTGACGGTCAGAGGCGCGCAATGCGGGAGGCAAAGGCGGTGGATCGGAGGGCCGAGCCTGGAAGTCGCGATAGGCGAAGGCGCCGCGGATCGCAGCGAGCGCGTTCATCGTGCCGTCGAGCACAGGCGCCCCTGCGAGCGTGAGTTCGAGCGCTAAGGCTTCGTGGCGGACCTGAGTGTAATTGGTCGCGACGGCGACGAGCTTGTCCGACGCGCGCGCGGCGGCGAGCGCCGCATCGGCGAAGCCGCGATGCAGATAATAGTCGTCGCGGATATCTGCGTTGAGCAGGCCGAGCGCGGCTTCGGGATCGGCGAGGAGATCGCCGAGGCAATGGGCGAAATGGGCGACGAAGTCCGTGCCCGTGCCCCAGGCGTCGAGCGGATTGGCGGCTTCGAGTCCAGGGTCCAGCCTCGCGGCGATCGCGGCCTTCGTCTCCAGGGAGATCGCAGCGAAAGGGACGCCGGCGCGCTCGGCCAGATCGATCATCAGTTCGCGCTCTCCGCCAGAATCGCCGATCGCGACGAGGCCGCCCCGCGCGACACGCCGCTCCGTCGACAACAGCAGCATTGTGGCGGCGAGTTCGTCGAGCGTCTCGACCCGGATCACGCCGTAGTGATCGAACAGGGCGGAATAGGCGAGGTCGCTGCCCGCGAGCGCACCTGTATGCGTGAGCGCGCCTGCCGCCGCCGCCTCGGTGCGGCCGACTTTGAGCGCGACGACCGGGACGGCGCGCTCGGCCGCGTGCTCGAGAGCCTGCGCGAAGCCCAGGGGATCGCGAGCCGACTCCAGGAACAGGCCGACCACTCTCACCTCCGGCCGTTCGACCGCGTAGGCGATGTAGTCGGCGACTGTCGCCGTGGCTTCGCCGCCAGGGGACACCGCCAGCGCGAAGCGCAGGCGGGGATCGTTATGCGCCAGCGCGCCAAAGACGCTGCCGGAATGAGCTATGAAGGCGATCGAGCCCTGCGCGGGCTGGCGCGGGCTCGGAAAGCCGCACACCCATACGTGATCGAGCTCGTTGTAGAAGCCCATGCAGTTCGGCCCGCAGATGGGGATGCCGGCTTCCCGCGCCATTCGCGCCAGCCGTTGCGCCAGAGGAGGATCGCGGTCGCCCGGCGTGAAGCCGGAGGCGAAGATGACGGCGGCTTTCGCGCCGGCCGCGATGGCCGCGGCCAGCGTCTCCTCCAGCCGCTCGTTCCTGACCGATAGAACCGCGAGATCGGGAGGAGCCGGAAGATCGGCGAGCGTGGCGACGCAAGGGTAGCCTTCGATCTCGCTGCCGTTCGGATTTACCGCATCAACGACGCCCCTGAAACCGCCGCGGCGGATCATCCGCATCATGTCGCGCCCCGGCGTGTTCGGCCTCGCGCTCGCCCCGACGAAGGCGATGCGGCGCGGCGCGAGGAGCGGCGCGAGGCGGTCCCCGTTTATCAACGACTTCATAGCAGCATCGCTCATTCGAGTTGCATGCGGCTCCAGTCGTTTTCGTATTTCGCTGAATACAGAGCCGCCTGCTCCTCGTTGAGGATGAGCACGTCCTTAATGTTTTCCGGCGCAGTGACCATCATTTTGCGCTGCTCCGGCGTCCCCTTCGCCGCCGCCTCCCCAAGAACGGGCCCGTAAATGCCCAGGTCCAAGAGGCGCGCCTGCGCTTCCGGCGAGATCGCATAATTGATCGCCTCCATCGCGAGTTTGGCGTTGGCCGCGCCCTTCGGTACGACCCAGGCGTTGCCCCAGGCGATGCCATCTTCATAGGTCATCGCGACGGGCGCTTTCTCCTTGATGATGGCGAGCACGCGCCCCGACCAGGCCGACGACATGGCGAGTTCCCCGGAAGAGAGGAGCTGTGGCGGCTGGGCGCCGGCTGTCCACCAGACTTTCACGTTCGGCTTCAGCTCGCGAATCTTGTCCATGGCGAGTTTCACCTTGTCCTCGGTCATGGGATAGACTTCCGCGCGCGGCGTGCCGGCAGCGAGAAGAGCGGCCTCGTAGTTGTAGTAGAAGAATTTGTAGAGACCGCGAGGACCAGGGAAGGTCTTCACGTCCCAGAAGTCCTTCCAGGATTTCGGCCCTTGGCCTTCCGGGAACGCTTTGACGTTCCAGGCGACGACGGTGGCGCCCGTGGACGTGAAGATTCCCTTCGGAGCCACCCAGCTCGCGTCGAGCGCCTTGGCGTTCGGGATCAGCGACATGTCCAGCGTCTCGAGCAGATCGGCGCCCTGCCAGATAAAGCGGCCGCCGACATTGACGAGATCCCATTCGGGCTGGCCCGACTGCACCATCGCCTTCAGCTTGGCGTAGTTGGTCGGCGAGGCCGCCACGACTTCGAAACCCCTGATCTTCCCGAAGGGCTCGAGCAGCGCCGACTTTTCGAGGTCGCTGAGCGCTCCGCCCCATGAGCAGAACGTGATTTTTGTCGCATCGGCATGGGCGCGGCCCATGAAGCTCGTCATCGCCCCGGCAGCTCCGGCAGCGATCAGATGTCGTCTCGTCAGCATGATGTTCTCCTCCCTTACGATGACTCCGGCAGGATCGAGACGCGCTCCCGATCCCAACCGATCTCGATCTCATCGCGCGCCGGCGTGTCGGAGCTGAATAGCCGCGACCATAGTTCGACGCCGCTCGGCAGAGCAAGCCTGAGCGCTGCGATCTCTCCGAGGAATATGCGCTCGACGATGCGCGCCGGCTGGCCGCCGGCGACCAGCCGAACGTGCTCCGGCCGGATCAGCGCGCATGCGGTTTCGGCCATCCGCAGGCGCTCCGCCGCGTATCCGACGATCGGAGCGGCGAGGCCATCGGCGCAGAGCGTCGCGCTCCCGTTTCGCAGCTCCACCACGCGGCCGGCGATCAGATTCGAGTCGCCGAGAAAGCGCGCTACGAAGGCGTCGACGGGCCGGTTGTAAAGCTCTCGCGCCGTGCCCAGTTGCACCATGCGGCCGCCGCGCAATACAGCGATGCGGTCCGACATGACGAGCGCTTCTTCCTGGTCGTGGGTCACATAGAGCGTGGTGCGCGGTCGCGCGACATGCATGCGTCGTATCTCGATCTGCACGTCTTTGCGCAATTGCTTGTCGAGCGCGCCCAGCGGCTCGTCCATCAACAGGATGTCGGGCTCGATCACTATCGCCCGCGCCAGAGCCACACGCTGTTGCTGGCCCCCGGACAGACTGCGCACAGATCGCCTGCCAAAGCCGTCGAGACGCACCGTCCGTAGCGCCTCTTCGACCCGTCGATCAAGATCTGCCCGCGCTATCTTGCGGACCCGCAGCCCATAGGCGACGTTCTCGAATACGTCGAGATGGGGGAACAGCGCGTAGTTCTGAAACACCATGCCGATATTGCGACGACGTGGTGGCTCGGCTGTGACATCGCGCCCGGCGACGAAGAGCGAACCCGCCGTCGGCTCTGTATAGCCCGCGCAGATGTTGAGGAGCGTCGTCTTGCCGGAACCCGAAGGTCCGAGGAAACTGACGAACTCGCCCGATGCGATCTCGAGATCGAGTGGCAACAGCGCCTCGAAGGCGCCGTAGCGCTTTGCGATCCCACAAAACGCGACCGCGCTCACGCTGTCCCCCGCGTCGCGAGCCGTCCCACGGCCGACCCGATGACGGCGAGAACAATCATGATCGTCGCGGCGACCGCGACGACGGGGGTATATTCTACGCGCACATCCTCCCAGATGCGCACCGGCAGCGTCTTGACGTTCGGACCCGCGAGGAAGACCGCGAGCACCACCTCGTCGAAGGAGGTGACGAAGGCGAAGACGCCGCCGCCCAACATGCCGGGCAGAATCGACGGCAGCGTCACTGTGCGGAATACGCGCCACGGATTCGCGCCGAGCCCGCTCGCAGCGAGGGCGAGACGCGGATCAAGCGCAGCGACCGATACGCCGACGTTCAAGACCACGTAGGGCAGCGCAAGCATCGTGTGGGCGAGCACGAGGCCGAGCGTGCTTCCCACCAGACCGAACGAACGGGCGAGCGCGTAGAGCCCGACTGCGAGCACGATCACGGGCGCGACCAGCGGGCCGAGGAAGAGTCCGGAAGCGATCGTCCTCATGCGCGGTCCCAGCCTCGGGAGGCCGAGCGCGGCCGAGGTTCCGGCCGCCACCGACAGCAGGCAGGAGAGCGTCGCGACCTCGAAGCTCGTCATGAGCGCGCGGAACCAAGAGGCGTCCGCGAAGAAGGCCTCCCACCAGCGCAGCGACCAGTCGTGCGGCGGCAATTGTAGAAAACTCTGTTTGCTGAACGCGAGCGGCGCCACCGCGAGAACTGGTATTACGATCGCGGCGGCCAGCAGCGCCGCAAAGGCTTTGGTCCAGGCGCCAGCGGGGGTCACCTGACCTCCGATAATGCGCCGACCGGCACGAAGCGCCCGGCGAGGCCGATGACCGCGAGCGCCATGACGAGCAGCGTCATAGAAGCGGCCGCTGCGAGCGGCCAGTCGAGACGTTCCTCGACGAAGGAATCGATCAGCATCGAGATCGTCGTGTCGGACGGACCGCCCAGCAGGGCCGGCGTTACGAAGAAGCCGAGCGAAAGGAGGAAGGTGAAGGTCGCCGCGGTCGCCAGCCCGCGCGCCGAAAGCGGCAGCAGCACGCGCCTGAATGTCGTCGCAGGCGAAGCGCCGAGGCCGCCGCTCGCGCGCAGCAAGGCGGGGTCGATGCGCGATAGGGCTGCGTAAATCGGCAATACCGAATAAGGAAGCAGGACATGCACCATCCCGATCGCCACGCCCGGAAAGGCGAAGAGGAGAGGCAACGGCCGGTCGACGATCCCGAGCGCCACGAGGAAGCGGTTGAGAGGGCCGTTGCTCTCCAGAATCAACATCCAGGAGAATGTCCGCACCAGCACACTGATCCATAGCGGCAGCACGACGCAGGCGAAAATGACGGCGCGCCAAGCCGCCTCGAGCCGGATGAGCATCAGCGCGAGCGCAAAGCCGATGGCGAGACTCACAGCCGTCACGACGAGCGCCAGGATGACGGTATTCCTCAGCACTATTCGGTAGACGTCGACCGTCGCTAATTCGCGATAGGCTGCGAGCGGACCAGCCGGCGCGGAGAAGCTCAAGATCGCCAGACGGATCAGCGGCGCCACGAATCCCAACGAGATGATCGCCATGGCAGGTGCCAGCAGCAGCGCGGCGGCGGCGACACGCGCTGTCTGCTGCCGGCGGCCCGCGTTCACCGCCGTCCGTCCCTTAAGATCTCGCGCGCGGCGTTATGACCGACGACGGCTCCGACGCCCCCGCCCGGATGGGCGGATGAACCGCATTGGTAGAGCCCCTTGATCGGCGTTCGATAGTCGGCCCAATGAGGCGCGGGCCGCGCCCAGAAGAGCTGATCGATCTGCAACTCGCCATGGAAAATATGGCCATGGGGCGAGCCGATCTTCGCCTCGATGGCGGGCGGCGTCAGCACCTGCATGTCGATGATGCCGCTCGAAAAGCCCGGCGCATGTTCGTCGATCACGCGCATGACATTCCGCACGAGCTCGTCCTTTCGCGTGGTCCAATCGCCCTCCTTCAGCGTGTGGGGCGCATGGCCGCCGAAGAGATGGACGACATGCTTGCCTGGCGGCGCGATGGTGTTGTCGACGAAACTCGGCGTCACCGGCGTCACGAACGGCTCGCGCGACATGTCGCCATATTTGGCGTCGTCATAGGCCCTCTCGAGATATTCGATCGTCGGCCCGATGTGCGTATAGGTCGGATAGGCGAAGCCGCAGGCTTGCGGATCGAACGACGTGTAGCGCGGGAGCGCTTCACAGGCGATGTTGATCTTGAAAGCACTGGAATACGTGCGGTAGGCCTCGACGTCGCGCACGAAATCGGGCGGCAGCTGCGACTTGTCGAGAAATTTCAGAAACGTCAGCTTCGCCGAAACATTGCTCGCGATGATGCCGGCCTCGTAGCGGGCGCCGTCCGCGAGCGTCACGCCGGTTGCGCGTCCGTTCGCCGTCTCGATCGAGGCGACTTCGCAATCCGTTTTGATGACGAGGCCTTTCTCCTGTCCCGATCGGGCGATGGCTTGGGTGATCGACCCCATCCCGCCGCGAATGAAACCCCAACCGCCGGCGCCCGCATGTTCGCCCATCAGGTGGTGCATCACGACATAGGCGGAGCCGGGACTCTTTGGCCCGACAAAAGTGCCGATGCCGCAGTAATAGGCGAGCACCGCCTTGACCTCGGAACTCTCGAACCATTCGGAGAGGTAGTCGTCGGCGCTCATCGTCATCAGATCGACGAGGCGAAATAGTTTGTCGCCGACGCGGCGATATTTCCAGAGGAACTTGGCCGTCTCCTTGAAAGAGCGCCAGTCGCGGCATGATGGATCGGGAGGCGTATCGAGCAGAATCTTGCGCATGATTTTGACCGAATCCATGAGATAGCGGTCAAACTCGGGATAAATCGCCGCGTCTTTCGCCGAGAAGCGCGCGAAGGACGCCTGTGTCTTGGCGACGTCGTCGGCGAAGACGATGTAGTTCTTCCCGGCAAGCGGGCCGAACATATCGGTCGCCGGAAGCACCTCATAGCCAAATCTCGCGAGTTCGAGATCTGCGATCACCTTGGGATGCAGCAGGCTCATCAAATAACTGAATACCGAAAACTTGAAGCCCGGAACCACCTCTTCCGTCACCGCGGCCCCGCCGGCCACGTGGCGACGTTCCAGCACGAGCGTCTTCAGGCCGGCGCGGGCGAGATAGGCGCCGCAGGTCAGTCCATTGTGGCCGGCCCCGATAATGATGGCGTCGTAACGTTCGGCCATACCTTCATATCCCCGGCGACTTCGCTTGCATTAAAAATTTGATGCGATATTTTGTCAACGGTAAAAATTTGTCATGGGTCGCATCGCCGCTTGCCACCGAATCGCGCCGAAGCATCGTCTGAGCCGCTCGACCCGAGCCAGCCGCGCCTGATCGGGCGTGAGATCCGCGGGCTGCGGAAAGCGCGCGCCATCACGCTGACGGAACTCGCCGCGGCGAGCGGCCTGTCGATCGGTTATCTCAGCTTGCTGGAGCGCGATCGCGCGACGCCGTCGATCAAGGCGCTGCATGCGGTATCGCGCGCGCTCGGCGTCACCATCAGCTGGTTTTTTGAAGCCCATGACGTGCCGGAGGACGAGCGCGACCTCGTGGTGCGGCGCGCGCGTCGTCGTCGGCTGGATTATTCGGCCGGCGTGGTCGATGAACTGCTGAGCCCCAACCTGACGGGCGCGCTGGAGCTTCTGTCGTGCCGGTTCCCTCCCGGCGCATCATCAGGCGAGGAGCCTTACACGCACGCCGGCGAAGAAGCAGGGGTCGTGCTTCGCGGCCGACTGGAGCTCTGGGTCGACGGCCGCATGGTAACGCTGGAGGCGGGCGACAGCTTCGGCTTTCAGAGCGCGCTGCCGCACCGCTACCGCAATCCGGGCCCGGACGAGACGGAGGTGGTCTGGGCGGTCACCCCACCGAGCTATTGAGCATGAGCCGCCTCGCCAATCTCTGGGAAGAGACCGCCGTCCCGTCGCCAGCTGTCGAACTGCTGGACGGCGGCGCCCGGACCGACGTGTTGGTGGTCGGGGCCGGCTATCTCGGCCTCTCGGCGGCTCTGCATATCGCGGAAGCGGGAGGCGAGGCCGTCGTGCTCGAAGCGGACGCGCCGGGGTATGGCGCGTCCGGGCGCAACGGCGGGCAGCTCATCCCCGGGCTCAAATACGATCCGGACGAGATCGAGGCTTCGCTCGGTCGCGAGCGGGGTGAGCGGCTATGGCGTTTTGCCGGCGGGACCGCCGATTTCGTGTTCGCCCTCGTCGAACGGCTCGGCCTGCGGGCCGAGGCCCGGCGCACCGCCTGGATCCAGGGCGTCCATTCGGAGAAGGCCGCCAAACTCGCGCGTTCCCGCGCCGAGCAATGGCAAAGGCGAGGCGCCGATGTCGCCTATGTCGGGGCGCAAGAGGCCGAACGCCTGATCGGATCCCGCGCCTATGTCGGCGCTTTCGTCGATCGCCGCGCTGGGCGCCTTCAGCCGCTGTCTTATGTGCGCGAACTCGCGCGGGCGGCGATCGCAGCGGGCGCGCGAATCCATGGCGGTTCGCGAGTCGTTTCGCTCGACAGACAAGGCAGCGGTTGGAGGGCGACGACAGCGACGGGGGCGCAGGTCGTGGCCGGAAAGGTTCTTCTTTGCGCAAACGCCTATTCGGACGGGTTGTTCCCGGAGCTGCCGCGCTCAATTGTCGCCGCGACGTCGCTGCAGATCGCAACCGAGCCGCTGCCCGAGGCGCTTCGAAGCGCGGTTCTCCCCGGCGGCGAGGTGTTGTCTGACACGCGCAAAGTGATCCGCTATTGGCGGCTCGACGATACGGGACGCCTGCTGATGGGCGGTCGAGGACCCTATCGCGAACCGGGGCCCGAAAGCGATTGGGCGCATCTGGCGCGTGCCGTGCCTGCGCTCTACCCGGCCCTGCGCGGGATCGCCTTCTCGCATCGCTGGGGCGGGCGCGTGGCGATCCATCCGGATTACTGGCCGCGGCTGCATGAAGTGCGCTCCGGCGTCCTTGCGGCGATCGGCTGTCAAGGACGCGGGATCGGCTGGCAGACAGCGATGGGCGCCGAGCTCGCGCGCCTGGCGAGGGACGCGGCTCACGAGCCCATCCTTCCCATTTCGCCTATCAAACCGATCCCGTTCTCGCCGCTGAAGCGCTTCGGCTTTGCGGCGGCGCTCACGACGATGCGGGCGCTCGACCGGCTCGGCCTTTCCTAAGGCGTCACCTCGAGGGAGAACAGGATGTCGGATACTGAGACGCTCTTGATTGAACGGCGCGGCGCGGTCGCTATCCTGTCGTTCAATCGTCCACGCGTGCTCAATGCCTTCGACGGCCCGCTTGTCGAAGCGACGACGCGGGCGATGGC
>Ga0209139_10000745_pt1 | contig 11660 bp, 10 predicted proteins | sample BogFormECP14_OM3_FD_188246 | JGI IMG/M metagenome (GOLD analysis project Ga0209139, IMG submission 188246) | Bog forest soil microbial communities from Calvert Island, British Columbia, Canada - ECP14_OM3 (SPAdes) (version 2) | ecosystem: Environmental > Aquatic > Freshwater > Wetlands > Bog ...
GACGCGGTTGAGTTGCCCACTGCCGGAACTGGGAGCGATGACGGCCGCTCCGGCGTAAGTCACAGAGAGGCACATTCGTGAGCGACGCGCCGCAGAAGAAAAAAGAACTTTCGTCCGAGATGCGCATTCTGATCGCCTCGATTCTTTCGATGGCGGTAATTTTGTTGTGGGCGAAATTTTTTGCGCCGAAGGCTCCGCCACGACAAGCGAATCAACCGGCGGTCACGGCCCCCGCGCCAAATCCCAGCTCCACAACTCCGACGTCCCCTTCGCAGGTATCGGCAGTCGCCGGCGGCAAGCAGGTGTCCGTACCCGGGGTCGCCACGGGCCTCGCGCCTTCCAACGCTGCGGCCATGCCGCCTAAATCCGCCGAGCAAGAGCGCACGATCGTCGTCGAAAACGAGCTGTATCACGTGGAAATTTCAAACCGCGGTGGCGTCGTAAGAAGCTGGCAGTTGAAGAAGTACATGGACGATTCGAAACCGCAGCGCGTTCTGGACGTTGTGCATCCACAAGCCGCGGAGCAAGTCGGCGGCTGGCCATTCGCCGTGGTGCTGGACGATCCGCAACTCCAGACGCAGGCAAATTCCGCGTTGTATTCGATTGACATCCCGAGCTACGCGACAAACGTTCCTGACACAGTCCTGAGAGCCCCAGCGGAATTGGAATTCACCTGGAGCGATGGCCACCTCGAAGTGACCAAAACTTTTCGCTTCGATGATTCTTACGTTGTGCACGTTGAAACCGCAGCGAAGTTTAACGGCACCCCGCTCAAAGCCGGCCTGGCGTGGATCGGTGGCTTCGGCGATTTGACGGTGCAAAACCCTATTCCGGTCGAAACGGTGAGCACCTTCTACAACGAAGGCGGCAAGGTAACGGACCTGCCGTACAAGAAGCTTGAAGGTCCGGAAAAATGGGGACCGGGGATTTGGGCGAGTGGCAAGGATTTCGCGGGAATCGAAGACCGCTATTTTGCCGCGGCGTTTCTGCCGGCAAACGGGGTCGCCTCTGGCTCGATCGAAACACGCTATTGGAAAGTGACGCGCACCATCCAGAAAGACGGGAAAGACGAGCAGGAGCCCGTATCGGAAGTGGCGGCGTCCACTTCATCCCAGCCGATGGCGTTACGCGTTTACGTCGGTCCAAAAGATTACGATGACTTGAAAGCGATGAAGCCGCCGTTGCAGTCCCTGGTGAACTTTGGATTTCTCGAGTTCATCGCGGAGCCGCTGTTCCACGGGCTCAAATGGCTGCACAAGTACATACCCAACTACGGCTGGTGCATCATCGTTTTGACGCTGATCATCAACATGCTGCTCTTCCCGCTGCGCATTTCCAGCTACAAAACGACGCTGAAAATGCAGCGTGTCGGGCCGGAAATCAAAGCGATCCAGGAACGCTATAAAAAATACAAGCTGAATGACCCGAAAAAACAGGAAATGAACAAGGAAGTGATGGCCATCTACAGCCGCGAGGGGATCAACCCGGTGGGCGGCTGCTTCCAGATGTTTTTGCAAATGCCGATATGGTTCGGGTTGAATAGCGCGCTGCGCTACGCTATCGAGTTGCGCCACGCGCGGTGGCTGTGGATCAGTGATTTGGCCGCGAAGGATCCCTATTACGTTTTGCCCGTCGTCGTGGGCGTCTCCATGTATCTCGTTTCGAAAATGACGCCGATGACGACATCCGATCCACAGCAGGCGCAGATGATGAAGATCATGCCGATCATGTTCGCGGGCAGCTTCATTGTTTTTCCGTTTTCGAGCGGCCTCGCGTTGTATATTCTCACCAGCAGCCTGGTGGGTATTGTGCAGCAGTGGTATTTGAACCGCACGCATCCCGCGCCTGCGGCGGCGAAACAAATTTCACGGGGCAAGAAATAAGAACTTCGCGAGAATCATTTAGAGCACGCGGACAAGCACGACCAGGTTTCGACGGAGACGCATGGCACAAGACCTCATCCGGGACGGCCAACTCGATCGGCAAGCGGCGGCCGACGCGCTACGTTCTTTTCTGGACGAGATTGTGCGTGTGTCTGGATTGGACCTGAAGGTGAAAGTGCATGCCGTCGAAGCATCCGCTGCCGATACTTCCGGCGGAGCGGAAGTCGTCGCGGACCTCGATGGACGCGACAAGGAGATTTTGCTGGAGCGCAACGGGGAAGTTTTAAAAGCCTTTGAACACCTTGCGTACCGCGCCTTGCGCCTCGAGCCCACCTATCACGAAAAAATTCATCTGGACTCCGGCGGCTATCGAGCGCTGCGCTTTGAGGAGTTGCGCATGACGGCGAAGGTTGCGGCAGAACGCGTTCAGAGTTCGCAGCAGCCGTTCCGGCTTAATCCCATGTCTTCGCGCGAGCGGCGCATTGTGCATCTGGCGTTGAAAGAAATGCCTGGCGTGCGCACCGAAAGCGTGGGCATGGGCGAAGAGCGCCAGGTGGTCATTCATCCGGCGAAGCCGAAGTAGTTTCCTCCGACGCAACCGCGCCATCACACTCGCCAGATTGTTTTCCTACCGCGCCCATCCCTGCGAGATGACCGCGCCGGATTCATCCATTTTTATGCGATACGTAAACGACGCTGGCCGGTCTCTGCGCACTTGCGGAAATCGCGCGTCGTAAATCTCCACGATGGCGTCGTTGCCTTCCTTGTGAAAACGCGTCACCGGAAAGCGCGAGAACCACATAACCGTTTGCACTTCCGGCAAGCGCTTCGCGGCGTCTATGTATTGATTCGGAATCGCGTCCGGATAATAGCGATGTTCCATGGAAGAAAGCGCCGGCGTCTCGCTGAGGTCGAGACGCACATCGTAGACGCCTTGCGGAGTGTTGATAAGCCCATCCCAATGCCAGAGCGACGGAGGAAGCGGGAGCGCGCCGAGCGACTGCACCTGAAGGTGGAAGAGTGAAGCGAAGTTTTTGACGCGTTCAATCGCCACGCGATGCGCGTAAAAAGCCGCAATCAGGTAAAGACAGGCAGCGACGAGCCCTGCGCGATTCCACGCAGCGTAGGGCACGCGCACTCCCTTGAAGCGAAGAGCCGGAAGAAGAAACAACACCGTGAGCAACAAAATAATCGCGAGGGCCGCTTGTGCAGAAATCGGCGCGCCGACAATTTTCAATAACGAGGCAATGACGAGCGATGCAAGCGTGCAGACAGACCAGGTGATAATCGCGCGATTCTTTAAGCCCTCCGCTTTCCTATAGACCCAAGCGAGAATTTGCGGACCGAGCAGAAGCGCGGTAAATGTGAAATCGATGATGAAGATCAAGTCCCACGCGGGCCGCGCCCAGTTCAGCGGCGACCAGATCATGGTGCCAAACGTCGTAACGAGGTCCAGAAGAATGTGGCTCAGAATTCCGACGGCGTAGATTCCCGTCAACGCCGCGAAGGATGGCGACTCCCATTTCCTCCATCGCGCGCACCAGCGTGTCAGAGCAGCTAGCGCCAGCGCCCAAATCGGCAGGCACACCAGCGAATGCGTGATGCTGCGATGCCACGTCATAACGAGCAGCGGATTGCTGGAGAACCACTCGCGAACCATGTCCGAGTCTGGAAAGATTGCGCCGAGCATCAACGACCACGTCACGATACGCGCGCGGTTCATCGGCTTGAACGCGAGCATATCTTCGCCGCGGAAAACTGCTTTGCTGATCAGCGCACCGGCGATGCCGTGAGTAATCGTGTCCATTCTATTTTTTACGCAGAACCTTTCCTGTGAGCTGCGGCGCCCTTTCCCTAATACGGCCGGAGAAATTCACAATTTCAAAGAACCCGGATCAATGGAGATGTTTTGGAAATGACGCGGCCGACTCGGCGAGCGGAGACGCCGTGGCGCTCGAGTGCCGTTAACGCGGCATCGGCGTGCTGCGGCGCGATGGCGACGAGAAAACCGCCGGAGGTTTGCGGATCGAAGAGAAGGTCCTGATATTCGGTCGGGACGCTCGGTTCGAATGCGGCGCATTCACCGACGAACGCTCGATTGTTTTTCAGTCCGCCGGAAAGATGGCCTTCGCGGGCGGCCTCGACAGCGCCAGGAAAATACGAGAAGGATGCGTGATCGATTTCAAGAGAGACTGGTTGGAGGCCGTTGGCTGCATCGCCGAGGGACATCTCGCGAGCGTGTCCGAGAAGACTGAAACCGGTCACGTCCGTGAGCGCGTGAATCGGCCTTTCGGTTTGTACTTTATCCTCCAGCTCGTGAAGCGCAGCAGCGGAGGCCGCATTGAGAGTGCTCATCGCGGCGACGGCCGCCGCTAGTGATTCTGCGGAAGCGCGATCTTTTTTCAGCGCCGTCGTAATGACCCCAGTTCCGAGAGGCTTTGTGAAAAGCAGCACGTCACCGGGCATCGCTCCCACGTTGCGCCAGACGCGCTTCGGATCGATGAGGCCCGTCACCGCGTAACCAAAAAGCATGTCTTCGTTGCGAACCGAATGGCCGCCGATAACGCTGCATTTTGCTTCGTTCATCTTGGCCAGACCGCCGCGAATAATTTGTTCGAGAATTTCTGGGTCGCCCTTTTCGGGAAAACCGACGATGGATAATGAGGAGACAGGCCGGCCTCCCATGGCATAAACGTCGCTCAGCGAATTGGCGGCGGCGATTTGCCCGAAGAGAAATGGATCGTCCACAATCGGCGTGAAAAAATCGACCGTCTGCACGAGCGCGAGCCCTTCGCTAATCAGATAAACTCCGGCGTCGTCGTTGGTGTCAAAACCGACAAGCACATTGGGATCTGTCTGGCGCGGGAGTCGGCGCAGGACGGCGTCGAGCGTCGCGGGATTCAGCTTCGCCGCGCAACCCGCTGCTTTTGCCATGGACGTGAGCTTCACTTGTGCCGCCAAGGGTTCACCTCGCTTGTGGTGCGACCATTATAGCTATAGCGATGCCTGGAACGTCGCCGCGGTAACACGCATTTCGAGCGGGGTCCTCGTGAGGTCCCTCGGAAGTTGCACAGCGCCTGCGAACGTGGTTTCATCTCGGCGTGCCCTGGGACTTCTGGCTGATCTTTCTTGTGCTCGGTTTGGTGATGCCACTGCGCGGACGGGTGCGTCTTCAGAAATTGATGGCGCTTCCGCAGATCAGCAGGCGGGACCGGTTTTCACTTTACGCTTCGACGATCGCGTTCCAGTGGCTGGCCGTTGCCGTCGTTGCCTGGCGGTCGTGGGCTCGGGGAGTGAGCCTCGACGAATTAGGCTTGGTGGTCCATGGCCCTCTACGGATCCTGATTGCGTCGATTGTGGGCGCTGCGACTTTGGGAGGTTTACAGTGGCTTAATTTACGGCGGATGGGCCGGTCGTCAGGCAAGACCCGTGACTTCATGCAGGCGCTTGCCGAACGAATCTTGCCGCAGTCGCCGGCCGAGTTGCTGCCCTACCTGGGGCTGGCGATTACAGCGGGGTTGTGCGAGGAGTTTCTGTATCGAGGCTTTGCGATGGCGGCGCTGTCGCGAGCCGGCTTGCCAGTCTGGGGCGTCGTGCTGCTCTCCTCGGTGCTTTTTGGGCTGGCACACCTCTACCAGGGGCGCGGTGGGCTGTTAAGCACATTGGTCATCGGGACAGTTTTCGGAACGGCGCGAATCGCGTACGATGGGATGGTTCCAGTGATGGTGTGGCACTTTGCGGTCGACGCAGTAGCGGGCATCGCCGGCCCGAAGTACCTACTAAGACAGGTACTTCCAGCGAGAGCAGAGATTTCCACAGATCAGTAACATTATAGTAACTTCTATGACAACAACCGGCCCAGTCGTACTTTCCGCAGAGACTATTCGCCGTGCCCTTGGCGAATTTCAATTGGAGGCAGATGATAAACAAGTCGTTCAAATTCAACAGTATATGACGCTTTTGTTGACTTGGAATGAGAAGATAAATCTGACCGCGATCCGCGATCCGCTTGAAATACTATATCGTCACTTCTGTGAGAGTATGTTTGCCGTCGTTGCAGTGCCTGTGGAAAACGGTCGGCTCGCCGACGTAGGCTCCGGTGCGGGATTTCCCGGAATTCCCCTCAAAATAATGCGTCCCGACCTCTTGACGCTGCTGATCGAGTCGAATATGAAGAAAGCCACTTTCTTGGCGGAAGTCCTTCGAAATGTGGAACTTCCGGACACGCGTGTGCTCGTCAGCCGCTACGAGGAACTCGGCGAGGAAATCACACCGCTCGACTTCGTCTGTTCGCGTGCTTTGGGTGAGTTTGAGCCGTTTCTGGCTTGGGCCGCCTCGGAACGTATTGCAGCGAAACAAGTTATCCTCTGGATTGGCGGCCGCGACCTGGACGCAGCGCGCCGCGGCATGGACTGGGAGTGGCGCGAACCAATCGCCGTCCCCCACTCGTTGCGCCGATATCTGCTTGTCGGCACTCGGAAGAGCGGGACTGTCGGCGCAACGACCTGAAACGTAAGGACTCCCTAAAGTTTCCGCCATTTCCTGAACCGGGCACTCTCCACAATAATTCCCATTCCCACCCGACAAAGATGTTCCACGTGAAACAGCGGGGAAGAGGCCCGAAGCTCCTATTGTCTCTTCTTCGCCGCCCAAAAACGATGAACTTGGCGACCGCGGAGCGTTTCGTTCCACGTGGAACATCCATCAGCATGCGCCAGAATATGGGATCCAATCTGGCAGACAGGGCCGTTCCACGTGGAACGCTAAATACGTCAGGGTGGGCGGTCGAATTTTCACAAGTGCAGTCCGCAATTCTACACCTGAACGTATTCCTGTTTTACTCCCCACAACCCGCCTAGAGTTCCACGTGGAACAAAGTGCGCCTCGAGCTGCTGAATGGAGTGTGCGCGAATACGCTGATCTTGTTCCACGTGGAACCTTGGATGAGAGACCGTTCATGTCGTACGGCTCGATTCTTGCAAGATAGTTCCACGTGGAACAACTCACGGATAGTATTGACCACTACGCGTTTCCCGAGGAACGTCGAGCCAACGTGTGCTCAAGAGCATCTCCACTGTTCCACGTGGAACGTTACTAAGACAAATTCCACAAGTCCTTCGATGTTCCACGTGAAACAAGTTGCATCCTTCGCCTGGTTCTGCTAAGTTTTCGCGGTTTGGGGGACTCGTTGGCACGAATTATCGCCATTGCTAATCAAAAAGGTGGCGTTGGGAAGACAACCACCGCAGTGAACTTGGCGGCTTGCCTCGCTGCCTCTGAGCAGCCAACGCTCCTCGTTGATTGCGACTCGCAGGCAAACGCCACCGCCGCGATCGGATTTGCTAAGGATCCTGCCCGCAGAACCCTCTACCAATGCTTGATTCTGAATGAAGCCTTCGACAAAATTGTCCAAAAGTCGCAGGTCGATGGCTTAGATGTCGTCCCCGCCGACAAAAACCTTGCCGGGGCCGCCGTAGAACTCGTTTTGGCGGAAAATCGCGAATATAAGCTTCAGGCAATGCTCAATGAGATCAGAGATCGATACAAATTCATCGTCTTGGATTGCCCGCCAGCCCTCGATCTTTTGACGCTGAATGCTCTTGTTTCGGCTAGCTCTGTGCTTGTACCCATTCAATGCGAGTACTTGGCTCTCGAAGGGGTATCCGAACTGTTGGATACCCTGATGAGGATTCGGCGCACTCTGAATCCCAGCCTCGAGATCGAGGGCATCCTGCTCACCATGTATGACGAACGAACCTCGTTATCCCGGCTTGTAGCCACCGATTTGCGTAGTTTTTTCGGAGCGCAGGTCTTTCAGAGCGTGATTCCGCGCAACGTAAGGCTGGCCGAGGCACCAAGTTTCGGGAAACCGATCATTTTTTACGACATTCACAGCAAAGGGGCAGAGGGCTACACGCAACTCGCCCAAGAGGTTATTGCCAATGACGCGAAACGCACTGGGAAGAGGGCTAGGAGCGCTGATTCGGGAGCCTGAGCCGCAGGTTCCTGCGCCGCCAGCACCGGCGGCGACGCCCGCTGTTCAGCCGCACACCACGGGCAGCAGCGCCGCTGCAGCAGCACCTGCACGTGAGCCAGCCCTTGCAGGTCCACATCAGATTGACATCGATCTAATCGAACCCAGTCCTTACCAGCCTCGCACGCGTTTTCGCGAGGAAGCGCTCGATGAGCTTGCGCGTTCCATTAAATCAAGCGGAATTATCCAGCCTTTAGTGGTTCGGCCCATCGGCAGCCGGTTTCAACTCATCGCAGGGGAGCGCCGCTGGAGGGCTGCTCAGCGGGCAGGGTTGACCAAGGTTTCCGCCATCGTCCGCCAGGTCCCGGACGAACTTGCATTGGAAATGACGTTGGTCGAAAACATCCAGCGTGAAGATTTGAATGCTATCGAAGCCGCCCGGGCCTTCGAACGCCTGATGGACGAATTTCAACTTACACAGGAATCAGTAGCCGAGCGCACCGGGAAGGATCGCGCCACGGTAGCCAATTCCATCCGGCTGCTGAAGCTCGAAGCGACCATCCAAGATTGGATCGAAGAGGGCAAGCTAACCGCAGGACACGGCCGTGCCCTTTTGGCGGTAAGCGATTCACCGCTTCGCATGCGCTACGCCCAGCGAGCTTCGCGCGGTGGCCTTACCGTGCGGCAAATCGAAAGGCTAGCCTCACGGCGTGCACGCGCCTCCGCTCCCGCGGCCGAGCCGCACATGGACGCCAACATTCGCGCGGCCATCGACGAGATGCAGCGCCACCTCGGAACCAAGGTCCTGCTTCGCCAGAAGACAAAGATGCGCCCCGGCCAGCTCGTGCTCGAGTATTACGATGACGCGCAGCTCATGGGAATCTACGATCGATTGATGAAGTAGCCCGGTCACGCCGCTAAAAATCGCCCTGGCCGCTCGTTCCACCGTATCCTTTGGACAACTCCGCGCGCGCGATGCGTTGACTTACCCACGCCAAGGTCTAGAGTAGGAGAGTCGCTCTAGGAGAAATGTCATGGCATGGAAGTGGCCCGGCTCATCAAAGAACGGTGCTGGCGAAGAGTGGACCGGCTTTATCGACCAAGGCGTCACGCTCGAAGGCACCCTGCAGCTCACGGGAACATTTCGTATTGATGGGAACGTCCGAGGCAACATCATCTCAGAGCAGACCGTCGTCCTGGGGGAAGGCGCCAAAGTCGAAGGGCAAATCGAAGGAAATCGTGTTGTAATCGCCGGCCGCTTTGACGGAGTGATCTTCGCAAAGGGCCGCGTGGAGATTCAAGCCAAAGGCGTCGTAACGGGCGAAGTGCATTCACCCTGCATGGTGATCGACCCGGGCGGCATATTTGACGGCAGATGCCACATGCTGGCCTCCTCAGACGCAGCCTCTGGAGTGACCATCCCCATCCGGGCAGCCAGCCAGGCGTAAGCTTCGATTCAACAAATGGCGGCAAACTCGGGCCGCCCCAACGGTGCCCCGCCTCGACGTCTCTAGTAACTAGTCGATATACAGTAACCCGTAGGTTAGCGAAGAACGTCGCTTACGCTGGGTCTATTCCGCGTGAACCGCCGACTGCGAGAGTGTTGCCGTGGCCTCTTTGAGCCCCGCCTGGATGTTGGTTTCCCAGTCCAAATGCGGAACCGGGGATTCGGACGCCGCCCGGTAAAATTGAAGTGCCTCCGCCGGACGGCCCATTTTCTTAAGCGAAAGCCGCCCGGCAGCCATCAGCGCCAGCAAGGATTGCTTCTCCTTGGGATACGCCTTCGCCAGGCTGCTATATTCCGCGACAGCCCGTTCAAAGTTCTGCTGCCCTTCCAGGCTTCGGCAGAACTCAAGCCAGGGTGCAGCCGGCAGTTGCTGCCCGCCGGTATTCTGAAACTCTTCGTAATCTCGTACTGCCGCTTCCCCGTCCTGCTTCTTCAAATGAAACTGCAGAAGCTTGATGGTCGCCGCCTGGTGGCCAGCAGGATTACCGCGCCGCCAATGCAATTGCTGGAGCAGCACCAGCGCGTCGGGAGAATCCGGTTTGGCAGCAACATGTTCCTCAAGCTTCTTAATCGCCTCTTCCGGCCGACCTTGGTCGACCGCTTCGGTCGCCAGAACGATGGCAGGATCAGCAGTCCACGAAACCTTCTCTTCGATCGACGAGCTCACCTTGTGCTCAAGCCCGGACTTCATAAGAACCAGCGCGCCAATCATGCCGAACGCAAAGCCGCCGACGTGCGCCCAGTGTGCCACGCCAGAAGCCTGTCCAAAGATCGAGCCGTAGAACAACTCCATCAGGCCCCATAGCGGTAGCAGTAAGAGAGCAGGGGCTTTGAAGCGTCCTCGGAAATAAAAAACCCAAAAAAACATCTCGATCTTCAGCTTAGGAAAGCGGATCAAGAAAGCTCCCATCAGCGCCGCAACAGCACCAGAGGCCCCCAGGCAAGGACCAAGACTATTCGGATAAATCCAGCCATGAACCTGGAGCGCCACCGCTCCCGCGACTAGGTAGAAAACGGCGTAGACAGCGCGGCCCCAGTTGTCCTCGAGAATAAACCCCGCCAGCCAAAGGAACCACATGTTGCCAATCAGATGGAGCCAACCTGCATGAAGAAAATCAGCGGTTAGGTAAGAGACAGCCGTGTGGTGTGCCGGAACGAATCCGTAGCGCGATAGAAGAGTGCTGTTCTCGAGCTCCTGGAAGTGCTGTGAGAGCCGGTCCATTTCCGCCTGCAAATCCGCTGGTTCTTCGACCTTGCGAATATCGGCATCCCACTCATCCACCGGTTTGCGGTCGGGCTCTTTCAGTTTGTCCCATTCGTCCGGATACTTGGCCGCGACCGGGTCGACAAATTTGTGAGCGTCATCGCTCATTTTCAATTCCGGATGCATCGCGGCGAGATAGAGAAGATGCCGGCGGGTCTGGGTACGCTCTGGATTCTGCGTATTTTGCGCTTCGATCGTCCAATGCGTCGCAAGAAATACCAGGATATTAAGTCCGATCAGCGTGAATGTGACGATGGGCCAGCGACGCCCCTCCATGTTTTCGTGCCGGATCGGAAGAAGTATCATGGACGTGCCTTTCCCTTGGAGAGAGGTTCGCAGGGCACCTATTGCTCGTTCCAGTCTAGAGCCTCTGTGCCAAGCTGAACGTGAAACCGCTGAGCAATACTCGAATCAGTAAAGGTTGCGGCTTACGCAACACGAACCAAATGGCTATATCCACGGCGAGCAAGCGCAGGGTCGGGGAGCCCGGTTGACACGTCGTAGCCGGGGCGACTATCGTTCGAGATGAATTTCGCGAGAGGCTTTCAGCATGAAGATTTTGGTTATCGGCGGCGGAGGGCGCGAACACGCACTGATTTGGAAGCTGAAGCAGAGCGCGCGCGTCGAAAAGATCTGGTCTGCTCCCGGTAACGGCGGAATTGCCGCGGACGCGGAGTGCCTGAACGTCGAAGCGGGTGACGTCGCGGCCATCGTGGCACTGGCAGAAGAAATTGCGCCGGACTTGACCGTCGTAGGACCCGAGTTGCCGCTGGTGAACGGCATTTCGGACGCATTTGCCCAGCGAAACTGGCCCATTGTTGGCCCTTCGCGCAACGCCGCTCAGCTGGAAGGATACAAGATTTTTTCGAAGGAGTTTCTGCTTCGCCACAAGATTCCGACAGCAAAAATGTACGGTGCTTACGAGTCGCCGCAGGATGCATACGCAGCGTTAAAGACTGTCGATTACCCGCTGGTCATCAAGGCCGATGGACTGTGCGCGGGCAAAGGAGTCGTTTTGGCAGATGATGCTGA
>Ga0209139_10000746_pt1 | contig 11657 bp, 9 predicted proteins | sample BogFormECP14_OM3_FD_188246 | JGI IMG/M metagenome (GOLD analysis project Ga0209139, IMG submission 188246) | Bog forest soil microbial communities from Calvert Island, British Columbia, Canada - ECP14_OM3 (SPAdes) (version 2) | ecosystem: Environmental > Aquatic > Freshwater > Wetlands > Bog ...
CGCTTTCTGATGACAAGATCAGCCGCGAATATATGGTTAAGCGGTTTCTTGCAGGCAGCCTGATGGCGCCGGAATACGCGCACGTTTATTGGAACGGAACTTTTTCTGCAGGGGAAGTGCGGGCGCTTTCAGCGATGGCCCTGCCCTCATCTCTGGATCGTGTGCTGGGTGACTTGCGCGATGCAGCCGCCAAGAGCGAAGGGATTTCTTCGTTTCTTTGGTGGGACCAGAAATATTTTCTGCCCGACGATATTTTGAACAAAGTGGACCGCATGAGTATGGCGCATTCGCTCGAAGTGCGGCCGCCTTTTCTGGATCATCGTATTGTGGAGTTTGCCGCCAGTTTGCCTGCGACGCTGAAGATACAGGGCTCGCGACAGAAAATCGTTCTCAGGGAATTGATGAAGAGCCGGCTGCCGGAATCGATTTTGAGGCGCAAAAAGGTTGGATTCGATATCCCGGCGCACGAGTGGCTGCGCGGGCCGTTGCGCGAGCTTTTGATGGATACAATGCAATCGGGACTTGCGGAGCACAAAACACTTTTCCGGCCAGGCATGATCCAGGAGCTGGTGAGGCTGCACCTGGAGCGTCGCGTCAATGTGGGTTATCACTTATGGGGATTGCTACTGCTGTTCCTTTGGATGAAAAAATGGCGAATTCAGACGGCGTCGACTCCGGCGCCGGCTTCCTGGATACAAGAAAAAACTGGCATCTCTACTTAGCGGTCGTCCTTATCGCGGGGGCGATTTATCTTGGCAGCGCTATTTCACCGCCTTCGTTGATGGACGATACGGATGCGGTGACGGCGCAGGTAGCGCGAACGATGCTGGAGGCCGGCGATTGGGTTACGGCGCGTTTGGATGGCGTTGCGTACCTCGAAAAGCCGCCCCTGTATTACTGGCCGATGATGATTTCGTACAGAGTCTTCGGCGTGCACGATTGGGCGGCGCGACTTCCGTATGCGTTGTGTTCGATGGGGCTTGCTTGGTTGACTTCGGCAATGGGGATCTGGGCGTTTGGGAAACGCGCGGGATTTTATGCCGGGTTGTGCGTTGCGACGTGCATTGGGCTATTTCTCTTCACGCGAATTCTGATTCCGGATGTGTTTCTGGTTTTTACGGTTACGCTGGCCATCTGGGCGTTCCTGCGCGCGCTCGACGAGGAAGAAAAATATCCGCGAGCTTGGGCCGGCGTTCTTGCGGCAAGCATCGGAACGGGACTCTTGATCAAGAGTCTGATCGGCGTGCTTTTTCCGGTAGCTGCGGGGGTGGTCTATCTTTTGGCGACCCGTCAGTTTTTTGTAGCCAGGACGTGGAAGCGGCTGCGCCCCTTTAGCGGAGCGCTGATCATTCTCTTGATTGCTGCGCCGTGGCACATTTTGGCGACGGTACGCAACCCGCCTTACTTTTATTTCGGGCTGCATAGCGGGCCCGGCCAATACCATGGGTTTCTTTGGTTTTTCTTCATCAACGAACAGGTGCTTCGATTCTTGAATCTGCGCTATCCGCGCGACTACGACACGGTGCCGCGGTTCTATTTTTGGGCGTTTCATCTTTTGTGGCTATTTCCGTGGAGCGTTTATTTTCCAGCGATTTTCAAGCTGTCGTTTAAACCGATCGACCGGGCGGGCAAAATGCGGCTCATGGCGGTTTGTTGGGCCGGCTTTCTGATGGTTTTTTTCACGTTTTCGACGACGCAGGAGTATTACTCGATGCCATGTTATCCGGCGCTGGCTTTGCTCCTCGGCTCGGCGATGGCCACGGAAGGGAAATGGATACGGCGCGGGACGTACGTGCTTTGCGGGGTTGCCGCCGCGGCCGCTCTTGCCACGCTGACCTTGTTTTTTTTCGTGCGACACGTTTCGGCACCGGGAGATATTTCGTCGGCGCTTAGCTCCCATCCGGGAGCCTATAAACTGTCTCTCGGGCACATGGAGGATCTGACGATCGATTCGTTCGCTTACCTCCGCGCTCCGCTTCTCCTTGCAGCCGCTGCCTTTCTAGCGGGCGCTCTAGGTGCGTTTCGAGCGCCTGGGAAGCGCGCGTTTCTCGCGGCGGCGTTCATGATGGTTCTTTTCTTCCACGCGGCTCGGATGGCTATGGTCGTGTTCGATCCTTACCTTTCCTCACGGCCGCTCGCGGAGGCGTTGCTCCGGGCCCCGGAGGGAAAGCTGATTTCCGGCCAGGCGTATTACTCTTTTTCGTCAGTCTTTTTTTACACAAACCGGACAGCGCTGATTTTGAATGGGCGATTCAACAATCTGGAATATGGGTCGTACGCACCGGGCGCACCGAACGTGTTCATTAACGACGCACAATTCAGGGAGCTTTGGTTGAAGCCCGAACGGTATTACGTGATTGCGCTGGACTCCAGTTTACCTGGCTTGGAAAAACTGGTGGGCGCCGAGCAGCTCAATGTGCTGGCGAGCAGTGGAGGGAAGCGTATCCTGACCAATCATCCGCTTGGTGGGCCCGTTGCGATTCCCCAAGCCAAACAGACGAAGGGGCACGGTTTGAGCTTGGCTGTCTCAAATCGGGACTCGCCTCGGGAGATGCCGGATTGGCCATCTTCCCTTGCTTTGCCACGATCTTGACGGTACAAAAAGAGAGCTTGCTGCATCTAACCCGTTGAGCATTTAAGGACGGATTTTTTGGCTGAGAAGGGGACGTATTCCGGCCTTAATCACGTATACTGTAGGTAGTTCCACTCGACGGAGATTACGGCTGAGCGACCCGGGCTCGCCTACTCAACCAGCGACGATTGGCGCGAGATCGCGCCGCTCCACGGGCAAAGAATATAGGGGATGTTACTAAGGAGGAACGATGAAGATTGCTGTGCTTGGAGGGGATGGATACTGCGGGTGGGCTACCGCGCTGTACTTATCGAAGCAGGGACATACTGTCGCCATCGTTGACAATTTCGTGCGGCGGCTCTGGGATCACGAGCTAAACGCGCAGACCCTGACGCCCATTCGTCCGCTCTCCGACCGTTTGCGGGTTTGGCAAGCGGTAAGCGGCAAGACCATCGAGTCTTTCTACGGAGACGTTTGCGACTACGAATTTCTGGCTTCGACGCTGCGAGCGTTCGAGCCTGATGCGGTTGTGCACTTTGCCGAACAGCGCTCCGCGCCTTACTCGATGATTGACCGCAGCCATGCAGTGTTCACGCAGGTGAACAACGTGGTGGGCACGCTAAACCTGCTTTTTGCGCTACGCGAGTACCGGCCCGATTGCCACCTGGTGAAGCTGGGAACGATGGGCGAGTACGGCACGCCGAACATTGACATTGAAGAGGGCTACATCACGATCGAGCACAACGGCCGGAAAGACATTCTGCCGTTTCCGAAGCAGCCCGGATCGTTCTATCACCTCTCGAAAGTACACGACAGCCACAACATCATGTTCAGCTGCAAGATTTGGGGCTTGCGGGCGACGGATCTGAATCAGGGCGTGGTTTACGGAACGATGACGGACGAGACGGCGATGGACGAAGCGCTGATCAACCGTTTTGACTACGACGACGTGTTTGGGACGGTGCTGAATCGGTTTTGCATTCAGGCAGCGATTGGGCAGCCATTGACCGTTTACGGTAAGGGCGGTCAGACGCGCGGGTTTTTGGATATTCGCGATACGGTGCGGTGCATCGAGATTGCCTGCGAGAATCCGGCGGCTAAGGGCGAATGCCGCGTTTATAACCAGTTCACGGAACAGTTTTCGGTGCGCGACCTGGCGAAGATGACGGTGACCGCGGGTAAGAAGATGGGCTTGAACGTTGAGGTCGACCATTTGCAGGATCCGCGCGTGGAGGCCGAGGAGCATTACTACAACGCGAAGCATTCGAAGCTGATTGATCTGGGATTGAAGCCGCATCTGCTCTCGGATTCCTTGCTGGATTCGTTGATGAATATTGCGATCAAGTATCGCGACCGGGCGGATGCTTCGTTGATGTTGCCGCAAGTGAACTGGCGCGAACCGCGCAACGACCGGCGCTTGCAGATGAGCAAGACGGCCAGGAACTCGCTCGGGGCGTCCCGCGTGCAGGCGGCGAGCGAACAAGTCGTGGAGAAAGCAAAAAAATATTCGCGCCGCTAGTTTTTTCGCCGCGACCACGTTTATTGCAGGATGATTTTATTTCAGAGTGACGCGGGCTCTTAGCGAAAGGCCGTTGTGTCATTCGCCACACGCAAGGCAAATTCCAAATCAAAAGGGAAGTCTTCGCCTTCGAGCGAAGCTTCGACTTTGGCGATGAACCGCTGAATGATGGGTTCCTTGTTTTCCAGAAGATTGATGAAGGCAGCGCGGGTGTTTCGTTTTTCCAGCCAAACGCTGCGCTCATCCGGCTGTTCATAACCGCAGCGGATTTCCTGCAGCGCGGACTGCGTGACGGCATAAGCGCGAATCGCAAGCAGGTGCGAGCCCAGATTGTCGATCGCCGGGATACCCGTGTGGTTAGGCCGGTTTAGAAAAAAGTGAGCGCCGAAGCGCAGTCCTTTTCCCGGATGGAAATCCCGGCGCCAGCGTTCGATTTCCTCGAGAAGACAGTACTCGAAATGAACCGCGATCAGGCGGCGCTGAGATTTGGCGCTGGCTATGAGCGACGCAGTGATGCGTTGCGAGGTTTGCCACGGTTTTTCGACGATGACGTGGAGTTTTGCTTCCAGCGCGGCTTCGATCATGAAGGGGACATGGGGTCCTGGTAGGACACAGAGCCATGCGATTTGTGCGCCGCTTGCGCGCATTGCTTCGGCGAGGCGCGATCGGTATGCTTCGTCTGTTTCGTCGGAGGCTCGGCGTGCTTCGGGAATCGTGCCGACTTGGCGAGTCTCCGCTTCAAGGATGCTGTGCATCCGCTTAGCCCAACGGCCGCGGCCGAGAATGACGTAGGCGGGGCCATCAGCCATTGGGTTTTCCCTCAACCATTTCGCAGAGCAGCCGCGCGGCTTTCACGGCGCTGACAACTTTGCCGGAAAAAATATGAAATTCGCCGGGCGCGCCTTCGCGGATGTGGAGGATGCGGCGGTCCTGTCCGGGATTGTCTTCCACTACACGAATCGTGAAGCGCGAGCCCAGGTAAACGGCGTCTTTCGCGGAGGGAACGGTCAGGCAGCAATCCGTGCGCATAGCTTCAAAGCGCGTGAAGTTTACCGGCTCAAAGCGAGGCTGGTTCAGGATTGCTGCGTACGGTTCAGGGACTCGTGCGCTGGCGTCGGTGGTGGTCCAGTGATTCGTATTTCTCGCCGAGCCGAAGAGGGATCGCGAAGAGCTGCCGTAAGGATCGAAGGCGGTGAAAGGCCCGTCGACCACGACCAGAGCGACTCCGCGTAACTCAGAAGGAAGCTGGATCAACATTTTTTCCGCGACTTGGTATTTTGCACCTTTAAAGACGCCGCGGCTGGCACTTAGACCGTACGTTGCCCACAGGACGAAATCATAGTCGGGCCGCATTTCCCCGGTGAAGGCCCTTTGCTGCACGCTGATGTTGTGCGTCTTCAAACGAGCTTCAACGAGACTTCTTAGCGCCTCTGGATCATAGATGTTTTCTTCGACCTCGTAACATTTTTCGATGAAGTCGAAGTTCATCCAATCCGGGCGGCAAGGCTTCAGCGGAAGGCTATGCTTGTCCATAACGCCTTCGTACAGATCTGGCGGAGTGAGCGAATGCTCAATGGGAATCGCATAGTAATGGCGGCTGTTGCGTACGATGGCGCCCGCGAAAGTTTCGGTGAACTCCGCGCGAGCTTCGGCGATTTCGTTGATCGTCTCGGCGCTGCGCGGATAGTGGTATCCGGCATGGACGCGGTATTGATTTATCGCGGAAGCCGCGCGCAGCAGGCCCAGCGGGTCGAAGAGGTGCACCTGGTGGCCCCGTTCGGCCAGCCGGATGGCAGCCGTGGCGCCGTAAATGCCGGCCCCTGCTACGGCGATCTTCGTTCCCATGTTCCTCTTTCGACTTCGCGGTCGCGCGAATGGATCGATTCAAAGCTAAACCAAAAGAGCGGGACCATCCTCACGATAAATTGATTTCGAGGCGATCACTTTTGCGGGACGGATGGAACTACAGGAACGAGCAAGCCTCCGCGGATGCGATAGTCGATGTCGCGCCAGCGGATGCTCCTGCGCCCGAAGCTGAGCAGCCAAATCAGCAGAGCCCAAGCGTCCCACATCGGGACGAGGGCCATTTTCTTCCAGATGCCTTTTTGCTTCATGCCCCAAACGCCGATGAGCCACGTCATTGCAACGCGCACAGCGAGATATCCGCCGAGAAAAAATAGAGCTGTGAACGGCGTGGGATGAACCGCGACGGCTGCCACGGACCACGCTAGACCTTGCGTAAAGATCAGCCCGAGGTGGCCCCAGGGGCGCATGTGGCGCATGACCGTCATCCAGCGGAGGCGCTTGAAGAAGAAGTCGCGCAAGGATCGAAAATCCGCGACGGTTTCAACGGCGTACGACAATAGTTCGACTTCAAATCCCTGTTCGGCAACCAAGCGGCCGACGAGCAAATCATCGGCGGGGCGATTTTCGATCGCGGAGTAACCGCCAAAACCGGATAGGTGTTTTCGGGTGGTGGCGATCGTTTGGCCAAAGGCGAACTTCACTCCGTCGAGCTGTCGCGCGACGAATATGCCGGGATAAAAATCGCAAATCATGCCGATGGACTGGAGCCTTTGGAGCAGCGTGTGTTCTTGTGTGGAGACGTAGAGGCAGGTGACGGCACCGACTTTCGGATCGCGGAGGGGAGCGACAACGGAACGCAGATAGTCTGGCCGGACGCGAACGTCGCTGTCGTTGATAACCAGGACTTCATTCTGCGCTTCGCTGACGAGACGCGCGAGCTTCACCACTTTATCGTTGGGCGCGGTGTGGCCGGAGACGTGGACGACGCGAATGCGGCTTTGCGGGAAGTCGCGCTTCAACTTTTCGATGACTTCCAAAACGGCCTCGTCGCCGTCACCGATGCCGAAAAGCAGCTCATAATCGGGATAGTCCTGCTTACAGTAGCTGGCGAAGTTTTCATAAGCCTCGGCATCAAGGCCGCGAATTGGTTTCAGATTGCTGACCGGGGGCGTGTAGTCGGAAGGCCCGGTCCATTTTTTGGCTTGCCGGAAGAATTGCCAGGAGCTGTAAAGCGCCAGGAAGTAATAGACGAAGGGGATGGCGGCAATTCCCAGAAAAACGTAGACAAGGTTATTCACCGTCATCGGACGGTCTCGTGCTGAGGCGGCGCGTGCGCTTGTTTGGGTAACGCTCGAACGACACGCTTGCCTGCGTTTATGATCTCATCTCGCGGTGCCGGGAGCTCGGAGCCAGACAAAAGATTCGGAGCGGCAATCATCTTTTTTTTCAGCAGGCGGTCCTTTCCGAATATTTTCGGAGTGTACTGCGAGCTTTGAAAGAATAGCAAATCAGCCGGATTTTAACTTTCCTAAACCTATCCTTGCGGTTCGTTGGGTCGGTTTGCTCGGACTGCGACATGTGATTTGGAGGTCATCCACAAGAATTAGAGCAGGAAGGGCTGCGTTGGGATGCTTCCAGGAGTCATGTCATAATGACGAGCCAGATTTGTGAATGAGTTAGGACTTCTCACTGTGACGACTGTTCCACGATGGACGCGACGGTTTAAACTACACGGCGCTTCTTCCGTGGCGTTGTCCCGGCGGCTTCGGTTGTTATCTCTCGCGTCTGGCGCGCTCGCTGCATGACCTCCTCGCCTGGCCTGCATTTCAAAACCTATTGCATGCTTCTGATCATGGTCGTTTTTGCCCCGCTGGGAAACGTATTGCTTGGCAAAGGCATGAAAAATGTCGGCTCGGTTGTCTCGTGGTCCCCTTCGAAGTTGCCGCATATCGTTTCGCTCGTTCTGACCTCGGGTTACGTCTGGCTTGGCATCGCTTCTCTGCTCACATTTTTTATTGCGTATATGCTGATTCTTTCCTGGGCGGATTTCAGCTACGTGCAGCCCGCTTCCTCGATCGCTCTGCTGGTCGTCGCTCTTCTGGGTTATTTCTACCTGGGCGAACGGATTTCGGCGCTGCACTGGGCCGGCATCGTTGTGATTTGTCTCGGCGTTTTTGTCGTCGGAAATACGCCACCGCGCACCACTGAGAAGGCTGAACATGCGTGAAGCTGTGCTGTTATTTCTTGTCGTGGTCAGCGGAACGGGCGGAGAGATTTGCGTCACGCGCGCCATGAAGCGCGTCGGAGAGGTGACGGATTTTCGTCCAATGGCGCTCGTTCGCGTTATCTTGAGTGCGATGAAGGTGCCCTGGATGTGGATCGGCATTTCGATGATGGCGCTCGCGTTCTTTGCGTTGTTGGCCGTTCTTTCCATCGAAAATGTCAGCTTTGTCGTGCCCGTGACGGCGCTCAACTACGCGGCAGGAGCGCTGGGCGGGAAATTCTTTTTGGGAGAGCGCGTTACTCTTCGGCGCTGGGCCGGGGTGCTCATCGTTTGCGTCGGGGTCACGCTGGTTTGGCTTGGCAAACGCTGAGGTACGGCGGCCCGCAAACGCGGCTGATCTCGAAACTTATCTCTTTCTGTGCCCCGCAAATCCTGTTCAAAGTGACGCACCAAGCGCGCGAAACGCCGGATGCGTCTCCTTTGTGGCAAGCTAGTGGGGAGCGGTTGGGCTGGATATCGACGAAGGCTTTGCGAACAGGGAGCTAGCTTCAGCGTGACGATTTTTCATTCGGGATGGCGGGACGCGGTGCTGCTTCTGGCGGCTGCGCCACTGGCGTATTACGCCGCGTCCACAATTGCGGCAGTGCGGTTTTTCCACCGTGAGCGCGGGCGGAAGCTGCGAAACTACACCCCTTCGGTGAGCGTGCTGAAACCGGTACGCGGCATTGATTTTGCCACGTATGAAAATTACGCCAGCTTCTGCCGGCAGGACTATCCGGACTACGAAATTCTGTTTGCTGTGAATGATGCTTCGGACCCGGCTGTTCCGTTCATCCATCGTCTGATCGCAGAATTTCCCGGCCGGCAGATCCGGTTGCTCGTCGGAGCGGAAGATCTGGGCGCCAATCGCAAAGTCAACAAACTCGCGCGCCTCTCGCGCGAGGCGCACTACGAAATCCTTGTGCTTACGGACGGCGACGTGCGCGTTGGCCCGAATTATTTGCGCGAAGTGGTCGCGCCTTTTGACGACGAAAGAACCGGTGCGGTCACGTCTTTTTACCGCGGTATTGCTCAGAAAAATCTTTACGCGGAGCTCGAGGCCGTGGGGGCAGCGAGCGATTTTTTCGCCGGAGTCTTGATGGCGGATTTGACCGAGGGCGTTAATTTTGCGCTGGGCGCTTCGGTGGTTACGACCAAGCGCTGGCTTGCGAAAATTGGCGGATTTGAGGCCATCAGCGGAATGCTGGCGGATGACTATGAACTCGGCGTCCGGATTGCCGAGGCGGGCGGACGCGTGCTTCTTTCGCGCGAACCTGTTTGGACGATGTACCCCGCGCAAACGGCGAAGAGTTTCTGGGACCATCAGCTTCGTTGGGCGAGGACCGTCCGTCTGTGCCGCCCGCTGTCTTTCTTTGGGTTGATCTTCACACTGGGCTTGCCTTGGGCTCTATTGGCGGCGCTCGTTGCGCCCGCAAAGTGGATCGCGGCCGCCTATGTGCTTGCGTACCTTGTGTTGCGGCACGTGATGGCCTGGACTGTCGGGGTCTGGGGAGTGGGTGACGACGTTCTGCGCCGCAAGCTTTGGCTAGTCCCGCTGCGAGATGCTTTGTATTCGGCGGTCTGGCTGGCGAGCTTTGCGTCCAATCGCATCACCTGGGGCGGCCAGGAATACACCATGCAGAAGGGGCACATGGTGCCGGTAACGGCTACGCAAGCGGCGGATTCCGCACCGGCAATTTCGCCTCGCGGTTGACGCCCCCGCGAATCCCGATTAAATTAGATGAGAAGAATCGTGGCGGCCCGCATCGGAATTCTGCCGCAGTTCTTTTTCCTCCCTCGGCTGGGAGATCGTCCAATTGGTAGGACTCCAGACTCTGAATCTGGCTATCCTGGTTCGAGTCCAGGTCTCCCAGCCAAACTTTTCTGCGCCCATGTCGGCGGATTTCCCCCAATGAGGCGGGTATGATCGTGATCGTTATGGGCACGACCGGCTCTGGCAAAACCACCATTGGAAGCTTGCTCGCCAAGCGGCTCGGATGGGAGTTTGTGGACGCCGATGATTTTCACCCACCGGCCAATGTCGAAAAAATGAAGCGCGGGATTCCGTTGACGGACGCGGACCGTGAGCCATGGCTTGAGACGCTTCACGACAAGATCGTCCAATGGAGCGCGGGGGGCCGCAAGGTCGTGCTGGCTTGCTCAGCGCTGAAACAGAGCTATCGCGACGAGCTGCGTGCTACGAGCGATGTCAAGTTTGTGTATTTAAAGGGCAGCTACGAGTTGTTTTCGCAGAGAGTGCTCGTGCGAAAAGGGCACTTCGCCAAGCAGGACTTGCTCGCCAGCCAGTTTGCGACGCTGGAGGAGCCGACGGATGCCATCACGGTAGATGCCTCGCCACCGCCGGAGCGCATCGTTGCCGAAGTGAGAAGGCAACTCGGGCTTTCGTAGCGCCCCTTACTTGCCCCGCTTGGGCTCACGGCATGGAACTAATCCAGCGTAAACGCGAGGTACATCAGTTTCTGATCGCGCTGGATTTGCAGCACCACTGCCGCGCCTGGCGGCAAATTTTTCAGCGTGTTTCGCAAGCGGTCGAGCGTGGTCATCGGCTCGCCGTTCAGTGTGCGAATCACGTCGCCGGTCGCCAGCGGCACTTCCGCGGTGGCTCCGGCGGCGCGGGCGGCGACGATGATGCCGAAGGGATCGCGTAAGTCGGAGGCCATCGCGGCGATTTTCTTGTCAATTTCCACGGCCAGAATGCCAAGAGGGGGTACGAGACTCTTTTCCGGGTCGGCTAACGCAGAGATCTGGTCCATGTCCTTCGGCGGGTCCATCAGGGCGACGTCGAAACCGAGTCGCAGCTTCTCGCGCAGTACATCGAGGTGCACTTTGTCGCCGCCCTCGCGGGACATGAGATGGAATGCCACGTAAGGGACGCTACTCGCCGCTTTCCCGTCGATCGCCAGCAACACATCTCCTATGCGCACTCCCGAGGCCTGCGCCGGTCCATCGGGCAGAACGTCCGAGACGATCACGCCAAAATTTCGCGGCAGTTTGAGACCTGCCGCGAGGGTCGGGGTGATGGTTTGAACGCTGATGCCGATTTCCGGACGGTGCAGGTGGCCAAATTTGCGCAACTGCTGCTGCGTAATGTTTACGACGCCGCAGGGAATCGCGAAGCCGAGGCCCTCGTTTCCGCCGGACTGCGACAAAATAAACGTGTTCACGCCCACGACGTCGCCGTTTACATCCACTAGTGGCCCGCCCGAATTGCCCGGATTGATGGGCGCGTCCGTCTGGATGTAAACCATCGTCGAATCCGGATCGGTCTGGCGGGCGACGGCGGAGATCACGCCGTGCGTCACCGTATTGCGCAGCCCTTCCGGGCTTCCAAAAGCAAAAACCGATTCGCCTTGTCGAAGATCCCGGTAGTTCGCAAGCTTGAGCGCGGGAAGGTTTGGGACGTCGACTTTGAGCACCGCGAGGTCAATTTCGCGAGTAACGCCGATGATGCGAGCGGATACGATGTTTGTGCGCGC
>Ga0209139_10000748_pt1 | contig 11640 bp, 11 predicted proteins | sample BogFormECP14_OM3_FD_188246 | JGI IMG/M metagenome (GOLD analysis project Ga0209139, IMG submission 188246) | Bog forest soil microbial communities from Calvert Island, British Columbia, Canada - ECP14_OM3 (SPAdes) (version 2) | ecosystem: Environmental > Aquatic > Freshwater > Wetlands > Bog ...
CTTGCTGGACGTTAATGTTCTGATTGCGATGGCTTGGCCTCCCCACCCGGCCCATGCGAGAGTCCATGAATGGCTTTCGCACCACGCGCATGAGGGTTGGGCTACATGCCCGCTAACGCAGACTGGTTTCGTGCGTATAGTCTCTAATCCAGCTTTCTCCGCAAATGCGCCTCGGCCGAAAGATGCACTCTCTCTTCTAAGAGCGAACCTTGGCCATCCCGCACACACATTCTGGGCCGACGAGATCAGTTTCACCGCGGCTCTGGAACAACTCAGTCACCGACTGACGGGCCATCAACAAGTCAGCGATGCCTACCTGTTAGGACTTGCGATGCATAAGGGAGGAAAACTCGCGACAATGGATCGAGCCATTTCGGACCTCCTGGGCGACAAACGCAGGAGCCGCGAGTTCGTGGAGTTGGTCTGACTGCGCACTACCCGGGCGGCCAGCGGAATTGGCGGCCGCCTAGCAAGTGAAGATGGAGATGGAAGACGGACTGGCCGGCGCCGGTGCCATTGTTGAAGACGGTGCGATAGCCGTCGAGAAGATCGCGTTCTCGGGCGAGTTGTGCGGCGACCAGATGCAGCTTGCCGATGACCGCCTGATCTTCATGCGTCGCGTCGTCCAGGGAAACAAAATGTTTTCGGGGGACAAGCAGGATATGTGTGGGCGCCTGGGGGCTGATGTCCTCGAACGCGAAAATATCTGGATCTTCGTAAACGATTTTTGACGGAATTTGTTTCGCGGCAATTTTGCAGAACAGGCAGTCAGCGCTCATTAATTCCCTCCTGAAGGCGCGGCTTCATCGAGACGGACAACAATCGGTGTAACGCCTTCGCGGGTGCGAAGCTGTTCGCCGAATTGGCGCGCAGCATCTTCACCAGAGACTTTGCCAACGCGCACGCGGTAGAAAGTGCCATCAGGTGAATCGTACTGCTGGATGAAAATCGGCGAATACGAAAGATTCAAGCGGTCGCGCAACCGCTGCGCGTTGCCTTGGTCTTTAAACGCGCCGACTTGCACCGTAAAAAATCCGCCCGTGGGATCGATGCCCTGCGTGAGAACTTCCACGCGCACGTGCACGACTCCCGGTCCGACGGAATCAATTTCGCGCGCTGCGGCGAGCGAAAGATCGATGATGCGATTGTCGACAAACGGGCCCCGATCCGTGATGCGCACGGTCGTGGATTTACCGTTGTTGAGATTCGTCACGCGCACCATGGTTTCAAATGGCAGCGTGCGGTGCGCGGCCGTCAATTTGTACATATCGTAGATTTCGCCGTTCGAGGCGCGCCGCCCGTTGAAGGGCACTCCGTACCAGGAAGCGTTGCCCTCTTCTATGTAGCCCGCTGGCGCGGGGGTTTGGGCCGGCTTGCCGCGCTTGGGTGAAGGCGCAGCAGGAGGTGCCGCAGGTGCTGGCGCTGGCTGGACATCGGTGGCGCATTTGGTGGATTCGATGGTGTCGGGCGAAGCAGTAGACGGTTGCGACGGAGCGCTCACGCGGCGCGAACCACATCCGGCAAGATCGAGAAACAGAAAGGCGCAAGCAAGGGTCTGCAGAAAGTTCAGCGGAAAGAAAAAAGTGAAGCGGCAGCGCGTGGCACGCGAGCAGTTCACAAGTGGGCTCGCATCACGGTTGCGATGGCGGCTTCTGCGAATCTTTTTCGGTGCGCGCGGAATTGCGAGATTCGATCCAGCCTGCCGCCTCGCTGATCTTTTCTGAAACCTCGCGCAAGAATTGCGCGGTGCGCTTTTCCGTTTCCGGCGCGACTTCTTCTTTCACAAAAGTTTTCACACGCGCGAGTTCTTCGTCGACGCGCTTTCCAAAATCCTCGAAATTATTGATCTTCTTCAAGCGTGAAACCTCCTCGTCGATGCGGCGGCCGAATTCCTCGAATTTGTCCATGGGCGTGCTCGCGGCTCCTCGTTCACGGTAAAAAGCTGCGAATTCTGTATTATAGGAACGCGGTGCGTAGCTCGCAAGGAGGAGAATTGGCGCTTTCGTATGAGTGGCAACGTCGTTTGGAGCGCTGGAAGAGCAGCTTGCGTGGGCTTTTTGGCGGGGGCGGAAACGATCAGCCGCGTCCGCAGATTTGCCCTGCGTGCGGAGCGCTCGTCGGCATCAGCGCTACGAGGTGCCACGTATGCGGCACGAGCCTGCGCTTTTCTCTCGCGGCGTTTAGCAAGAAATTTTCGGGAGTCTTCGGCGAGCATGAAGCTCCCGTGACAACGGTGCTCTTAGTCGCGAACGTAGTAATGCTGGGCGTTAGCTGGATGGCGCTCGCCGCTTCAGGAGGCGGTGGCGGGCTGAGCATTCTGTGGGGACTGAGCGGCCCAACGCAATATCGTCTCGGAGCGAGCTTCCCGTTCTCAATTTTCTACATGAATGAATGGTGGAGAGTCGTCACCGCGATGTTTTTGCACGGCGGCCTGCTGCACATCGGGTTCAATATGATGGCGTTGATGCAGCTCGGACCGGCCATCGAGGAACTCTACGGCTCTGCGCGATATCTCTTCATCTATGTGTTCACTGGCGCTTTCGGCTTCCTGGTGAGCGCGTATTTCGGTAATTTCTCTCTCGGAGCGAGCGGGGCACTGCTCGGGCTGGTCGGCGTAATGCTGGCTGTCACTACAAAACGCGGCGGCTCATATATGCGTGACCTGCGATCGAGATTGATCAGTTCTGTCGTGATTCTGTTTGTCATCGGGTTTATGGGCATGGGCATCGATAACTATGCGCACGGAGCGGGATTGCTTGCGGGGTTCGTGTTGGGAAAACTCTTTGCCGACCGTCAGCCGAATAGCCCAAATGAGCGCAGGAGAGCTTTTGCGCTGGGATGGCTCGCGGGATTGGTTGTTATTGCGAGTTTCGCGCTGATGATTAAGCACTACCGTGACCCTTTGCCGGGAGAGTCGACACAATCGTCTCCCTCGGAAGGAAAAAGTGGGTTACTCTACTCCCAGTACAAAGCTCAACCCGTGGATCCACATTCCATCGTTGTCGTGAGTTTACACACGCCCAAAGAAAAGGTTTGGGGCGAGCTGTTGGATATTAATCCCTCTGGCGTGACGCTTCGGGGCATCGACCTGAATTCGTTTGACCATTTTATTCGTCAGATTAACGAGCCCGACGGCGAACGCATCGGTTTTCCGACAATTTTTTTCCCCATGAACCGCGTCGAACGCGTTTCTCTGGATGAACCTAGCGGGTCCATCCCCTCGATGAACGAGCTTTTCGCGCGCAAGATTGGCCGTTCACTTACCGAATACCTATCACAGTTCGCGTGACAAGATTCTTCGGCTAGATTTCGCGTGGCATAGTTTGCGCGGTGCATTTCGCGTGACACCGGCTGCCTGAACTGCGCTATCCTGAATTGCAATGAAAGGCCGCATATGGACGGTTCCCAATCAAATCACTCTGTTACGGCTCGGCTTCCTGCCGTTCTTCCTCATTCTTATTTCCTATGAGAGATATAAATGGGCTTTACTGGTTTTGGTTGTTGCGGGGCTATCGGACGGAATCGACGGATTGCTCGCGCGGAGCCTGAATCAGCGGTCGTCTCTCGGAGCTTATCTCGATCCCATCGCGGACAAACTGCTGCTCTCGTCTTCGTTTATTATTTTGGCGTTCAAGAAGCAGATCGCGTGGTGGCTGACGATTATCGTATTCAGCCGTGACATACTGATTCTTGTCGTGGCCGTCGTGATTTTGCTTATCTCTGGCTATCGGCCGTTTCCTCCAAGCATTTTCGGCAAGTTGACCACGGCTTTTCAAATCATTCTGGTGTTCACCATCGTTTTTTCCGCGGCGTATCCGGATTTCCATCTTGCGCAAATCATCCATTTGCTTGTTTATGGCGTGACCTTTTTCAGCATCATTTCCGCGCTTCATTATTCGTTCAGCACGGCGCGGCACCTCAGCAGTTCTTCTTCGTAAGAAAAACATTTACACAGAGGTCGCGGAGAACACAGAGGGCGCAGAGAAGAGTGTGCTTCCGTTTAGACCACCATTGGTTTGGGACCTGCAACTGGAATCCACAATTTGGCCTCGGTTAGAGATTGGACTTGTTCGAGTGTGGCGTCCGGCGCTAGCTCGCGGAGGATTAGGCCTTCGGGAGTGACGTCGATGAATGCGAGCTCGGTGACGATGTGATCGACGACTTCCACGCCGGTGAGCGGAAGCGTGCATTTTTTCAGGATTTTCGGTTTGTTGTCGCGCGTGGCGTGCTCCATGGCGATGAAGACGCGTTTGGCGCCGGCGACAAGATCCATGGCGCCGCCCATGCCTTTGAGCATTTTGCCGGGAATGGCCCAATTCGCGAGAGTCCCCTTTTCATCGACCTGAAGCGCGCCGAGGACAGTCAAATCAACGTGGCCGCCGCGAATCATGGCGAAAGAATCGGCGGAGGAAAAATACGATGTGCCCGGAAGTTCGGTTACGGTCTCTTTACCCGCGTTAATCAGGTCGGGATCAACTTCGGAATCCAGCGGATACGGGCCGACGCCGAGCATGCCGTTTTCAGATTGAAGAATGACGTCCATGCCCAGCGGGACGTAGTTGGCGATCGCCGTCGGCATGCCGATGCCGAGATTGACGTAGTAGCCGTCGCGCAGTTCTAGAGCGATGCGGCGGGCGATCCGTTCGCGTTTTTGTTCGTCAGACAGAGGCATAAAAGCTCACAGTCGATAGCTTACAGCATAGAGTCAAAACCACAGCGGGAGGGGCAAGCCCCTCCCCCACAATTCAGTGCTTGCGCGTGGCGCGGCGCTCGATGCGCTTTTCGTATTTCGGGCCTTGCAAGATGGCGTTTACGAAGATGCCGGGCGTGTGGATTTGGTCCGGCGGCAACTGGCCTAGATCGACCAGTTCTTCGACTTCGGCGATTACGTAATCGGCGGCAGTGGCCATCATGGGATTGAAGTTGCGCGCGGTCTTGCGGTAGATGAGATTGCCCCAGCGATCGCCTTTCCAGGCTTTGATGAAAGCGAAGTTGCCGCGTATGGCGTGTTCGAGGACGTAGGGGCGGCCGTCGAAATCGCGCGTTTCCTTGCCTTCGGCGACCATGGTGCCCACTCCTGTGGGCGTGTAGAACGCAGGGATGCCTGCGCCCCCGGCACGAAGGCGTTCAGCCAGGGTACCCTGGGGATTTAGCTCGACTTGCAGCTTGCCGCTTAGGACAAGCTGCTCGAAGAGTTTGTTTTCGCCGACGTAGGTGGAGACCATTTTCTTGACCTGGCGATTTTGGAGGAGGAGACCGATGCCGAAGTCGTCGACGCCGGCGTTGTTGCTGACGATGGTGAGATTCTTGGTGCCTTTGCGGCGGACGGCGTCGATGAGGTTTTCAGGGATGCCGCAGAGGCCGAACCCCCCCATCAGGATGGTGGCGCCATCAGTAAGATTGGCGATAGCGGCATCGGCGCTGACGATCCGTTTATCCATGGCAAGCGTCCATTAGCGTCTTGGAAGCCCGCACAGGCTGAAGCCTGCGCCACTAGCGATGCGCTTATCCAAGAGGGCTACTGGCGAAGTTGGCAGTGTACTGCAAGTACCGGAAAAACGACGAAAAGAAGTGCGGGGGCAAAGACGTAACGAGCTTGGAAGAGTTGAAGTTGTGAGTAAAGCTGGTTAACAATAACCAGGCCCCTCCCCCTAATTTTTGTAAACGTTGCTGATAAAGGACTTACGATTCCTGTCCTCCGCAAGGAGGTTGGGCTCAAGGCTCCTCTATAGTCGAAGTGATCCTCTCGGACGACAGGCGATGACGGGCTACTGGCCCTAAAACAAGAACGGCAGCCAGAGGCTGCCGCTTACGAGATTCTTCCTAAGCCAAAGGCTAACTCACAAGGCAAGCTCGGACAAGAGCCAAATTGGACGACGCTCACGACCGGGCTGAAGGGAAGCGTGGGTCGCGGCCCCGGTTGGCTGGGGCAGGCAGTGCGTCTGGGTCGACGCCGAGGACCAGAGTGGCAAGGTATCCGGAAGAAGGGGAGCTGGGATTCAGTAACGTCAGTGTGGACATGCCTTGGCTGCCGTGCTGGCCGTTGTAGACGCCGTCGTCGGCCAGCGTGGTGCGCTCAATTTCGTGATTGGAATAGGGTTTCAGGGCGATGACGGCCAAGGAGATGTCCTCGGGAAAGAAAATTTGGCCGGTGTGGGCTACGTGACCGCCACGATATCCGCTTCCTTCCGCGTGGCCGCCGATGTGAACCTTTAGGTGGATGTGGTTTGTACGCCCCATGTAGCAGCCCGGAAAGATTGTGGAGAATTCGACAATTCCTCTGCCGTCAGTGAGTTGAACGCCACGCAGGAAGACTAGTTTGTCTGTTGGCTGGTGTTTTGGCGGGCCGCCCATGCCGAACTCTGGAGGCTGGTTCCCATTGGAACCCGGAGGAGGCGGGGGCATGCGACCTGGGCCGCCAGGACCTCCCGGACCGCCGGGGCCACCCGGTTGAAATGCGGTATAGCCCGAATAGACGCCAAGGGCGTCGCACTGCCAGATATCGAGGGCGGCATTTTCGATGGGGCGGCAGGATTTAATGTCGAGCAGAGTCAGACGCAAGAGCAGGGGCAGGCCCGGCTTTCCTTCCGTGATTTCCTTTCGGAGGATTTCGCGGTCGACGTAGTAGGGCCCTTCTTCCTGTTCTTGAATGAGCGTGCATGCCGATGCGGGGAGGGATGTGCGCAGACTAAAGGGCGATGCGAAAAAAGGAAGCGTTGCGGCGCTGGTGGCGCTGCTTGCAAGAAATTTGCGGCGTGTCCAACGAGATTTTTTCACCGGTCTCCTTTAAGCATAGTTAGTTTACACGTATGAATTCCGTTTCTTCGGGCTAAAGGTTCCATTGGAAATCCATCGGGGCGGAGCTCTGGATGGATTTTGGTCGTAAGACGGGCACGGCGTGCCGTGCCCGTAAGGGAAAGCGGGAGCGGTTTGGTTGTGGCTTTAATCAGAAATATCGATATTATAGTGGGATTTAATTCATGGTCGAGGGATGGTCCTGATGAAAATAAATGAGTTGGGGCGTTTGCGGAGCAGAGCTCGCGCAACGATTGGATTTGGTGTGCTCGCTGCTTGCGCGGTGGCTATTTTGGGGCTGGCTACAACTCTCTATGCCCAGCACCGAATGCCTGGGCAGCCGGTAAAGGAAGATCGGAACCATCCATGGATGAACGCGAGCCTTTCGCCCGATGAGCGCGCGGCCATGGTTCTGAAGGAATTGACTCTCGACGAGAAGATCGATTTGTTGCACGGAATGGGGATGCCCGGCTGGCCGCGGGAAGTCCAGCACCCCGAGCCCGAGCTTGGAAACGGCGGCGCGGGATTTGTGCTGGGCGTGCCGCGACTGGGAATTCCGTTTATTCAGATGAGCGACGCAGCATACGGCGTGAGGAACAGCGCAGATAATGGGCGGTATTCAACGGCAATGCCTTCCAACCTTGGCGCGGCGGCCAGCTGGGACCCTGAGGCAGCATGCGCGTTCGGCACAGTGATCGGGAAGGATCTGCGCGCGCAGGGATACAACATGACGCTGGGCGGCGGCGTGAACATCACGCGCGAGCCGAGAAACGGCAGAACATTTGAGTATCTGGGCGAGGATCCCATTCTGGCGGGAACGCTCGTCGGAAATTTGATGAAGTGCGAGCAAGCACAGCACGTGATTGGCGACATCAAGCACTATGCGGTGAACGATCAGGAAGCCGGGCGGAATGAAGTGGACTCGATTATCAGCAAGCGCGCGATGCGGGAAAGCGATTTGCTGGCGTTTGAGATTGGCGTGGGGATTGCCGATCCTGGCGCGGTGATGTGCTCGTACAACGCGGTGAACGGAGTTTTCGCTTGCGAGAATAAATATTTGCTGACGGATGTTTTGAAGAAGGAGTGGGGATTCAAGGGGTTCGTGGTTTCGGATTGGGGTGGAACGCACAGCACGGTGAAGGCGTCAGCGGCGGGTTTGGACAATGAGGAGCCGCTGGATGAGTTTTTTGGAGCGAAGTTGAAGGCGGCTGTGGAGGCGGGAAAAGTTCCGATGGCAGAACTCGATGAACACGTTAGGCGCGTGTTGCGATCGGAGTTTGCGACCGGGATTGTGGATTTTCCGATGCAGAAAGGCGTGCCGGATATTGAAGGAAACTTAGCGGCAGCGCAAAAGGTTGAGGAACAGAGCGCTGTGCTCCTGAAGAACAAAGGGTTGTTGCCGCTGGATGTGGGAGCCGTGCGCTCGATAGCGGTGATTGGGCCTCACGCGAATGAAGGCATGATGTCGGGCGGCGGGTCGGCGCAGGTGGACGCACCGGGCAGGCCGTCGGCAGGATGGCAAGCGCAGGTGTGGTTCCCTCCCTCACCCATTAAAGTGCTGCAAGCCAAATTCCCAGGGGCAAAGGTGCAGTTTGATTCGGGCGCGGATCCGGCGAGTGCGGCGGCGCTGGCGAAGAATTCGGATGTGGCGATTGTGTTCGCGTACCAATGGGAAAGCGAAGGAATGGATTTGGCGAATTTGTCGCTGCCCGTGAAGCAGGACGAAACCATCGAAGCCGTGGCGGCGGCGAATCCGAAAACGATCGTGGTGCTGGAAACGGGAACGGCAGTAACGATGCCGTGGATAGATAAAGTAGGAGCAGTGTTGGAAGCGTGGTATGCGGGCAGCAGGGGCGCGGAAGCCGTCGTGAACATTTTGAGCGGCGACGTGAATCCGAGCGCGAAGCTGCCGATGACATTTCCGAAGAGCGAGGCGGATTTGCCGCACCCGAAACTGACGCAGCCTGGACCGGGGCAAACAGGTGAAGCGGCGGTGATGAAGACGGGCGAGCCCAAGCCGACGTTTACGATGCACTACGACGAGGGATTGAAGGTTGGTTATAAGTGGTATGACGCGGAGAAAAAGCCGGTGCTCTTTCCGTTTGGGTATGGGTTGTCGTACACAACGTTTGCTTATTCCGGGTTGAAAGTTACGCCGGGAAAAGAGACGGCTGTGAGCTTCACGGTGAAGAACACAGGAAAGCGCGATGGAGCGGAAATCGCGGAAGTGTACGCAGCGTTGCCTGCCAGCGCGGACGAACCGCCGAAACGATTGGTAGGTTGGAGCAAGGTGTGGTTGAAAGCGGGCGAGAGCAAAGATGTGAGCATAAACGTGGATACGAAATATTTGTCGATCTACGATGAAGCCGCGGGCGGGTGGAAATTGGTGCCGGGCGGCTACACGTTTATTGTGGGCGGATCATCGCAGGAACTGCCGCTGACCGCAAAGACAGAGCTGAAATAGCAGAGCAAATTCAGATGTAGGGATTAGCTGGGTCGTGGTGTGCCCGCACTCTACGATGTAGCGCTCATTACTGGGCTTAGCTCCAAGCTTCTTTCCGCCAGAAAGGATGTCCAGCGACGCGTGCGGACGCAAACAAGAACAGCAGACCGAAGACAACAATTCCGGGGACGATGACCCATCGACCTTCCACGCAATCCACAGCGGCGTCCAGCAATTGGATAAAGGCAGTTAGCAAGACCAGAGTGTTTAGCGTCCTCCGAGCACGAACGATCATGGACACCACAAGCAAAATGGCTAGCGCCGCGTTGCGCGAAAAGAGGTAGCCCGCATAGATGTGAACGGCTGCATTGATCTCGTCGTGGGTAGAGACAAGCATCGCGGGATTTAGCAGAGCTATGAGCGCGCCTGCGGCCATGAGAAGAGCGCCTAAGAGCACAATCGCTTGTAGCCACCAGGGGAACGGGTTCGTTGCAGGCTGCTCCGCAACGGAATTTGTTAGAGGGACCGGGCGACTGCTCTGAAGTTCGGACATGACTGGGCTCCGTCTGAACAGCGCGCTTGAGTCTGGCGTGCCGGCTTGCAGATAGTTACGGGGGCGAACGGTCCAAAGTTACCGAGTATGACTCCTCATTCGCAGGACAAGAGCGACTTTAACGAAAAACTAAGCCAATCCATGCTAAAACCCGGAGGCAAGAACGCGGTTGGAGTAGTGCTGGTACCAACCCGGAAAGAAGCCTCCTTATGTGCATGCATGCCTTGGACAACGGTCAAGGGCCAATCCGCAGCATCGTGAAGCGCGAGACCGCTGAACTAAAAATTCCGACTCGACCATCTTTAGGGCGTTATGTGGCAGGAGTGTGTCTCACGCTGCTGGCGTGGTGTCCGGCAGGCCGCGCGCAGGCGAACAGTGCGGCGCCAGCATCCGCGGAGGAGGTGAAGCAGTTGCGCGAAGTTGTGCAGAGTCTGCTGACGCGTGTGACGGAATTGGAGAGTGAGCTGAAACAACGGCAGTCTCCTTCGAACACAGGGATCACGAGTAGTGCGTTAGTTGCAAGCGGGGGACCATCGGACAGCGCAGAAGCGGCGATGACTTCTCCGGCAAACACGTCAAACGCCAGAGTAGAGGCAACAACCTCAACGACAATTGCGCCTGCGCAGAGCACTGCTCTGGAAGCTCCTAAGGAACAAATAAACGCCGCGGATCGAGGGATTCTGGACTACCTGCATGGCGCTACGCTGAATTTCGCTGTCGATGAGTATTATGAGTATAACTTCAACGACCCTGTCGGCCGGGTGAACGCGCTGCGAGCATACGACGTTCTTAGCAACAACATCAGCCTGAATCAGGCGGATTTGGTGTTCGAGCGCGCTCCTGATGTTGACGCGGGACGTCCGTTTGGGCTGCGCCTGGACTTGCAATACGGACAGGCCACCGACACTTTGCAGGGAAATCCCGCAAACGAACCAAGGCCTCCGATCTATCAAAATATATATCAGGCTTATGGAACGTATGTGGTGCCGATTGGAAATGGGCTGACAGTGGATGTAGGCAAATTTGGAAGCTCGATCGGAATCGAAGGAAACTACACCAAAGACCAGATGAATTATTCGCGATCTTACTGGTTCGATTATCTGCCGTTCTATCACATGGGCGTGCGCGCCGCTTTTAAAGTAAATGACAAGCTGACACTGAACTATTGGCTGGTGAATGGCACGAACCAGGCGGAAGCCACGAACGGGTACAAGGACGAATTGTTCGGCTTCACAGCCACGCCGAATAAAAATATTACCTGGAATGTGAACTACTACCTGGGGCAGGAGCATCCTGACCGCGTTGTCGTGTCGTCGAGCGGACCAATACCCGTGCAGCCGGGGCTGACATTCCAAGCTATTACGCCAGCGCCGAATGGAAAACTGGATATTTTTGACACCTACGTGAACTGGCAGGCCAAGCCGAAGCTGACGTTTGCGCTGGAGGGCGATTACGTGATCGAACGCGAGTGGCAGAATACGAATACAGCCTTGGGGCAGTCGTCGGCGCCTTCGCACGTGATTGGAGGAGCAGGCTATGCGAAGTATCAATTCTCGCCAAAGTTTGCTTTGGCTGGAAGGGCTGAATATATGTCGGACCGCGGCGGGCTTTTCAGTGGGATTACGCAAGCTTTAAAGGAGACTACTGTTAGTTTCGATTACAAACTTTCCGATGGATTTTTGATGCGGTACGAGTGGCGGCGGGATTTTTCGAATCAACCGTCTTTTTTCACGGATAAGAATGGGGTGTTGAGCAAGGAGCAGCAGACGCTCGGCGTCGGGGTTGTTTGGTGGGTGGGGAGGAAGGAAGGGGCGTGGTAGAAGGGGCGCGCGGAAGGTTCGAAAGCGCG
>Ga0209139_10000749_pt1 | contig 11636 bp, 7 predicted proteins | sample BogFormECP14_OM3_FD_188246 | JGI IMG/M metagenome (GOLD analysis project Ga0209139, IMG submission 188246) | Bog forest soil microbial communities from Calvert Island, British Columbia, Canada - ECP14_OM3 (SPAdes) (version 2) | ecosystem: Environmental > Aquatic > Freshwater > Wetlands > Bog ...
CGATGCGACCGCCTTCCCACGAATTCCAGTTCCGGGTGATCGTCCACACCACCACAGCCGCCAGCAGCACGACCAACAGGGGTGTTGCGTACTTCTGCCATTTCGGTCGTGCCTTCGGTTGCTCCGGTGCGTGTTCGGGCGCCGCTCCTTGGGCAGGAGCTGGAGTGCTTGCGGCCGCCATGGTTGATAGGCCTCCTCTGTATAGCTCGGGCGCAGATTAGAGGCAATTCGAGCCCCAATTCACCCGCCGTTGGATGTACCTGAAATGGCTGAGCTTGATGATCGTGAGGGTATATACATCCGGCAAGCTAGTGTCAACATGTTACCGGCTGCGCAGATGTTGTCGGTCCCATGAGTGCAGCATTCTTGCAGTGAACATGGTGCGGTAGCGCACACGAGTGACCGTGCGGTGGCGTACGGATGCCAGTGCCGCGATGCATGATGCGAAAAAAACCGAACTGTGAATATAATGCCGGCCATGGCCTCATCAGGACAGCAATCGGAGCCGTTGAATATTCAGCTTCTCGTCGACTCGATCCCCGCCCTGATTCACACCGGCAGGCCCGACGGCTACCTCGATTACTTCAATAAACCCTGGCTGGAATACCTGGGCGTTACTTTGGACAAAGTGGCCGGCTGGAACTGGACCAATTTCATTCATCCTGAAGATCTTGATGGAATTGTGACCGAGTGGCGAGCCAGTCTCGCGAGCGGAGAAGTCTTCAAATATGAAACCCGCGTCCGCCGCGCAGATGGGCAATACCGCTGGATGTACCACCGCAAAGTGCCACTTCGCGATGCGGACGGCAACATCGTCAAGTGGTACGGATCGAGCTTGGATATTGATGAGCGTAAAACTACGGAAGAACAGCTCCGTAGCAATACTGAAGCGCTGCAAAGAAGCGAGTTTTATCTCGCCGAAGGACAGCGTCTCGGCCACATGGGAAGCTGGGCGTTCTATCCTGACGGTTTCTACTATTGGTCTCCGGAATTATTTCGGATCCATGGGCTTAATCCCGCCAGCAAACCGCCGAGTGTTCAGGAATACCTGGATCGTCTCCATCCACACGATCGCGACTCCATGGCAGGCCTGATCAACGGAATCTTGGTGGAAGCTGCGCCCTTCGACGCTATCAAGCGCATCATCCGTCCCGACGGCGAGGTCCGGTACATTCGCTGCGTCGGTGCTCCTGTTCTCGAAAACGAAAATCTGAAAAAGTTCGTTGGCAGCGCCATAGACGTTACGGAACATGAGCTCCTGACCCAGGAACTCCAACGGCGCGAGGCCTATCTGGCAGAAGCCCAAAGACTCAGCCACACAGGCAGCTTCGGGTGGAAACCTGACAGCGGCGAAATCGTCTGGTCAGACGAAACGTATAGGATTTTCGAGTACGACCGCGCCGAGAAACCGACTCTCGACATGATGTTCCAGCGCATACATCCGCACGATAGAGCGCTTGTGCAACAGGTCATCGAAGGCGTATCCAGGAGCACAGACTTCGAACACAAGTATCGTCTGGTTATGCCAGGCGAGGCAATCAAGCACGTCCACGTAAAAGCGCACGCTCTTACTGATTCCTTAGACAACATCGAAGTTGTCGGGGCGGTAACCGATGTCACTGGGCACATGACGGCCGAAGCAGCCCTCCGGAGCAGTGAAGCGGATCTTCTGGAGGCTCAAAGATTAAGCCACATGGGCAGTTGGCGAACTGATGTGCTAACGGGGATCGTCACGGTCTCGCCGGAAGTGCTTCGGATATTCGACATCAAGCCCGGGGAGGACGCATCAACCGCTGAATTCTTTTTTGGCAGGATTCATCCGGAGGATCGGGCGATTGAAGCGCAAGCCTACGAACGTGCGAATTTGGCGAAGACCGACTTCGAATCGGACTACCGTATCGTTCTCCCGGACGGATCGATCAAGCACGTCCACAACGTCGGTCATCCCGTCTTGAACGAGTCGGGCGACATCAGGGAATTTGTCGGGACTGTGATCGACATCACTGAGCAACGCCGCGCAGACGCGGTGATCAGAGAACAAGAAGCAGAGCTTCGTCAGATCGTTGACCTCTCGTCACAACTGATTGCGGTTTACGGCGCTAACCTTGAACGCCTTTATGCAAACCGCACCGCGCTCGAGTACCTCGGCATCAGTCTCGACGAATGGCGGCACGAGAGGTTCGCGCACAGTACTCATCCTGACGATTCGGAACGGCTCAAGATCGCTGCGGATCGTTCTTTATCAACCGGCTCTGCTTACGAGTTGGAGTTGCGGCTGCGCAAGCAGGATGGAAGCTATCGTTGGTTTCTGGCTCGTTACAACCCAGTGCGCGACGACAAGGGACAAATTACGCGTTGGTATGTGACCGCAACGGATATCGAAGATCGCAAGCAGGCGGAAGACAGGCTTCGGAGCGAAAACGTCGCTCTGCGTGAAGAAATCGACAAAACTTCGATGTTCGAAGAAATTGTCGGCGCCTCGTCCGCTCTGCGTGCCGTGCTTTCGCGTGTTTCCAAGGTCGCTCCCACGGATTCCACGGTGCTCATCACCGGAGAAACCGGAACGGGGAAGGAACTGGTAGCGCGCGCAATCCACAGGCGCTCCCGCCGTTCTTCCCGCGCTTTCGTCAGCGTCAACTGTGCGGCCATTCCGCGCGATTTAATTGCCTCGGAATTATTCGGCCACGAGAAAGGCGCTTTTACCGGGGCGTTGCAACGCCGCGTGGGCAGGTTCGAACTTGCCGAGGGCGGGACAATTTTCCTGGATGAGGTCGGTGAGCTTCCCAACGAAACTCAGATTGCCCTGTTGCGCGTGTTGCAAGAGCGCGAATTCGATCGCGTCGGCGGCGACCACCCCATCCGCGCCAATGTGCGCGTGATCACCGCCACCAATCGTGACATCGAAGGTTCCGTTTCTGCGGGCTCTTTTCGCGGGGACCTTTTCTACCGCATCAACGTGTTCCCCATCGAGATCCCGCCTCTGCGCAAGCGGAAGGATGACATCCCGATCCTGGTCGAGTACTTCATCGATCGCTATGCGCGAAAAGCCGGCAAGAGCATAAAATGTGTTAACAAGAAGACGCTGGAACTGCTTCAGTCCTATCCTTGGCCGGGAAACATTCGCGAACTGCAGAATGTCATCGAGCGTTCAGTGATACTTTGCGAATCAGACATTTTCTCGATCGACGAAAATTGGTTACCGCAGCCGCCACTGACATCCGATTCGAAAGCGCAAGCTGAGCTCGCTCAGACGCTTCTGGCGCAGGAGAAGGACATGATCGAGGCTGCACTGAAAGATGCCAGCGGCCGTGTCTCGGGACCGATGGGCGCCGCGGCTAGGTTGGGAATACCAAGATCTACGCTGGAATCGAAGATTCGGACCCTAAACATCAACAAGAATCGCTTCAAGAATTAAGGGAATTTCGGAAATCGCGTCTCCCGCAAATTACTCTTGGATGGCGACGTATTTCAAATCGGAAAGTTGAGTTTCTTCAAGAACGCGGCGTATCGCGGATCGTTGCGCAAGCTCTTCAGTAGGGGATCCACTTTCGCGGCAATCAGACCGCCATCACGCTGGGCGTAAGCCCGGTCCAGCCACTCGAAGGCTTCGTCAGATTGGTTCCGGAAGGCATAAACCGACGCGATTCCGTATGCATCACTTTCATGGTATTTTGCAATTAACTCCCTCAATGCGTCGTCCGACTCCTTTTTCCGGCCAAGCGCGTAGTACGCAATTGAATACAGAACCCCACGCAGGGAATCAGAGCGTACTCGCTCGATTTCGGGCAAAGCATCTTGAGGCCGCCCCTGCATGATATATATTAGGATCAAGTAGAAAGGGCCGGGCGACACTTCTGGATTCAGTTCCAGGGCTTTCTTGCAATCCGCTGCGGCCTTGTCTAGCTGCCCATTGAAAAACTCAAACTCCGCAAGGTTTTCCCAACTGCCTGCATTGAGCGGATCCAAGTCAATGGCTTGGCGGTCTAATGGAAGTGCTTGGTCGAAGCGGCCGAGGTAGGCTGCCGAGGCACCCGCCAGTCTTACATTTTCGGGATTTCCAGGGTCGAGAGCAATCGCCTGCTGGATGGAAGCATTTGCTCCAACCCAATCGAAGTCCACCTGTCGCTTAAGCCGTCCCATCTGAGCGTGAGCCGCGGCCAGATTCGGGTTCAGCACTAAGGCTCGCTCAACCGCTTCCCGCGCAACCCGCTGACCATCTGCAACCGGAACAACACCCGCATTAGCCTGCCAGTAGCGTGCTCGAGACAGCCCGACCCAAGCCAACGCATAGGTGGGATCGAGTTGCGTCGCTCGTTCGTAATACTTCGCAGCCATGTCCACATCTTTGGCTGTCCTCCGCTGATAGAAGTAGTACCCCTGTAAGTAAGCATCGAATGCATCCGGATTGATTGGGTGCGGTCGTGCCAAGTCTGCTTGTTGTTCCGAAGTCAAGCGGAGCTGGATTTGCCGCGCGACAGACTTGGCTACCTCGTCTTCGACATTAAGAACGTCTTTCAGCGGATAGTCATAATCCTGGGACCACAGATGCGTTTGATCCTTTACCTGAATCAGCTGAGCGGTAAGGCGTATCTGATTTCCGCTCATGCGAAGGCTGTTTTCCAGCACATACTGCACAGAAAGCTCCCGTCCAATCTGGTCCAGGCGTTCGTTCTTGTGTTTGTATCCCATCACGGACGTTCGCGCTATCACCCCCAACTGCTCCGGGTTAAGCCGGCCTAACTGTGAAATTGTTTCCTCGGTCAGGCCGTCCGCCAGATATTCCTTGTTGGGATCGCCAGTGAGATTCTCAAACGGCAGCACTGCGAGCATGATTTTTTGCGGCCCTGGCGGGATCGTTCCCCGAAAGTGTCGCCAAGATATGTAGATCACTGCAGCCAGAATCACAGTCAGCGCAGCCAGAACCGCGGCGTTCCGCCAGCCCCGTAGCGCTTTTGGAACCGTGTCATCTGCGGGACTTTTCAGGACGGCTTGCGTATCGGCGAGCGAACCTTCGGCAGTCGGGACTTGGACCGCGGCTTGTTTTGCGGTGTCTCCGACCTCGGTAACTGTGACATCCGCCGCAAATTGGTAGCCCTTTCGAGCGATGGTCACGATCAAGCGACTGTCTTCCGAGTTGTCGCCGAGGGCCTTGCGCAAATGCGAGATGTATTGCGTCAGATTCCCTTCTTCCACGATCGTGTCGCCCCACACGGCTTTCAGCAAATCCTCCTTCGTGACCAGACGGTTGGGATTTTGAACCAGGAAGTGCAGCACGTCGAAGGCTTTAGGGGTCAGAGAAACGAGTGAGTCTACGCGAGACAGCGTGCGCCTGCTCGGATCCAATACAAACTCTACAAAACGATACACGTTGCGCATAGGAAGCTCGTTAGCTTACAGGCTATTCAGAGTTTTTCATCTTTTTTCAGAGCTTTCTGAAGGACTTCCCAAAGCCCCGCCTTGAGAATGTACCCCGAGATGCTAGCTACTAGCGCGAAGCAAGCCGCTTGCCAGTCAACTCTATGAACAGGCGGTGGAACGGACCGCAGAACTTGCCAAGGCCCACGATGAAGGTTGCGAGGGAAACTGTTGCGTGCACGAACATTAAGGTGTGTTTCCTCGAGAGCGAAGCGGCCCAATACTCACGTCTGCCGCCCGCAACAGACCGATCCGCAGCAAACCCGCCAGATCCTAAGCCGCTTCCGGATAAATGTTGGGCGGAATTTCGCCAATTGGCGAAACTTCGCCAGCCGGGACTCGGTTAAGTTCTGAATGATCATCTGCTTAGCATCGGGCCGCCAACTGCTAATCACCAGAGCATGCAGCTGGGAAGGGGCGCGGAATGCTGAAGATCCAGAGGAAAACGAATGGGGGCGTTATTTTCACGCTAAGCGGTCGAATCGAGGCGGAGGATATTGACGAACTGCGCAGGCTCCTTGAGCTGGAAGGCGCCGACAGCCACGTCGCCTTGGATTTGAAAGACGTAACACTCGTAGACCGCGATGCAATTAAGTATCTAGCCGATTGTGAGGCGGACGGTACCAAGCTCGCGAATTGTCCGCCCTATGTCCGTGAATGGATCGGGCGAGAGCATGGGCGCCCGAAGCGAAAAAAACAGAACGCTGGCATTGATAAACCGCAAGAAAAAGGAGCAAAGCAATGAGCTTGAATAGTCTCACCTATCCGTTGCAATACGGGGACCTAAGGCTCAATACCGATCCGGAGATCACGCTTGATATAGACCGATGCGACGAACTTGTGAACTCGGAGGCCGGGTTCGAAGGGATCATTGGAAGAAGTTCGGGTCTGCGCCGCGTGCTGCAGATGATCGAAACCGTCGCCTGGGGAGATTCCACTGTGCTCTTACTCGGCGAGACCGGCACGGGCAAAGAGCTCATCGCGCGCGCCATTCACAGCCACAGTCCTCGCACGGAACGGCCGTTTGTCAAACTCAACTGTGCCGCCATCCCTACCGGGCTGCTGGAAAGCGAACTCTTTGGGCATGAGCGGGGATCGTTCACCGGCGCAATCGCACAAAAGATCGGCCGGCTCGAGCTTGCACACCAAGGTTCGCTGTTCCTGGATGAAATTGGCGACATCCCCCTGGAGCTCCAGCCGAAGCTGCTTCGTATTTTGCAGGAGCGGGAATTTGAGCGCCTGGGAAGCAATCGGACACAAAAAGTTGACGTGCGCATTGTGGCCGCGACTCATCGTGACCTGGAAGGAATGATCCTGGAGAAGCAATTTCGCAGCGACCTCTATTATCGAGTGAATGTTTTTCCCATCCATGTTCCGCCCTTGCGGGACCGTCCGGACGATATTCCGCTCTTGGTCGAACATTTTGTGCAGCAAGCCGCACGACGATTGCGCAAGACGATTGATACGATTCCGCCGGAAATAGTGGATGCTCTGATTCGCTATCAGTGGCCTGGCAACATCCGCGAGTTGGAAAACGTGATCGAACGCGCTGTGATTTTGAGCCCCGGGCCTGTGCTGCGGCTTTCGCTCCGGGACTTGAAATCTCGGATTACGCCCGGTCAAAACACAGACCGCCATCAAACTCTGGAAGAGGTCGAGCGCAACCATATCCTGAAGACTCTGAAAGAGACCAGCTGGGTTCTCTCCGGGCCCAGCGGCGCCGCAGCCCGCTTGGGATTGAACCGCTCGACCCTGTATTTCCGGATGAAGAAGCTCGGTATCGCCCGCAGCGTTGATTCACGCTCCGACTCGCAAAAAATCGTGGTGATGCGTTGAGACTCAGAATTCAATTTCCGGCCAGCAGTGTCATTCAGTTGCCGGATGCTATCCCGTCGGCACCATGGAACTGAAATCACAACTCAATCGCACACTGCCGATCTCGTCTAAATCCTTGATCTTGGTCATTTTCGAACAGGCCAGAGTAAAAAGCGAAGCGGCACCGAAAGTGCATTGCCATCTACTGCAGCAATCGTGGAAAAGGAGAAGCATCAATGGGTGCATTAGAAAATTCCCTGGCGAGCGGAGCGGCCGTAGTTGGAGAGCTGTTTCGTGCGACGATCCGCAGCCCTGAATCGAAGCGACCGGATCCGAGGGGTCGAAAATCACATTCCTCCGCTGCGAACTTCACTTCGCCGTTCATGCGCGGTGATTGGGACCTCATCCACCAGGCTGGCGAGGGAAATCCCCAGGCGCAGGAGCAACTTTTCAAAACCCATACGGCCAGGCTCTATCGGGCCGTTTTCGCCATCTTGCGAAATAAAGAAGACGCGGAGGATGCAGTCCAGGAGTGTTGGTGCAGGGCTTACGCGAATCTTCATTCTTTTGAGGGGCGATCTGCGTTTTCCACCTGGCTGACCCGAATCGCAATCAATTCAGCCCTCATGCTCCGGCGGAGGAAGAGCTACCGTGTGGAAGCTTCTTTGAACGATCTTCCAGGCAATCAATCAGAGGCGCTCTTGGACGGAACAATCGCTAAGCCGCCCAATCCCGAACAAATTTATGTGGCAAGCGAATTGAATGCCCTCATCGAGCACCAAATCCGTGAACTCCCGCCACGAGTTCAGGCAGCTTTTCGGTTACAGAAGATTGCAGAGTTCTCAGTCACGGAAGCCGCTCGAGCTTTGGGCATTCGCGAATCTGCATTGAAGTCCCGAGTCTCACGGGCTCGCCGCAGGGTCGCACGCGCACTCCGAGAAGTGCTTCCTATGCCGCCTCGCCCGCACGCCATCAATGGCTCGCGCGTGAAACCGCGGCTGAATCAGAAATTCGCACGCCTGCACCACCCTCGGCCTCACCTTGAGCGCTCACCGAAGCCTTAGGAATGCTGTAAATCGCTCCAGCTGCGCTTTTATCTCGGGCGAGTGATGACTGCGTGGCGCTGGCGGCGGATGCAGTGCCAAGGACCGTTTGCGGTCAGCTCGCTCAAAGCCCAAAGGCTCCACTTGTCGGTCGTCCGCGAGAGCCTGTCTCGGATGACCGCCCCTTTTTCCGGGTGTAGAACTTCACAAATCGCCGTTGTGCGAAGCAGTTAGTAAGAGTTCGCGCGGTTCGCCACTGGTGCCCCTCCATCAGTCCGCAGCCGGCGCTGCGAGGTCCGCCCCCGCGGCCAGCCGGACAAAAGCCGGACACAAACGTCCACACTCGCAATGCGTTTTTTGATGTGAATTAAAGCGAGGGGATGAACGTGGGTTGCCGGTGGCACGACTCGGAAAACAAGGAGCCGTTATTTCCTTTCGGCTCCGGACTTTCGTACAGCAGTTTCGGCTACACGAAACTTCACGAAGAAGGTGACGCTTGGTCCTGGCGAAACGCAGGAGGTTACTGTGAGCATCGAGCCGAGGTCGCTCGCGATTTTTGACGATGCGCGGAATGTGTGGGAGATTGTGCCGGACAGGTACCGAGTGTTCGTGGGAGGATCTTCGCGGGAAACTCCGCTCGCGCAGAGTTTCCGGATCGAACCGGCGCAGGCAGTTGCGTTGCTCCAGCGGGGCATCGGCACCACCGGATGCCAGACACCGCGCGGCAGCCGCACCGCGACGAACTCTTGCGATGCGGCACCTGCGTGGACCGCCGCGAGGCGGTTTGATATTCACTGTTTTTCGGAGCTCCTTTGCCGCGAATGGATCCGAGCGTTTCGAGAGTGCCGCGCAGACGATGGCGCATTGCATTTCTGCTGGCCCTGGGAGTTTTGGTCAGCTTTTTCGACCGCATCAACCTCTCGGTTTCCCGCGAGGCGCTCAATATTTCCTTCGGAATGTCGCTGATTGCGTTCGGGTACCTTTCCAGCGCGTTCAGCTGGACGTATGCGTTGATGCAAATGCCCGCGGGAGCTTTGCTCGATCGGCTGGGAGTGCGCCGAGTGGGCCGCGTCAGCACTTTGCTGTGGAGCCTGGCGTCTTTTGGCGGGGCGCTCGCTCCAGGATTGAACTGGTTCTTAGGCGCGCGGTTGCTTTTAGGGGTAAGCGAATCGCCGACGTTCCCTGCGAATGCTAAGGCGATCGGTTATTGGTTCGGCCGCACTGAACGAAGCCTGGCGATGGCGATCACGGACGCCGCGGCAAAATTCGCGGCAGCCATCGGAGTCCCTTTCATCGGCTTGCTGGTCTTGCATTATGGCTGGCGCTGGAGTTTTGCGGCGACGGGGCTGATCAGTTTTATTTATTTTGTATTGTTTTACGCCATTTACCGCAATCCCAGCGAGGATCGCGGACTTTCCGCCGAGGAATTTCGATTCATCGCCGAGAGTGGCGCGCAGCCGGAAGACGCGACCGCAGCGCAACGCGGCGCTTCGCTTGGTTATCTGCTGCGCCGGCGCAAAGTGTATGGACTGGCGCTGGGATGGGCCGCTTACAATTACACTTTTTTTGTGCTGCTGAACTGGCTGCCGAGTTATCTTTCGATTTCGCAGCACGTGGATTTGCTGCACTCCGTTTTTTACACCAGCGTGCCGTGGCTGTGGGCGACTTTCATGGATCTGCTGGTGGGCGGATGGCTGGTAGACGCTTTGATTCAGCGGGGATGGAATGCCAACCGCGTCCGCCAAAGTGTTATGGTCGGAGGAATGGCAATGGGCCTGGCGATTCTGGGTACCGCGCGCGCGCATAGCCCGATGGCCGCGCTGGTGTGGATCAGTCTGGCGCTGGGCGGCCTGGCCGCAGCCGCGCCGGTGGCCTGGACGGTTCCTTCGCTGATTGCGCCGCGGGAAAGCGTCGGTCGAGTTGGCGGGATTGTGAATTTCTGCGGGCAGATCGCCGCGATTTCCGCGCCCATCGTCACGGGTTACATTGTTTCCGCGACACATTCCTTCGCGGCTGCGTTCGCCACCTGCACCGTGATTCTTTTTCTGGGGATTGTGGGTTATATCTTCTTGTTGGGGCGTATCGAGCCGATTCCCGAGCCGACGGAAAATGTCGAACTCGGATAAGATCTGGCGCGCCCGGTTCCGGCCGGCAAAACTTTTCGAGGTGCCACGAATGTCATTGATACGATTTCTTCGCCGTTCGACAGCTCTGAGCCTACTGCTGCTGGCTCTGGTGCTGGCGTTATGCGCGCTTTCCGCGCCTGGAGTCGCCACGGAGGCCGCGCGGCAGAAATATCTTTTTTATGTGGGCACGTACACTGACCACGGCAGCAAGGGAATCTACGCGTACCGCTTCGATTCGGCGACCGGTGAGTCCACTTCGCTGGGACTAGCGGCCGAAAGCACGGCTCCTTCATTTCTCGCGATTGCCCGGAACGGACAATTCCTCTACGCCGTCAACGAGATGTCGCAATTCAATGGGCAGCCCACCGGGGCGGTGAGCGCTTTCGCGATTCAGCCGAAAACTGCGAAGCTAATGCTATTGAATCAAGTATCGTCGCACGGTGCAGGGCCCGCGCACATAGCGCTGGATCGCAGCGGTAGGTACGCGCTGGTTTCCAACTACGATTCGGGAAACGTCGCAGTCTTTCCAGTGATGCAGGATGGACGCCTCGGTGAAGCCACTGCGTTCGTCCAGCACAAAGGATCGAGCGTGAATAAGGAACGCCAGGAGGGACCGCACGCTCACGCCGCGGCGTTCTCGCCCGACAATCGTTTTGTAATTGTTGCAGACCTGGGGCTCGATCAATTGCTGGTGTACCGCTTCGATGCGGCGCACGGAACTTTAGGCAGCGATCCACAAATTGTGCGAGCCGTGCCGGGTGCCGGGCCGCGACACTTGGTGTTTGATTCCACGGGCCGGTATCTATACGCAATCAACGAAATGCAATCCACCGTGGCGGCGTATGCCTACGACGCGGCGAATGGCACGCTGGGCGAATTGCAGATTGTTTCCGCGCTCCCCAGAGGCTTTGCGCGCACCAGCGAGGCGGCGGAAATTGAGATGCACTCCTCGGGCAAATTCCTTTTTGCTTCCAATCGCGGAGACGATAGCATCGCGGTCTTCGCAGTCAACACAAACGACGGTGCGCTGACACTGGTGGAAGTTGACTCGACCGGCGGAAAAACGCCGCGCAATTTCGTGCTCGACCCCACGGGAGCTTGGTTGCTCGCCGCCAACCAGGATTCCGACGATATCGTGGTTTTTCGCGTTGATCCCGGCACCGGGCACCTTACGCGAAGCGGACCGGAGCTGCATGTGCCGTCGCCCGTTTGCGTGCGATTCGTTCCTGGGCCGTAA
>Ga0209139_10000750_pt1 | contig 11634 bp, 13 predicted proteins | sample BogFormECP14_OM3_FD_188246 | JGI IMG/M metagenome (GOLD analysis project Ga0209139, IMG submission 188246) | Bog forest soil microbial communities from Calvert Island, British Columbia, Canada - ECP14_OM3 (SPAdes) (version 2) | ecosystem: Environmental > Aquatic > Freshwater > Wetlands > Bog ...
ATCGACGAGATCGTATCGATCTTGGCCGCAGTGCTGAAGAGCGTGGCGTAAATCACGTGACGGCAGAGCGGTCCTCGATGTTGGCGCGGACATGAATCAGCCCTATTTGGAACGGCTCCAAAGGCAAACTCTCCGCCACAGCAGAGTCGTCGCGGTTACGTATCATCCTAACAGGGACAGGAGACACTCATGATCAATTTCTATTTTCACCCCACCCCCAATCCCGCGAAAGTAGCGCTGCTGTTGGAGGAGCTCGGCCTCGATTACGAAGTGATGCCGATCGACACGAGCAAAGGCGAACAGCACACAGCGGAGTTTCGCGCGATAAACCCGAACGGCAAGGTGCCCGCGATCGTCGACACCGAAGGACCCGGAGGCGCTCCGGCCCGGGTGTTCGATTCTAGCGCCATCCTCCTTTATCTCGGCGACAAGACGGGACGGTTCGTGGGCTCTCGGGCTGACAGGCCCGAGCTGTTGTCGTGGCTGTTCTTCATCGGAACGGGCCTTGGTCCTTTTTCTGGTCAAGCCGTGCATTTCCAGCACGCGGCTCCTGAGAAAATCCCGTACGCAATAAATCGCTACCGGCGCGAGATCGAACGGCATTATCGAGTGTTGGACGAGCACCTAGCCGACCGCGAGTATATTGTCGGAAAGGATTATTCGATCGCGGATATGTCGGCTTGGGGCTGGTTGATTCGCGCTTCCCGAGTTCTGCCGAGCGACAGCGATGCGCTCGCCGCGTTCCCGCACCTGAATCGGCTATTCAAAACAGTCGATGCCCGACCCGCCGCGGTGCGAGCGCGAGAGGTCGGGAAGGATCACGCCTTCAAGAAGGATATGGACGAGGAGGCTCGACGCGCGCTCTTCCCGTCGAATTACCCAATCGTCGAGAAGTGATCCTCAACCCGACTGACGAGTCGGGCCTCCTCGAAACCGAACACAGAAGGTGTGGCTACCATGGATTTGCTGGATAAACGCATTCTCATTACGGGCGGCTCTAGCGGCATAGGCTTTGCGACCGCGCGAGCCTTGTGCGAAGTCGGGGCGCACGTGTTTATCACAGGCCGTCGTGCCGATGTGGTAGTCGGGGCCATACAGCAACTTCGCGCGATCGGGGGCGACGCCCATGGTTGCTCGGCTGACGTTGTGACAGACGAGGGGCGCAGAACGACGTTGAGCGCGGCCCTGGATAAACTGGGAGGCCTCGACGTTCTGGTCAACAACGCGGGCGGTGTCAGAGCCGGGCGCCTGCAGGACATCTCCGAGGAGGAAATCAGAGCCATGATCGAAGTGGATCTGGTCGCGCCCATTCTTCTGACTCGCGCGGCGCTTCCTGAGCTGATGCAGAGCGGCGATGGCCTGATCGTCAATATCACTTCCGGCGCCGCACTGCTCGGTATGCCTTTCTATTCGTCTTATGCGGCGACGAAGGCGGGGCTGGCCCGATTTGGGGAAGCCATGAGGCGCGAGTTGAAGGGAGAAGGCGTCCATGTCCTGACGGTTTATCCCGCGGGAACAGACACACCGATGATGGCTTCCAATCGCGCCGGCCCTGAACTGGGATTTGGCCGCGAACCCGCCTCCGCCGTCGCGGAGGCGATCGTCGCGGGAATTCAGGCCGATGCTTTCGAAGTAGTCCGCGGAGGCGAAGCGCGCGATGCTATGATCGCGCTGAACCGCGAGGACCCGGCGGCTCTCGACCAACGATTCCTGAAAATAAAGCCCGCGTTGGCCGAGGCGGTTCGACACCATTCCGCGCTTTGAACGAACGCGGAAACGCGCGCGTGTCACGTGTCGCGCCTGCCGCCCTCAACCGGTTACGGAAAAAAGGTCTGGCCAATGTCTCGCTTTTCAATGTTCGCAGAGCTCAAGGCCAAACCCGGCAAGGAGGAAGTTTTCGCGAAGTTCCTCGCGAGCGCGCAAGCGCTCGTCGAGGTTAGAGCCCGGCACACCCACTTGGTTCGCTGTGCGTTTTGACGAAAGCACGTTCGCAGTATTTAATACTTCCAATACCGAGAGCGGACGTTAGGCGCACCTGAACGGACAGATCGCCGCAACGCTTCACGAACATGCGCCGCAACTGCGGTCCGCAGCGCCGGAAGTACGTACGTGCTGGCCGAAAAGCGACCCCTCAAACAGAGCTGACGATCGCGTCTTCGCCAGAACGTCTGTCGGCTTGCGCGCCGACAAACGTTTCGGTTAGTTCATCATGTCGCTGGCGTGATGTGGGACGCCATCAATTCTGACCGAGTGGCCACGAACTAGAACCTGGTTGTAAGGTCCGTCAGCCATTGCGGCGAATTGTCGACCAAGACCGTTTCAACGCGCCTGTCAAAGCCGGTAACGATCAATAGACCGACGAGGATCAGCAATACGCCCAACGCGAGCTTCACCGCTTTGCCCCCGACGAGCAAGCGGTCGCGTTGGCGCATCAATGCCTGCCGCGAAACAAATCCGATCGAGACGAGCGGAGCTGCGGCGCCGACGCCGAAGGCCAGCATGGTGAGGAACACTTGGGCGAGGGACTTGCCTTGCGCGGCGAGCACCGAAGCCGCCCCTAGCGTCGGCCCGACGCATGGACTCCACACGGCGCCGAGCAGAAACCCGATGCCGAATTGGCCTCCCAACCCTCGCGACCGCACATAGCCGATTTGCTGGTCCGCCCAATTGCTGATCGGACCTCCGGCCGTCGCAAGCCGCACTTGCAGCGCCGGCGTGGCGAGCAAGATACCGACCCCAACCATCAAAATCGCCGCAGCGGTGCGGAATACATCGGCGTCCAGCCCGATGGCGAAGCCGATTGTCCCGATGAAGAGCCCGATCGCAACGAAAGAAAGGGCGACCCCCACGGCAAGAGCTGCCGGGCCCCATTTATGCTCGCTCGCCGCTGTGCCCAGGACGATTGGGAGCAGCGGCAGCACGCAAGGCGACAGGATTGACAGCAACCCCGCCAGAAAAGCGGCCCCGAGACTGACGAGGGTCATTTTCCCGATCCTCAGAGCGCTTTGTCGAGCAGGTCCGCGATCGAGTCGGGGCGGGTGTCGCCGACGGACCGCGCCGTCTCGTGACCACCTTTGAAAGTGATGAGGGTGCTTTGCATCCGAGCGCCGAATCGCCGCACCGCATCCTTCTGAGAGTCGAAATCGACATGAACGACCAGAAGGCCTTGAAAGCGCGGTTCGCTCTCCAGTGTAGCCAATATCGGGTCTTGAGCTCTGCAGGTCGGGCACCACGGTGCATGGATCTCCACGAGAATGGATTTGCCCTCCTTCTGAGCGGCATCGAAGGCCGCCGGCGTGTAGGGAACCGTTTTCGCTGCGAGGGCGGGGGCGGCGCCCAACGCGCTGATCATAACGGCGAACGCGACAAGACTGCGGCGTGAAATCATTGCGGTCATCCTCTTTATCAAAGCGAAAGGGGAAGCGACATCCCCAGTCACACACACTATTCGAGCGGGGGGGCTGACCTGTTACAGTCGCTCGCAGAACTGCCAGCAAATTGATCGACGGCGGCGTCGCAGGTTAAAAGCGAGCGCTCGCGATGCAGATTAATCTTTGGCGGGCTCCGCTATGCCGACCGAGACCGTAGTCGGGCTGTTTATGCGCTCCTGACTTCGGTGGACGAAATCGAGCATGGAGATCGCCGAATCAGAGCGGTCCCGGCGCCTGTAGCCGCGGAGTTGGCAGGAGACAATCAACTCCGCTGCATAAAATGTATTAGTGCCGGTCTTGTCCACTGGTAGTGTCCACGTTCGTCGGCGTCATACTCTCGGCTATCGTGTGCGGCCGCACCGTCGCTCGCCCAGGGAGACCGACCAATTAGATGCCGGAGCGAATGTGCCGTCTGTCGAGGATCGCGAGATTGTTCATGTAATTGGTGCGGCCGGACGGACTGATGCTGACCGAATAATTTCATGCGCCAAGCTCGTAGGCGCAGCCGCTTCCGCAGGAGCAACTCGGGCCCCGTCGTTTCCGCCATCGCCACCCCAGCAACGGGGCTCGTTATCGGCGAATTCAACGCAAGCAATCCTGTCACGGCGCCAAATCCCGCGCCGCGTGTGACTCGTATTCACATCTAGACCAGAGGAGAACCAAATGGCACGAATGGAAACTACGCCGACCAGACGCACCTTTGCAAAGGCGTCGCTCGGGACTATCGCGGCGACCTCGCTGCTTGGAGTTGTCGGCATCGAATCGGTAAAGGCGGTCGAAATTGCCGGTCGATCGGGCAAGCCGTTGAAAGCGGCATTCTCGAACGCGGGATTGCAGGTGACTTGGTGCGCCCAAGGCAAGCGCGCCGCGGAATATTGGGGACGCCTGTTCAACGTCGAAATCACATGGTTCGATGGCGAACTCAGCTCCACGCGTCAACGCACCGCCGTCGACAACATGGCCTCGCAGGATTGGGATTTCGTGGCAATCCAAGCGTTGACGGAAGGAACGCTGGCCGATCCTGTCAATCGGATGATCGACAAGGGGATTCCGGTCATTTCCATCGATACGTTCATTGCGCCCTACGACAAAGTGAACGTACATACACGACTGACGCCGGACAATACCTTCATGGGTTCTTCCGTGACCCAGGCGCTCGTGGATGCGCTCAATGGCGAAGGCAATATCGTCATGACGACGGGGCCGCTTGGTTTTTCGGCTGTTCAGGGACGTTCGAAGGCCTTCGAAGCCGTCGTCATCAGGTTCCCAAAAATCAACGTGCTCGAGATCGCGCCTGCCGACTGGGACGTGACGAAGGTCGCGAGGCTGTGGGAGTCCTGGCTGAACAAATATCCCAAGATCGACGCGGCGTTCTTTCACAACGACGACATGGCGCTGGCGGCCTACAATGTAATAAAAACCCACAACAGGACCGGCATTTTGATCGGCGGCGTCGACGCAATGCCCTCCGCGATCGAGGCGGTATTGGACGGACGGATGCACGCGACCGTGCGCGGTTCTTCGGCGCGGATGCATGGCGGAGCCGTAGCCGCGGGCGTCGGCGCTGTCATGGGCGGAGAAAAGACGGGCCCCAACGGCATTCCGCAGACGATAGTGATTGATGGCCCCGTCGTCACAAAAGAGAATGCTCCTGGGCTCCTGTGGGAAGAGGCGCATTACCTGATCTGAAGAATGCTCGCCGCTCGCCCGAGGAAAGGCCGATGATGGTCGCTGATATTCCGGTTATGACTCTAGTGGGAATAACCAAGTCGTTCGGCGGTGTGGCGGCCCTCCATTGAGCGGATTTCAGCCTGGCCCGTGGTGAGATTCACGGCCTCGTCGGCGAGAACGGGGCAGGCAAGACCCTGATGAAGATCATCGCTGGCGCCCAGACAGACTACATAGGAGCGATGCGGATTGACGGAACGGCCGTCCACTTCTGGTCGGCGCACGACGCGTTGCTGGCGGGAGTCGGCATGGTGCATCAGGAACTCAGCATCGCTCCGAAACTCACGGTCGCCGAAAACATGTTTCTGGGTCGCCAGCCGACGAGCGTGCTAGGATTCGTCGATTGGGGACGAATGGCCCGCGAGGCCGAAGCCCATCTCGAGCACCTCGGGATACGGGTCGATCCGCGAGCCAGAATTGGCTCCCTGCCGCTCGGCCTGCAACAACTCGTGGAACTCGGCCGAGTGCTGTTCTCAGGCGCCCGTATCCTCATTCTGGACAAACCAACCTCGGCGCTTTCTCCCCCTGAGACCGAGGCGTTGTTTGGCGTCCTCAAACGACTGAGGGAGAGAGGCGCAAGCATAGTCTTCATTTCGCACTTTCTCGACGACGTGAAGGCCATCGCGGATCGGCTGACAATAATCCGGAACGGTCGGACCGTGGCGGTCGCGAAGGCAAGCGACGTCGACAAAGGCTGGATCATCTCGAATATGCCGTTTTAGAGCGTCCGAGAGCCTTCTTGCTGACGCCTCGAGATCGGACTGATATTCGTTCGGAGCGGAGGGCGTAGGGCCGAGACGTACGATTCACAAATCGACGGGGGGATGGAGCCGTTTTGGGTTGCTTCACGCGCGACTTGGGAAGATGATCTTCAAGCCGACCGTCAGTCCTTGGGGAGTGATGAGACCATGCACGACGATGCTGAGCATGCGCACGATCACGACCATCGTTCTTCCGAGCTTCCTTCGGAGCCTGCGCTCCGAGTCATGGCGCTGGAATCCTTGCTTGTCGAAAAGGGACTCGTCGACCCTGCCGCGCTCGCGGCTTTGATTGATATTTACGAGCGAGAGATCGGGCCGAGGAATGGCGCCCGCGTCGTCGCCCGCGCGTGGGTCGACCCGGCGTTTCTAGATCGATTGCGAAAGAACGCCACCGCAGCCATCGCTGAGCTGGGATTCGGTGGCCAACAAGGGGAGCATATGGTCGTTGTCGAGAACGGGGCCGAGGAGCACAACGTCGTGGTCTGCACGCTCTGCTCCTGTTATCCCTGGCCGGTCCTGGGCTTGCCGCCCGCGTGGTACAAGTCGCCTGCGTATAGATCGCGAGTCGTGATTGATCCCCGCGGGGTGCTGGCTGAGTTCGGACTCAAGTTGGATGACGACGTCCAAGTGAACGTCCGGGATAGTACCGCCGAGATAAGGTACCTGGTGTTGCCCGAACGTCCGGAGGGAAGCGATGGCATGACTGAGGACCAGCTTGCGTCGCTCGTCACGCGTGACTCCATGATCGGGGTCGCAAAGATCACTTCGCCAAGCACCTTGGTCCCGTCATGAACGGCGTACATGACATGGGGGGAATGGATGGGCTGGGTCCCGTTCGTCCCGGCGCGGACGAGGCTCCGTTCCACGCCCCTTACGAGGCCAGGGCCTTCGCGCACCTGCTCGCGCTTGGCGCGCTCGGCAAATGGAACAACGACATGGTGCGAAGCCATTTCGAGAATTTTGTCGCCACCGACTACCTGCGCATGACCTACTTCGAACGCTGGAACGCCGGACTGATCGAGCTTCTCGTCGAGACCGGCGTCATCACTCGCGCCGAGGTCGCCAGCGGTCGCGCTGACCCGGCATCCGGCAAAGCCGTGCCGGCGTTGGCGGCGGACAGCGCCCGAACCATGATAATGGCAGGAGAACCTTTCGACCGTGTCTTGCCGGCCGTCCCGCGCTTCCGGGCGGGTGAAACCGTTCGAACCAAGAATTTGCATCCGATCGGGCACACGCGCCTGCCGCGCTACGCAAGGGATAAATCCGGGGTGGTGCAGCGCTGCCACGGAGGCTTCGTGTTCCCGGACCAGAACGCACGTTCGCTCGGCGAGCAACCGCAACACCTCTACTCCGTCCGATTTGAGGCCGAGGAACTATGGGGCTCCGAGCGCGGTGCGCGCAGGTGCGCGGTCTTCATCGATTTATGGGAGGCGTATCTTGCGGCATGATCAGGCAAAGTCGAATTCAGCGGGCGAGACATGGGCTCCTCCTGTTCGCTCTGCTACATCGGGTGATCCGGCCTTCAACGAGCCTTGGGAGGCCCAAGCCTTTGCACTTGCGGCGACCCTTTCAGCCCGAGGCTGTTATACGTGGTCGGAATGGTCCTCCGAGCTCGCCGAACAATTACGGGTCCCAGAAAAGACAGATGGTGGCGACCGGAATGGCTATTATCTTTGCTGGCTGATGACCCTCGAGAAGCTCGCGGTGGCGAAGGGGGTCGTCGAGTCATCGGCGCTGGAGGCGCGCAAGCACGAGTGGGTCGAAGCCTTCCAATCTACCCCGCACGGTCATCCGGTCGAACTGAAGAGGATCACGTCGGCGCCAGGGCGGTCCGATCCGTTTGCCTCGGACGCGCGACAAAGGCCCCATGTGGACGAAAATATCAGCACGCTCCCTATTGAGTCGTAGGAGCGCCGTTCGATCACGGGATACCATGATCCCAACCCGAATTGTCGGTCCTCGGAGTCACAAATGAAACCGGATCTGGAATTTGTGCAGATATGCCGCGGGGAGTCGTTCAAGGCTTGGTCGCATGGCTATCCCTTTCGTACCGTCCGATGGCACTTTCATCCCGAATATGAGTTGCACCTCATCACTGCAACCCGGGGTTCATATTTCGTCGGCGATTTCATCGGCGAATTCGACCGCGGCAACCTGGTGCTGACTGGCCCGAATTTGCCCCATAATTGGGTGACTACGCTGCCTGAAGGAGCATCGATCCCGCATTTCTGTCTGGTATTGCAGTTTTCCGAGGAATTCATTCAACCCCTCGTCACCGCGCTTCCTGAATTGACGGGATTCAATGCGGTGCTCGCAGAAAGCCGAAGGGGAGTGCTTTTCCCCAACAGCACGTCCAGGCTGGTGCGGCCTCTATTTGAGGAAATGATCGAAGCTCAGGGGGTGGCGAGAATCGCACGATTTATGGATGTCATCGACCTTTTGACGCGCGCCGAAGATCGACAATCTCTTGCAGGCACGAACTACGACCCGGACTTCGCAACCTTCATGTCCGCAACCATGAATAAGGTACTCATGCATATAGCCGCCAATTTGATTCGCATAGATAATATCGGGAATCTGGCGCGCATCGCCGGTATGAATAATTCGGCGTTCTCGCGGTCTTTTCGTAGCCATACCGGAATGACGCCGATCAAATATCTCACAAGGCTACGAATCAATCTCGCGTGCGGCCTGCTCATGAGTGATGTGGACAAGAGCATTACTGATATTGCTTTCGACGTCGGGTTCAACAACCTGTCGAATTTCAACAGGCAGTTTCTCTCCCTCAAAGGGATGGCGCCGTCACGGTTCCGCCATCTTCATTTTTCCAGCAAAGGTGCGTCGCTGTCGGACGCGTTCCCGGACTTGAGAAACCGGCGGTTACCCGCTGAGCGAGCGCCATCGTTGACCGTCAATTCCTGACGCGCCGGGAGAATTGGAAATTGCAGGGGCCGACCGCTCGCCGACGGCCAAGGGGCCTTCTTGGCCGCGATTAGTTTCAGGTAACTCAGATGGCAACTCACCGCCTCGATACGACAGTCTGGCACAATGCGCTCGGGACGTTCCCACCCGCGCTTCGATGCGCCGATGGCGATACGGTCATCACTGAAACCCTCGACGCCGCGGGATTCGACAAGGACGGCGTCGCCAAGGCGATCGGGCCAAATCCGACAAACGCGCCGATCTTCATCGAGGGTGCTGAACCAGGCGATGCACTGCGCGTCGAAATTCTTCGCATGACGCCTACCCGCGGAACGGGTTGGACGAATGCTGTTCTGGCTGCCAATGTCGTTGATCCGGAGATCGTGCGAACGCTGCCGCCTCGAAGCCTCGTGACCTGGCTGATCGACCGCGTCGCGTTGACAGCGCGCCTTGAGAAGGCTGCCGATGGGATCGAGCACCTTGTGTTACCGCTGGAGCCGATGATCGGCTGTTTTGGAGTCGCTCCCGCTTCCGGCCAGGCGTTCTCCAACGCCACAAGCGCGCAAAACGGCGGCAACATGGACTATAGAGGATTTGGAGTTGGCGCTACGGCATGGTTTCCGGTCTCGGTGCCTGGGGCTCTCTTTTCTCTGGGAGATTGCCACGCCGTGCAAGGAGACGGCGAGATTGTCGGCACGGGCATCGAGACCACGTTCGAAGTAGAGGTTCGCCTCAGTGTCGACAAGCGACGCAAGCTCGAGTGGCCGCGCGGCGAAACCGCGACGGACATCTTTTCTGTCGGCAACGCTCGCCCGCTCGATCAAGCGTTGCAACACGCCACGACAGACATGCTGAACTGGTTGATCTCCGATTATGGTCTCACAATCACGACGGCGAGCCACCTGATGGGGCAGTTGGTACGTTACGATGTCGGAAATGTCTTTGACCCCGCATATACGATCGTGTGCCGCATCGCCAAGAAATGGCTCCCGACAGTGAGGTGACCACGTTTTGTCGGCCTTAATATTAAGGTTCGAATTGATTCCGTCTATTTCGGAATTGGAACTCAGAGCGAGGATGGTGCGAAAGGCCGACCGAGGTCTCCAGCATCGCCGACGATAGCCATATGTCCTGCGAAGATATCCCGCCACAGGCTTACGTTTCACGTGAGCGTTCTTGATGGAGTGAGCCGCGACGCGTCGTCTGGCCCGCACTCAGTCAGCTTGACTGTCCGGCGCGCAACGATAGTGATCCCCGTTCGGAAATACCTGGGCTTCAAAACCGGGCGGGCAGCGGCTGTCGACGTAGCCGCCGTTCTGCTGGCAATTGCCGTGAGGGCCGACATAATAGCCGGTCGCGCACGCGAACGAGAATGACACCGTCGCCCGCGCGGAGGCACAGGCCAGCGCTGCGCCAGAGAAGACAACGATGAAGCTGGCAATTAACTGCGGCTTCAACGGCATCGGCAACCGGACTCGATTCATCTGATCCCAATACGATAGGAAACAGAGCGAAGTTACATGGCATCAATCACGAAATCGTCATTGTCCACGGCTTGTCGCTGGGAGACGTTCTGCGATGGCCGCGCGCCACTGTGGACGAAGTTGATCGCGGCGGAGCTGTGGCATGTCTACCCTTCCAAATAGCAGGCTATTCGAAGACACGCGTTGCGTGGAAAAATGGCCTCGGCCTGCGGCAATTCTTTCGACTGGCGACTTGTGATTACTTACGATTGCCGAAAAGTGCCTAGCAACCGGTCGCATTTTTGCCGACCGAATGTTTTCGGCCGTCAGGCGTCCCTCCTGCCGCCAGCGCCGCCTTATTGAATAGCGCTTCGGTATCGCATAACCTGCGAATTCATCAACAGGTTGGCCAAGTGGTTCGATTCGAATCCAAAGCTCAGAAGCGAATCGGGGTGCGCCTCGCGCTCACTGCGCTCGTGCTTGGAGCCATCGCGATCTCGACGGCAGCCGTGTACGGGTTGTGGTGGCAAACCGCCACCGCAGACAGCCGGCAGCTAGTGCAGGCCATCAACCGGCAAATCGTGAGCGCCGTTCAAAAGGAGCTGGATCAGAACATCGCTGCCGCGGAAGGAGCCTACGGCGCGGTCCGCACGATCTTTCTCCAGAACGTGATCGAAACGCGCCAAGCGGACAAGCGCGAATTCGTCTTTCTCTCGCAGCTACAAGCACAGCCCTTGATCTCGTGGGTCGTCTTTGGTTGGCCGAATGGAGACTTTTTTGCCGCCCACAAACTCGGCGAGGAAAGGCTCGAAATGATGGAGGTCTCGATCCGAGACGGCAAGCGTCAGCGGCGAGTGGACCGTTACGACGTGGTGCCTGGAGACATCCACTTCACCAAACGGTTCTTCGAGCCCAGCAACTTTCGCGCAACCGATCAGCCGTGGTTTCAGCAGGCCATCACTGCGGAAGGACCTTTATGGCTCGATGTCACGGATCACCCAGCCGAGAAGCGGGCCGCCATCGCCTTTGCGGGGCCGATCGATGTGTACGCGGAACGTCAGGGAGTGCTCGCGGTCATGATCGAGCTCACGCGTCTGTCCCGCTTCCTCGGCAGCCTCGACATCGGCATGACGGGGGCAGCGTTCATTCTCGGCTCGGACGGTCATATCATCGCCGGTCCAGACCCCGAGGCCGACGAGGTGCACCTCGCGGAATTCTCGAAACACCCCTACTTCAACGTGATCCGAATGGCGGGGAGCATGGCGCTGGCCCAAAACGCCGAAAGCCAGCCCTCCGTCACCAATCATCGAATCGTGGATGCCGGGGTTG
>Ga0209139_10000751_pt1 | contig 11632 bp, 7 predicted proteins | sample BogFormECP14_OM3_FD_188246 | JGI IMG/M metagenome (GOLD analysis project Ga0209139, IMG submission 188246) | Bog forest soil microbial communities from Calvert Island, British Columbia, Canada - ECP14_OM3 (SPAdes) (version 2) | ecosystem: Environmental > Aquatic > Freshwater > Wetlands > Bog ...
ACCCGAGAGGCGGTCTCGCGCGCCGAGGCGCGACCACCACCGCGATAGTCGCGCACGCCATATTTCTTCCAATAGGTGTAGTCCGCATGACCGGGGCGAAAGCGGTCGGCGATGTTGCGGTAATCCTTGGAGCGCTGGTCGGTGTTCTCGATCAAGAGTTGGATCGGGGTCCCGGTCGTGACCCCGTCGAAGACGCCACTCATGATGCGGACCAGGTCTTCCTCGCGGCGCTGCGTTGTGAAGCGAGACTGGCCGGGCTTGCGTTTATCGAGCCAATGCTGGATGTCGGCCTCGGCGAGCGGTAGCCTCGGAGGGACACCGTCGACGACGACGCCGATCGCCGGCCCATGGCTCTCGCCCCAGGTGGTGAACCTGAACAAGGTCCCGAAGGAGTTGCCGGCCATCGTCTCAGCGCTTCTCGCCGTCCCGGTGGAGGCCGGGACCCATGTCCGCCATATCGCTCACACCACCGAGATGTCGGGAGCGTCGACGGCTTTCATGCCGACGACGTGGTAGCCGCAATCGACGTGGTGGACCTCGCCGCTGACCCCGGCCGAAAGATCGCTCAAGAGATAAAGACCGGCGCCGCCGACATCTTCGATCGTAACATTGCGCTTTAGTGGCGAGTTCAACTGGTTCCATTTCAGGATATAGCGGAAATCGCCGATCCCGGATGATGCCAGGGTCTTGATCGGGCCGGCTGAAATGGCGTTGACCCGAATGTTGTCGCCGCCGAGATCGACGGCGAGGTAGCGCACGCTCGCCTCGAGCGCCGCCTTCGCCACCCCCATCACATTGTAATGCGGCATCACCCGCTCGGCCCCTGCATAGGTCAAGGTCAACAGGCTGCCGCCCGCAATCATCAGCGGCGCCGCGCGACGGCAAACATCGGTGAACGAATAGCAGGAGATCTCCAACGTGCGCAGAAAGTTCGCCCGTGTGGTCTGTAGGTATTTCCCCTTCAGTTCGTCCTTGTCGGAAAAGGCGATTGCATGGACGAGGAAGTCGAGATGCCCCCAGCGTTCGGCGAGTGCCGCGAACACCAGATCGAGGCTCGGTTCGGAGCCGACGTCGGCCTCCAGCACAAAATCGCTGTCGAGGCTGAGCGCCAGCGGTTGCACCCGCTTGCGCAGCGCCTCACCCTGGTAGGCGAAGGCAAGTTCGGCGCCGTGATCGTGCAGGGCCTTGGCGATGCCCCAGGCAATCGAGCGCTCGTTGGCGACACCCATAATCAGACCCTGCTTACCCGCCATTAGCGACATGGTGGTCCCCATTTCTCGCAGCGGGTTCATCCTACACGAAGGCTCACGAGAGGGCTACGAGCCGCCTGGCGATCCGCGCATCGGCCAGTTTCGCATAACACCCGATCCGGGCGTGATCGAGGTGAACATACATCCGTCCGCTGATTGGGGCGGGCTCACCGATCGGACCACGTTTCTGTACCAGGAGGCGCGCGAGTGCCGATTGACTGCCGAGAAATTCATGCTGGACGGCCGGCACACCGGTACCGGCGGCGGCAATCACATGGTGCTCGGCGGCGCGACGCCGGCGGATTCGCCGTTCCTGCGCCGCCCCGACTTGCTGCGCAGCTTGCTGGGTTTTTGGCACAACCACCCGTCGTTGTCATATCTATTCTCCGGATTGTTCATCGGACCCACTTCGCAAGCGCCGCGCGTCGACGAAGCGCGCAACGATTCCCTGTATGAGCTGGAACTCGCGTTCCGCCAGTTTCCAAAACGCGGCGAGAACACTGCGCCATGGCTGGTTGATCGGTTGCTGCGAAATCTGCTGATCGACGTCTCGGGCAATACTCACCGCACGGAGTTTTGCATCGACAAATTGTTTTCACCCGACGGCCCCACCGGACGCTTGGGATTGCTGGAAATGCGCGCGTTCGAGATGCCGCCGCACGCACGCATGAGCCTCACTCAACAGCTATTGCTGCGCGCCCTGGTGGCGCGCTTCTGGCGCACGCCCTTTGAGCCCGCGAAGCTGGTGCGCTGGGGTACGGAACTTCACGATCGATTCATGATGCCGTACTTCATCGAAAATGATTTCGCCGACATCATCGCCGAACTGCAGCAAGCGGGCTACGACCTCAAGCTGGATTGGTTCGCGCCGCATTTCGAGTTTCGCTTCCCGAAGTATGGCGACTTCGAGACGCGCGGCATGCGATTGGAACTGCGCCAGGCGCTCGAGCCCTGGCATGTGATGGGCGAGGAGGGCGCGGCGGGCGGCGCCGTGCGCTACGTCGATTCATCGGTGGAGCGTCTGCAGGTCAAGGTTACCGGGCTGGCGCCCGGCCGCTACCTGGTTACCTGTAATGGCCGCGCGCTGCCGCTGCGGCCGACCGGAAAAGTCGGTGAGTTCATCGCCGCCGTTCGCTATCGCGCGTGGCAGCCGCCCTCCGCGCTGCATCCAACCATCGGCGTAAACGCGCCTCTGACCTTCGATTTGCTCGACTCTTGGATGCAGCGCTCCGAGGGCGGCTGCCAGTATCATGTCACCCATCCCGGCGGCTTGAGCCACGAGCGATTTCCGGTCAACTCGTTCGAAGCAGAGAGCCGGCGATTGGCGAGGTTCTTTCGTATGGGCCATAGTCCGGGCGCCATGGCGGTGCCGATTGCAGCGCCCGACGCGGAGTTTCCGTTCACGCTCGATTTGCGCATGAGTAATGGCTGAAGCTCCTCTCGAAACCTATTTGAGCGATGCGCGCCGTTACGACGAATTGCTCGATAATTCCGGCAGTGTGCGGCCGCACTGGCGACCGCTGATCGACGCCTTGGCCGGCGACGGCGCAGACCAGGTGCGCCGCGGCGTCGACTTGGCGCGCCGCCTGATCGTTGAAAACGGCGTGACATACAATGTCTATGCCGATCCGCAGGGTCGCGACCGCCCCTGGGTGCTCGATCCATTGCCGCTATTGATTACCGCGGCAGAATGGCGCGAGATAGAAGCGGGCGTCGCGCAGCGTGCGCGGCTGTTCGACGCGCTGCTCGAGGATATTTACGGGCCGCAGCGGCTGCTGGCCGACGGCAGTGTGCCGCCGCAGCTGCCGTTCGGTCATCCGAATTTTCTGTGGCCCTGCCATGGCTTGAAACCGGTTAGCGGCAATTGGCTGCATGTCTACGCGGTCGATATTTCGCGCTCCGCGGACGGACAATGGTGGGCGCTCGCGGATCGAACGCAAACTCCATCCGGGCCCGGCTACGCATTGGAAAACCGGCACATCGTGTCGAGAGTGTTTCCCGAGTTGCTCAACGATGTGGGTGTGCGTTCGCTCGGTGCCTTTTTCGTCGCATTGCGCGAAAATCTGTTGTCGGCCGCGCCCGAGGACGAAACGCCGCTCGCTGTGATCCTTACCCCCGGGGCGTTCAATGAAACCTATTTCGAGCACGCGTATCTCGCGCGGCAGCTGGGGCTGCCGCTGGTGGAGGGTCACGATCTAACTGTGCGCGGCGACACGCTGTATCTCAAAACGCTGGGCGGCCTGCGGCGCGTACATGCCATTCTGCGCCGGCTCGACGACGACTTTTGCGATCCGGTGGAATTGCGCGCCGATTCGGCGCTCGGGGTGCCCGGCCTCATCGGCGTGGTGCGCGCCGGCCGGGTTGTGATGGCGAATGGATTGGGCAGCGGCGTTCTCGAATCGGCCGCGTGGATGGGCTTCATGCCCGCGGCAGCCGAGCGGCTGTTGGGAGAGAAGCTCAAGTTGCCGTCGGTAGCGACCTGGTGGTGCGGCGAACCGGCGGCTCTGCAGTATGTGCTGGAAAACATCGAGCGGCTGGTCATCAAACCTACCTATCCAAATCAAAACTTTCAGCTGGTATTCGGCCGCGACCTCGCGCCGCAACAGCGCGCTGAGCTGATCCTGCGGCTCAACGCCCGGCCGCATGCCTACGTAGCCCAAGAGCGCCTGGCCTTTTCGCAGGCGCCGGTATGGGGCAGCGCGGGCGGTGGCGGCGGCGGCGCACAGGTGCATGGGTTTTCCGCCCGCGCCTTGGGAATCCGCGTTTATGCCGTGGCGACGCCGTCGGGATACCGCGTGATGCCCGGGGGGTTGGCGCGCATCGCTGCGGATAACGCCGACGTCGTTTCCATGCAGCGCGGCGGCGGCAGCAAGGATGTCTGGGTGTTGGCGCCGGATCGCCGCTCGATGGATGACGCGAACGTTGCCGGCACCGGACGTGTTGCCGCACGCCACGATGATTTGCCGTCGAGCTTGGCGGAAAACCTGTTCTGGCTCGGCCGCTACAGCGAGCGCTGCGAAGACAAGGCGCGGCTGATGCGGGCAACCTTGAACGTGCGCGCCGATGCGCTGCTCTGGCCGCAGGCGCTGGAGACCTGCGCGCATTTGTCGGGTGTGCCGCTGTTCGACGACGCCAATGCGCTGGGCTTGAAGGCGGATTTGCAGCACCTGGCCTGGAGCGCGGCGCGAACGCGCAGTCAGCTTTCCACCGAGAATTGGCGCGCGATCAGCGTTCTGCAGCGTGAATTCGAAGAGGGCGCGCATTTCAAGCGTGATCCGCGCGACATCCTGGATTCCTTGCTGCTGTCGCTCGCGGGGCTGGCGGGCTTTGCGATGGACGATATGACTCAGGACGATGGTTGGCGATTGATGATGATTGGCCGCCGCTTGGAACGCCTGCAGTTCCTTGCCGAGCTGCTTTATCACCGCCTGAAATTGGGCGCGACTCCGACACAGAGCGAACTGGAATGGCTGCTCGATATCGGCGACAGCACGATCACGTATCGCACGCGCTATCTGGCATCGCCGCGCCTCGGCGAGACCATCGATTTGCTGGTGTTCGACCACAGCAACCCGCGGGCGCTCGCGTTTCAATGGCATGAGATCGAGCATTACCTGGTGCGCGTGGCGGCTTCGTTGGGCGGCGCGCCGGATGGCACTCTTGACGCAGCCGTGGCAGCGGTTGTGGAAATGCAGTTGAGCGCGGTCGATGGCGACAGCGGGCGCGCTGAGCGCGCGCGGCAAAGTCTGGCGGAACAGCTGAATGCCTTGAGCGTGGCCGCTGGCAGGCTTTCCGACCAGCTGTCATTGAAGCATTTCTCACTCATCGACGTCAGCATTCGCCCGGTGGCGGCATGAGCGACACCGTGAGATATCGCGTGCGTCATGAAACGGTCTATCACTACGGCGGCAATGTGGCGCACTCGCATCAGCTGCTGCATTTGAGCCCGCGCGATTCCGCGACTCAGCACTGCCACTCGCGCAGCATCACTCTGGAGCCGCAGCCCAGCAGCGTTGCCGAGGCTCTGGACGCATTCGGCAATCTGGCGACCCGGCTCGAATATGATCTGCCGCATGATCGTCTCGAAGTGCTGGCCGAGCTTGGTGTCGAAGTCAGCCGGCCACCGCAGGCGTCCGACATCGCGACGCAGCCCTGGGAGGAAGTGCGCGATGCATTGACCTATTGCGGCAGGCCCATGCGCGCGGAGTATCTTGACGCATGTCGATTCCGCATGGAGTCGAGCTACGCGAAGCTCAAGCAGACATTCACCGACTACGGCGCCGATTGCTTCGCGGCGGGCAGTCCATTGCTGGTGGCAGCCGAGATCCTGATGCACAAGCTGCATCGGGAGTTCAGCTACGCACCGGGTTCGACCAATATTCGGACCTCGGCTGTCGAGGCGTTTGAGGCACGCCGCGGCGTCTGCCAGGACTTCGCGCACGTAATGATCGCCTGCCTGCGCTCGCGAGGACTGGCCGCACGCTATGTCAGCGGCTACCTGCGCACCGCGACCCCCACAGCCGACGCTGCGTGGCTGGGCGCCGATGCCTCGCACGCGTGGGTGTCGGTCTTTTGTCCGCCGCTTGGCTGGATCGACTTGGATCCGACCAATGACCTGCGGGTCGGTACCGATCACATCGTCATCGCTTGGGGCCGGGACTTCGGTGATGTTTCTCCGCTGCGAGGCGTGATCATCGGCGGCGGTCAGCATCGTTTATCTGTTCGCGTTTCCGTGCAGGCGGAGTAAGATCGAATTCGGCGAATCATTTCAGGAGGATCGAGGTGGCCAAGCCAAATTATCGTCACGCAAAGAAGCAAAAAGAGGCCGCGAGAAAAGCCCGCCAGGATGCGAAACAACAGCGGCGCTCGAGCGTTCCTGAAGTGCCCGCCGAGCCGTCGCCGCTCAAGCCCGGGGAATTTTGAACTTAACAGCCTTGTAATATGTCGCTGCGCGGCGACGAGTCGGCCTTGATTACGTCGACTTCACAGATCTTTTCGTGTTTACCGCTTTTCACGCACGCGGAATCGCTGAAGAATGCCCTTCATGCGAATGCGCGGTCCAACTCTGAAGCTGATGGCAGTGCCGCTGGGATTGGCGCTGTTGGCGCTCGCCGCGTGCAATGGCACCGCAGTGGTGACGGTCACCGCCACGCCATCCACGGACACGTTCATCGCCTACCGAGTCGGATTGGATTCGGTGCAGTTGCAGACGTCGGACGGCAAGAAGACATTGAAGGTCCTGCCCGCCGGCACGACGGTAGATTTCGTAAATCTGCTCAATCTCAGTGAAGTGTTGGGCGTCCCGACGGCGGGCAAGGGCACCTACACCAGCGCCGTAATTACCCTCGATTACAGCGCGGCGCAAATCGTTTATGACGATGGCAGCGTGGACGGCCTGCAGCTGTCGCCGGTGAACGCGAGCGGTCAAGCCGTCGGCCAGGTTGCGGTTACCGCGAATCTGGATCCCAGCAATCCGGTCAGGATCGCCGCCAAGCAATCCGCGCAGCTGGCGTTGAATTTCAATTTGGCGGCGACCAACATCGTCAATGTCAGCGCGAAGACCGTGACCATCACACCGATGTTTGCGGCCAGCGCCCTGCCTATCGATGCCAAGCAGGTCCTGATGCGCGGACCGCTCGTCGGGGTCAATTCCAGCAGCCTGTTGTTCACCACCGGCGTGGTGCCGTTCGGTGGAACGGTTAGCGGCCTGGGGGAATTTACCGTCTCGGCGAGCGATGTGACCACGTACGAGATCAACGGCCTGGTTTCGACAGGAGCCACGGGAGTGGCGCAAATCGGCGCGCTAAGCGCCGGCATGCCCATCGTTACCTACGGAACGCTCACTTCCAGTACCACGACAACCAACACCGCCGTGGCGACTACAACGCCTGCGACAACGGACACGGGGACAACAACAACCAGCACCACGACGCCGCTGACGGGGACCACGGAAGTCTCCAGCACAACCTCCACGGTGTCGTTCACCGCGTCGCAGGTGCTGGCCGGCAGCAGCGTGCAAGGATCCGGCCTGGATCGCGTATCGGGCGTGGTGTCGGCGCGCAGCGGCAACACGTTGGCCATCGAGGACGGTACGCTGATCGCAAGCGACGGCAGCAATACATTCATACCAGGGACGAGCATCATCGCCATCGGGCCCAACACCGCAGTCACGATCCTCGGACAGGGTGCGGTCAATGCCAACAGCCCGCAGCAGATTTCGGTGGGATCCACAATCGACGCCTTCGGCACAGCCACCACCACCAGTTCCGGCGTCACCTTGGATGCCAGCGCCGGCCGGGTGCGGCTCGATCCAACCACCGCGGCCGGTCTCGTCACCGTGCAAGGCACCGGCGGATTGACGCTCGGTCTGGGATTGCTCGGCGGGCGTTCGGTGAATGTCTATGACTTCGTCGGCACCGGCTCCGATCCAACCCAGTACACCGTGTCTACCGGCGCGCTGGAGCTGGTGAATTCGGCGGTGGGTGCGCCCGTCGTCGTGTCAGGATTTCCCAACTCATTCGGCGTTGCTCCCCCGGATTTCACCGCCGCGAGCCTGCTGGATACGACGACAATTTCGGCAGAACTGGTGGTCGACTGGGGCGCAGGGACCGCCGCGCCATTCACCACCTTCGATACCTCGGCCATTTCCATCGATGTTCTCAATACCAGCATCGGCTTGCGGCACCAGATTCAGGTCGGTTCACAGGCCATCAACATTCTCGGCCTATCGTCGGATCCACAGATCGCGCCCACAACGGGCTCGACCACGATATTTTCCATCGGTCATTCGTCGAGCGGGATCACCGAAAGTTTCAATAGCTATGCAAGCTTCATCACCCAACTGCAATCGGAATTGAACGGTACCGTGTTGGTAACGGGGATCACGGCTGTCGGGCAGTACACGGCTTCGAGTTTTGCGTTTTCCGCGAACAGCATTACGCTCTTCTTGAATAACTGACCGCTATCGTCCTGCCAGCCTGTGCTGCGATACACTGGGGTTGGAGGCTCGTTGTTGAAACCAAGGATTATCCGGCGCGACCTACTTCGGGCAACCGCCCTACTGGCCCTGCCGGCCGCGCTGCCGCGCTTGCTGCAGACGGCGGCAAGTGCCGTCCCCGGCGCGCCGGCATACAGCTATGCCTATGTCGGCACGTATACGCCGAACGGCGGCGGCATCTACCTGTTTCGAATGGACCCTGTCACCGCGGCGCTTACGCAGTTGCAGGTGGTCGATGACATACGGAATCCTTCCTGGCTCGCAGTCAATCCGGCGCAGACGCGCCTGTATGCAGTGAGCGAGATCGACAATTACCAAAATACGCACAGCGGCGCCGTGGTCTCGTACGCGATCGACAACGACACGCTGCAGATCAGGCGCTTGGGTGCCGTGAGTTCAGGCGGCAGCACCCCCGCGCACTTGAGCGTGCATCCGTCCGGTAAATTCGTATTTGTCGCCAACTACGGCGGCGGCAATGTCGCGGTTTTCCCGGTGGGAGCCGAGGGCGCGCTGGGCGAAGCGACGGACCTGAGACCGAGTGTCGGGCCGCGGCACCATGCGCGCGCCGCCGCCGATCCGCCTGGACAATTTGCGTTCAGCGATCACGACGGCCCGCATCTGCACATGGTGGCGGCGGATCCGAGCGGACAATTCGTCATCGCCAACGACGCGGGACTCGATCTGACCTGGGTTTGGCGCTTCGATGCGCAGGCCGGGCGGCTGCTGCCGGCGGATGTGCCGGTGATCACCGCCCCGTCCGGCTCGGCGCCCCGGCATTTCATCTTTCATCCCAACGGCCGGGTGTTCTACAACCTGTATGAACACGACGCGATGGTGGCGGTTTACGATTACGATGCAGCGCGCGGCGGATTGAAACTCAAGCAGGTGGTGTCGAGCTTGCCGCCGAAGTTCGCGGGCAGCAATTTGTCCTCGGAACTCGTGATGACGGCCGATGGCCGCTATCTCTACGTAGCGAACCGGCTGCACAACGCTGTGGCTATTTTTTCCGTGGCCGCCGACGGTCAATTGCGCAGCATTGCCGACGCCTGGGTGCACGCGGACTCGCCGCGCAGCATTTGCATCGATCCCAGTGGATCGTTTCTCTATTCATGCAATAACCGCGGCGATTCGATCACCTCGTTTCATATCAATGCCGCTACCGGTGCACTGCTGTTCACGGGCCGTTTCGAACCGGTAGGAAGTCCGGCGGTGATGACCATGCTCAGGCGATCTTGACGCGATATACTGGGGGCGCGCTGCGGGTGCGCGACGACGGGTACAACTATGGATATCGCAATGATTGGTCTCGGCCGCATGGGCGCCAACATGGCACAGCGCCTGATGCGCGGCGGACATCGAGTGGTGGGCTTCGATCCCGCCGTTGCGGCGCGTGACTTGCTGGAAAAGAACGGCGGCGAAACCGCAGCCACTCTGCAACTCACTGTCGCGAAGCTCAAGGCGCCGCGCGCGCTGTGGCTGATGGTTCCCTCCGGCGAAATTACCGATACTACGATCAGCAATCTAATGCCGCTGCTGGCGGCGGGCGACACCATCATCGACGGCGGCAATTCGAATTACCGGGATACCCAGCGGCGCGCCGCGGCGGCGGCACAACGTCAACTCCAATACGTCGACTCCGGCACCAGCGGCGGAATCTGGGGCCTTGCGGAAGGGTACAGCCTCATGATCGGCGGCGATAAGGCCGTGGTTGATCGATTGCGTCCGATTTTCGAAACTCTGGCGCCCGCAAAGGATCAGGGCTGGGGCCGTGTCGGCCCGGTGAGCTCCGGCCATTACACCAAGATGGTCCACAATGGCATCGAGTACGGACTGATGCAGGCTTACGCCGAAGGGTTTTCAATTTTGCAGCACAAGAAAGAGTTCAATCTCGACTTGGCGCAAATTGCGGAAATATGGCGTTATGGCAGCGTCGTGCGTTCCTGGCTGCTGGATCTTACCGCCAGCGCGCTGGGGAAAAACCCGACGCTCAAAGGCATCGCTCCCTATGTCGCGGACTCCGGCGAGGGCCGCTGGACCGTCGCCGACGCGATCGAATTGGGTGTCTCCGCTCCGGTAATAACCCTATCGCTGCTCGAACGCCTGCGTTCCCGCGACGATGATTCGTTTACCGACAAGCTGCTCGCCGCCATGCGCAATCAATTTGGCGGGCACCCCATCAAATCGGAGTGATGCTCACGCCGGAATTTGCGGCTTGTGGCGGCTGACCGCTGCGCCGTCTTGCGCCCGCAGACGCCAAAATACGCTGGTGGAAACGATGGTCAGCATGGCGAGCCCGAGCAGCGCCAGATGGATCCCATGGATCATTTGCGGCGCGCTGGCGTGCAGGCGATCCGGAATGAACAATGCCGCAGCGAGCGACGCTGTGGCGATGCCGAAGCTGACGGCCATTTGCTGTACCGTGCTGGCGATGGTACTGGCGCTGCTCACCTCGCGTTCGCCGACATCGGCGTAGGCCAGCGTGTTCATGCTGGTGTACTGCAGAGACGTCAGAAATCCGTATGTGAATGCCATCATGACGATGAGCCAAGCCGGGGTGGCGACATCGATGGTTGCAAACAGCATGATCATGATCCCGAGCGTGAGCGTGTTGGCGACCAGCACGCTGCGGTAGCCGAATCTCTTCAGGATCAACGGCATCGTCAGCTTCAGGCTCATCGCCGCGAGCGCCTGCGGCATGATGAGCAATCCGGACTGGATCGGCGAGAATCCTAGACCGACCTGATACAGAAGCGGCAGCAGGAAGGGAATTCCGCCAATCCCCAGACGCGTGAACAGATTGCCGCTGACCGCGACCCGAAAGGTGCGCACCCCCAGCAACCTCACGCGCAACAGCGGATGCCTCGTGGTTTTGCCGTGCAGACCGTAAGCGGCAATCAAGCTTGCTGCGATCGCGAGCAATCCCAGCATTTCCCGTCCGCTCAACGTGGTCTCGCCGAACACCTCCAGAACATAGGACAGCAGGGAAATTCCCGACCCGAACAGGACCAGCCCGATGATGTCGAGAGGGTAGTTGCGCTCCTCGCGGTAGTTCGGCAAATGCCTGTAGACCAATACCAAGCCGCACAGGCCGATGGGGATATTGACGAAGAAAATCACACTCCAATGAAAATATCCGATGATTGCGCCGCCGATGACCGGCCCCAGCATGGGACCGACCAGACCGGGAATGGCGACGAAACTCATGGCGCGGATGAGTTCCGATTTGGCAAAGGTTCGAATCATCGTAATCCGGCCGACCGGCAGCATCATCGCCCCGCCGCTGCCTTGCAAAATGCGGCACGCGACAAGCACGTGGATGTTGCTCGAAATACCGCAGAGAAACGACCCCAACGTGAACAGGCCAATCGCCGACGAAAACACCCGC
>Ga0209139_10000752_pt1 | contig 11631 bp, 11 predicted proteins | sample BogFormECP14_OM3_FD_188246 | JGI IMG/M metagenome (GOLD analysis project Ga0209139, IMG submission 188246) | Bog forest soil microbial communities from Calvert Island, British Columbia, Canada - ECP14_OM3 (SPAdes) (version 2) | ecosystem: Environmental > Aquatic > Freshwater > Wetlands > Bog ...
TCGGCGTACGGCACGAACGAACTGCTGACCAACCAATATTATTATTTCCGCGCGGGATATTTGCGGGAGCTGCTGCCGCTGCCGCCGTTGCTGGGCGACAAACTGTATTTCATTACGGATTTTGAAATCGCGAAACCGTTTCAGGTTCCGGCGCTGGAGGATCTGCCGCTTGGCGTGGGACTTGGTTCTGTCCAGGAGCGGCTCTTGCGGATGTACCCGCGCGATCATCAGCTTTCCGTGAAACGTGCTGAGGATGGCGGCACGCTGGTTCATATCAGTTTGCCCTTCCGCACGAAAACTGCATGAAACCACTGCGTGTTCTGATTGTTGACGATGAGCCTGCGATCCGCGCCGGGATTCGCAAGCTGCTCTCGGCGATGGATGATGTGCAGGTCTCGGGCGAGTGTCAGAACGCGGCTGAAGCCGTCGCTGCGATAAAGCTCAACCAGACTGACGTGGTGCTGCTTGATATTCATCTGCCGGATGCGAGCGGGCTGGATGTGGTGCGATCCGTGGGCGCGGAGCGGATGCCGTTCGTTGTTTTTGTCACTGCGTATGACGAGCACGCGATTGAGGCCTTCGAACTGAATGCGCTGGATTATCTGCTGAAACCGTTCGATGAGGACCGATTGCAGCGTGCGCTCGATCGCGCGCGGGAACGATTGTCGTCAGACGGGCAGCAACAGGTGATTGCGCAGTTGGAAAAGCTGGTTGCGGGCTACCGTCCGGCGGGGCCGGAGCGGTTTGTGGTTCGCAAGACGAACCATTATGAGTTTGTTTCGGCGGATTCGGTGGACTGGATCGAATCGGCGGACAACTATATCGAGCTGCATTGCGGAGGCAAGACGCATCTGCTGAACGAGACGATGAGCGGGATTGAGCAGCGGCTTGATCCGCGGAAATTTCTTCGGATTCATCGGCGGCATATTGTGAATACCAGCCGGATTCTTGCAGTGCATCCGTTGGTTGGCGGGACGTATGAAATTGAGATGCAGCATGGCGTGCGGCTTACTTCCGGACGGAACTTTACGCAGGCTGTTCGGCTGCTGATCGGGCGCTGACCGCAGGGTTGTCGCCAATTCATGCAAAAAAGCAGATCCTTCGCTCCGCTCAGGATGACAACCCTCGTGTAATTGCCTTTAAGCCTTCAGCATTAAAATCGAACTCATGCGAGCCGCTGTTCTTCATCGCCCTGCGCCAATTGAGGAGAATCCACTTCATCTTGAAGATTTGCCTGTTCCGGAGCCGGGGCCGGGCGAGGTTCTGCTTCGGGTGGAGGCCTGCGGGGTTTGCCGGACCGATTTGCATATCACTACTGGTGAGTTGAAGCCACTGCTTGCGGCGGTTACTCCGGGACACCAGATTGTGGGGCGTGTCGAGAAGGCTGGTGCTGGCGTATCTGGAGTCAAGGCCGGGGAGAGGCTTGGCGTTTCCTGGCTGGGCGGGACGGATGGAACCTGTCTGCTCTGCCGCAAAGGGATGGAGAACCTTTGCGATCATCCTACGTTTACCGGCTACTCGGTGAATGGCGGGTATGCGGAGTATGCGATTGCTCGGGCTGATTTCTGTGTTTCGTTGCCGGAGGAGGCTGCCGCGAAGGATGTTGCTCCGCTGCTTTGTGCCGGGATTATCGGGTTTCGCAGTTTGCGGGTGGCCGAGGTTGAGCCTGGTGATCGGGTTGGGCTCTTTGGGTTTGGGGCTTCGGCGCATCTGGCCATCGATGTTCTGAAGCATTGGGGATGCGAGGTTTACGTGGCTACGCGCGGTGCGTCGCATCAGAATCTGGCGCGTGAGCTTGGTGCGGTTTGGGTTGGCGAGGCTACTGAACGGCCTCCGGTGCAGCTGGATCGGGCGGTTACGTTTGCTCCCAGCGGCGATGTGGTTCTGGCGGCGCTGGCTTCGCTGCGCAAGGGCGGGATTGTGGCGATTAACGCTATTCATCTGGACCGGATGCCTGAGTTTGACTATGACTCGCTGCTCTGGGGTGAGCGCCAGTTGCGCAGCGTAGCGAATATGACGCGGCAGGATGCTCGCGATTTTGTGAAGCTCGCCGTCGAGATCGGGATTCGGCCTCGGACTACATTGTTCCGCCTCGATCAGGTGAATGAGGCCCTGGCTGCGGTGTATCACGATTCGATTGATGGGGCTGCTGTTGTACTTTGTTCCTAGCTTCCCACCCTGACTTCGTCAGGATGGGGCACCCCTTTTTCGTGCAACTGCTCGGCAAGAAGCAGATCCTTCGCTCCCGCTCAGGATGACAGCTCATTCCTGTAAAATAGAGTTGAGGAAATCTATGCCGGAAATACAGCGCAGGAAGACCGTTACGGTCAGGGTTGGCCATGTTCGGGTCGGGTCTGACGTGCCGGTTGTCGTCCAGTCGATGACCAATACCGATACCGCCGATGTTCAGGGGACGATTCAGCAGGTGGCCGCGCTCGCTGCTGCCGGGTCGGAGCTGGTGCGGGTGACGGTCAACAATGACGCGGCGGCCAAGGCTGTTCCCTACATCGTGGAAGGGTTGGCGAAGCTCGGCATTCATGTTCCGATCATTGGCGATTTCCATTACAACGGGCATCTGCTGCTGAAGAAATATCCGGACTGCGCGAAGGCGCTCGCCAAGTACCGCATCAATCCGGGCAATGTTTCGATCGGACGCAAAAATGACGACAACTTCCGCACGATGATTGAGTGCGCGATTGAGAACGACAAGCCGGTCCGCATTGGTGTGAACTGGGGGTCGCTGGATCAGGCGTTGCTGACGCGGATGATGGATGAAAATTCCAAGCTGCCCGAACCGCTCGACGCCCGCGACGTGATGATGGAAGCGATGTGCCGCAGCGCGCTGGATTCGGCGGCTACCGCCGAGAGCTATGGCCTCGGACACAACAAGATCATCATCAGCGGCAAGGTCAGCGGCGTTCGCGACCTGATCGACGTTTATGGGATGCTCGCAAGCCGTTGCGATTATCCGCTGCATCTGGGCCTCACCGAGGCTGGGATGGGGATGAAGGGCATCGTTGCTTCGACTGCCGGACTTTCTCCTCTGCTGCTGAAGGGCATTGGCGATACGATTCGCGTTTCGTTGACTCCGAAACCGGGTGGTGACCGGACGGAGGAAGTGCTGACCGGGCAGCAGATTCTGCAGTCGCTCGGCATCCGTAGCTTTACGCCGCAGGTTACGGCTTGCCCTGGGTGCGGACGGACGACTTCCACCTTCTTCCAGGAGTTAGCCCAGCAGATCCAGAACTATCTGCGCGACTCGATGCCTTCGTGGCGCGAGCGCTATCCGGGGGTTGAGGAACTGAAGCTGGCGGTTATGGGTTGTGTCGTGAATGGGCCGGGCGAATCGAAGCATGCCAACATCGGCATCTCGCTGCCGGGGACTTTTGAGGAGCCGAAGGCTCCGGTGTATGTTGACGGGAGGCTGATGACTACCCTGCGCGGCGACACGATTGTTCAGGACTTCCAGAAGATTCTGGATGAATATGTGAAGACCCGGTACGGGACCGGGGCGAAGAAGGAAGAGTTAGTGGTGGTCAGCTAGACCCCCCTGCCTTTTTGCTAAATTCTTCTAACAACAAGGGTTAGGGTTATTTTAGGGGACTGTTCCGCCTAAATTGCTCTTTCTATTGGATTTAAGATTGTCTTGTCACCATTCGTTGGCGAATAGTAAGGAAGTTGCTGTGGCCCTAATCCCCTGCCCTTTTTGCTAAATTCGTCTATCGATGGGACTTAGCTGTGATTTGCAGCTTACTGGCGCTAAATTCCTCTTTTTATTCGGGTTACTGGATTTTTTATTACGCAGAGTCTGCCTCATGAAATCGGGGCTCTATTTTTATTTTAGCTGGTTTGGGCAGGAAACACGCCAAATTACCCCTCTCCTAATTTATTGATAATAGGCCACTTATAAAATAAGTTGGTGGTTCGCCTCTTGACAGAGACCAAGTCATCGAGGTGGGAAAGGGAAGTGACCTCAGCCTACCTAAAAGCACTTTTTCGGCATTTCCTCTGAATCCCTTTCATCCAGTCCGGCTTTCGTGCCCTTGGTAATCTTTTCGGCTATCGGGCAATTGCCTACTCTTGAGGCGCTACTCCATTTCATTTTTCCGGGGTGTCCGTGCGGATTTCTGCTCTCGCTTGCCTGCTTTTGTGTCCGTTGATGCTGTCGGCTGAAAAGAGCTGCTATTCGCCGGATGAGGCTGTTGCACACCAGAACAAGGATGTCTGCGTGGCGGCCCATGTTTACGACGTGGTGGAGTTAGCCGATGGGACGCGGTTTCTGGATCTATGCAGTCCGGAGACGCCGGACGAGCAGTGCCGGTTTACGGTGATGAGCGCGAATGGGGACCGGAAGACGGTTGGCGATCTGGGCCAGTTTCGGGCGCAGGATATTCGGATTCGGGGCGTGGTGCGGCCTTTCGGTGGGCGCGCGGAGATTCTGCTGAGCGATTCCCGGCAGTTTCATGGAGGGGCGGAGAAGTTCCGGCCGAATCCGGCGCTGCTGCATGGGTTTTCGGCGGAGGACGGGAGGCCAGCGATCAGTGATCCTTCGCTCAAGAGCGGGCGTCATCGGAGCGTGTTTCAGACGGCTCATTGATTGAGCTGTACTTTTCCTGGCTAGCTTGGACCTTGCCCGTTTCCTTGCAGGTGCTGAAGAAACGCGGCCTTGCTTTGCAAGGCAAAAGGCGCACGAACTTTGTTCGTGCGGGTCCTTCGACTTCGCTGCGCTTCGCTCAGGATGACACCGTTTGGAGTTGGGAGATTGGAATTAGCGGAGGGGGCCGGCGTTTTTGCGGAGTTCTGCCAGCGGGTAGAAGGTGCCTCGCCATACGACTCCGCCGCGGACGAGCGTGACGATCATGGATCGCAGCAGCATATAGACGATGATGCAGGCGGCTACGGGAAGCAGAAACACGTAGCCGGTGGGGATGCCGTTCATGCGGCGTTCGCAGTAGCGATACATTTCGAGGGATGATCCCAAGGCAAGAATGCTGGCGGTAAGCATCCCCCAAGGACCGAAGAGGCCCAGAAATGGCATCAGGCAGAAGGCTGCGATTGCGATGCAAGCGGCGAGCAAAAGCAGCGGGTTAAAGCGGAAGACGGCGAAGACGTTTTTCGTGAGGTTGCGGACGATGCCAAGGGTGCCAGCCGCCCAGTGGACACGGATGAGGTCGCGGCCGAAGACGATGCGCTGGCGGAAGCCATGGGACTTCACCCGGTAACCGAGCTTGATGTCTTCGAGGACTTCCATGCGGTGGCCTTCATAGCCTCCGATGCTGCGGTAGACATCGGTGCGGATGAGATTGAAGGCGCCGATGCCTATCGACTCGCGATTCTTAGGGTCTGAAACTTTCCAGGGGCGCTGCGAAAGAAACGCCAGCACCTGAAAGGATGAGACCATCATGCGCTCGCCCGCGCTTTTGAAAACGAGGGTGGGAAAGATGACGAGGTGGTCGGCCTCACGCTCGGCGTAGCTGAGGGCGCGGCTGAGGCAGTCTTCGCGGAAGAGAATATCTCCGTCGGTGAAGAGCAGCCACGGGGCTGTGGCCTGTCGGGCGGCGAGGGCCATGGCGTGCGTTTTGCCCATCCAGCCTGCAGGCAGTTCTTGGATGTGGATGACGCTGATGCTCCTTCCTTTTGCGCGGCCTTCGGCGGCGATTCGATCCATGATTTCGCCGGTTTGATCGGTGGAACGGTCGTTTACGGCGAGGATCTCGATGGAGATGTTCTGTTGCGCGAAGAGGGAGCGCAGGGTTTGCTCGATGGCCTGTTCTTCGTTGCGGGCGGGGACGATGACTGTGATCTGCGGCTGTGGTGTTTGCTCGGTTGTGATGCTCTCTTTGAGCAGGTCCGGGAGTTTTGGGAGATTGCGGCGGGCGGATGTGGTGCGCCATGCCCAGAGCAGGGCGATAAGCCAGTTGAGGATGATGGCTGCTGTTCGCATTCGTTTTCAGTATCTATGATTGCGTTCCTATTCGGAGTTCGTAAGTCGACTGTTGTGCTTTCCCACCCTAACTTCGTTAGGATGGGGCACCCGTTTTCGTGCTGCTGCTCGAGAAAAGCAGATCCTTCGCTGCGCTCAGGATGACAACCTTTATTTAGTGAATTGCTGAGAATTGGTGGCTGTCTTCGCTTTCGGGCAGGATCGGGGCGAAGCGCGAGCCGGTGAAGAGGATGATGCTGGCGATGGCGAGCGAGACCAGAGTGGCGCCGAGTCCGATGCGCAATGATGCGGTTCTATCCGAGATGTGGCCGATGAGGCGCGGCGAGAAGGCGTCGCCGAGGCCGTGGATCATGAAGAGATTGATCGCGAGGGCGGTGGAGCGAATGGGGGCGGCCACGGAGTTCACGATGCAGGCGTTCAGCGGGCCGTTGTTCAGGAAGAGGAAAAATTCGGCCAGGAAGACTGCCGGGAGCAAGAGGGAACGCGGGCCAAAGATCGCGGCCGCAGCGGCGGGGATGGCGACCAGCATGCTCCATGCGGAGATGAGATACAGCGCGCGGTGGTTTTTGCGAAGCCAGAGATGGCCGAGCCATCCACCGGCGACGGTGCCGAGCAGGCCATCGATGGCGGTGATGGCGCCGGTGGTAATGCCGGCGGCGGCGACGGAATATCCGCCAAAGCGCACGAAGAATGTTGGCAGGAAGGTGGAAATGCCGCCGACGGTGAAGGTCCACATGGCCATGCCGAGGGTGGCTGTCCAGAATGCCGGGTTGTGCGCGAAACCGACTATGGTGGTGCGAGTCAATGTGGGCTTGAGTTCATCGGCGGCTCCGCGTTCCGGCTCCTTGACGAAGAACCAGAAGCCGGCGGCGATGAGTACTCCGGGCAGGGCGGCGATGAAAAAGGGCACGCGCCAGCCGTAATGCTGGCCGAGGACTCCGCCCATGAGATAGCCGAGCGCCGCTCCTACGGGGATGGTGATGTAGAAGATGCTGAGGACGCGATTGCGGTCGATTTCAGGGTAGAAGTCGGCGAGGAGGGCGGGCGCGTAGATGCTGAAGGTAGCTTCGCCGATGCCGACGATGGCGTGGCGGAAAAGCAGCGTGTCGTAGCTGTGGACGTTTGCGGTGAAGAGGGTGGCGATGCTCCAGAGGAGCGTGCCGGCGACGATGAGCGGGCGGCGCGGGAAGCGGTCGCCGAGCCATCCGGTGAGCGGTGCCGCGATCATGTAGGTGAAAAAGAAAGCGGTGGTGAGCATGCCCATCTGCGCATCGTTGACGTGGAATTCTTTTTGCACGAGGGGCTGGACGCCCGGGAGAACGTAGCGATCGATGAAGTTGAAGAGGTTGAGGGAGGTGAGCAGGAAGAGAGCGATGCCCGCGGTTTGTGCTGCGGAGGGTTTTGATCGCTGGAGTTCTGTTGTCATGCGGTGAGTCCGCATGATATCAGCTTCGGGTTCCACTCTTACTGGCCGTACTGATTTCCTGAACCTGCATCCTGCTTTCCCACCCTATGCTTCGCATAGGATGGGGCACCCATTTTATTGCTGAAGCCGAGAAACTGCAGATTCCGGGAGTGCGAAGTTATTCGGTTTGTGGGCGGGGCCAGCGGGCTTCGACGGTGGTGGAGATGCCGCCGCGGGGGCGGAAATCGCCTTTGACTACGGCCCAGATGGGGTTGCAGGCTTTTACGACGTCTTCGAGTATCTGGTTGGTGACGTTTTCCTGGAAGATGCCGAGGTTGCGGTAAGCGAAGAGATATTCCTTGTAGGACTTGAGTTCGAGGCACAGGTCGCGGGGCATGTAGCGCAGCGTGATGATGCCGAAGTCGGGAAGGCCGGTCTTGGGGCAGACGGAGGTGAATTCGGGATCGTCGATCAGGATTTCATAGCCGGGAAACTGGTTTTTCCAGGTTTCGATGGATGGGAAAGCGAAGTCGAGTCCGGCTTTTGCGTGCTCGTCTGTGTATCGTTCGGAAAGTACCATGTGTTTTATTGTAGGGCAGCGTGTTCTCGCGCGGGAGGTCAGACGGATTGGTTCTTTCACCACCCGGAGGGTGCCAGGCAAGGACATTGCTCTCCCCCCTGGCTACACAAAGGATCGGGCGCCCGAGATTCGGGCCCTTGCGTTTCGTACCCTTTGGCCCATCACCTCCGCTACCAGGGGTCCAGAACAGCAAAGTGGTCTGTATAGCTGATGAAGATGCTACGGAAAAGAGCCGTCGGAAGCACTCCATCCATTCCAGCGTCTGGAACGTTCTTCCCAGGAGCAACCGGAGCGACGAATGAAATCTGTTGGAAGGAGTGCAGCCCTACATGAATCTCCTGCGGCGGCAGAACGGTATAGGCATGCACCACTCCGTCTGTACCGCGGCTATGCAGGGGCGAACTCGCAAAGACGGTGGGTTGTAGCTTTCCAAGGTCAAACAGCAGTGGTGCGTCGATGCCGGAATCCAGTTGCAGGAGCAACAGTCGTCCTGCACCGGAAACGCGCACCGGAACAATCAGCGGCTGCGTAAACGGCAGGTTCTGCTCAGAATGCGGCGGCGCCGCCAGCGCGATGCGCTCGCCCTTTATCTTTTCCTGCATCTGCTTCATCTCATCGAGACAGACAATTCCGTGCGCGTAGTCGATAAACAGGTCGAAATGTTCCAGAAAGTTTTCGCCGAGAATACCGCGCACGCGAGGGTCTGTCACTTGTATCTGCCCAAGGTTGTGGATGAAAAGCAGTTGGTTCTTTAGCGCATAAGCGCCCGCCTGCACCGACTCCAGCTGTGCGTACGACGCGCGCGTGGAAAAACCCGCCCCCGTCACTCCCGTCACCCCCAGCACCTTCAGGTGCAGTTCCGAAGCCAGCGTGGGATCGACGGTCGTGACTTGTGCCGCCGTGTCCAGCACAAAGTCGTACGGGCCGGAATGATTCAGCGTGACCGGAACAATGGACAGATCGGAGGAATGAGCGTTACATCAGACGGCAAGCGGCTTGTTCTTTGGAGAATAGACCCCCAGATACAAGCCTTCATTTCTGATTTTGACTTGAGTACCCGGAAGTGGAAGACGCCCCGGCGGCTGACACTGGATGCGAACGGCAATATGGCTACCGGCTGGCTCTCTGACAGCAGAACCGTGCTGTTCATTTCCAACAGGAATGGCACTTGGGCGCTGTTTGAACAGGCGATGGATGAAACTACGGCGGAGGTCCTGGTCGAAGGACACAGCATCTTCCTGCCTCGGCTGAGCGCCGATGGTTCGCAGATTTTATACCAATCGCGGGTCGATCCGGCGAACCACTCACTCCCGGCATCCGTGATGCGACTGGCAGTAGCAGGCGGCTCTCCGCAGCTGGTCCTGCAGGACTTTGGTATTACGAATCATCAGTTCGCCCGCCTGCCTTCGACATTGTGCTTGTACAGCAAAGCCCAGGGCGGTGACATGATCTATGTCTCCTTTGACCCTGAACATGGAGTCGGCCGCGAACTCCTGAGAAGTGGCGACAGCTGGGACAACTGGAGCCTGTCTCCGGACGGCAAAACGCTCGCCGTCTTTCCCGGCGATCATCGCATTCGGTTTTTCTCGCTTGAGAACGGAGTTGTCCACGAAGACAAGACGGTCACGCTGAATGACTGGCGGCTCGAGAACGGCGACTGGAGCGCCGACGGCAAGGGCATGCAGATGCAGAGCGTCACTCCGGCCGGAACCCCTGTCATGCTTGAGGTCAATCGAGACGGAAAGACGTCCGTCGCACTCGAAGGCGCAGCCAATACCTCATTCTGGTTTATGATCCAGGCCCCCGACAGCCGCCACGGAATTCTCGGGCTCGAAGTACCCGGCGACAACAACGCCTGGATGATCGATAACTTCTAATACGACATCCCCTTTCTCCTTGACAAACTCCTCGCAAAAACCTACGCTCCCTAATGCTTTAAACATTTGGGCCTAAGGAGTATAACTATGGCCGAGAAAGTAACAATCGAAGGTAAGATAGACGATAAGCCGATACCACATGCATTAGCCTCAAAGGTTGAGGGCGCTCTCAAAAGTGCTTTGGAAAGCGAACTCAAAGTCCCAGGCCTTGTGCCAACCCACCACTTCAGCGTCACTCACTACAGCGTTGTCTACACGCAGGTCTAGCTGAACGGGCCAATCCTACTTTGCATTTCTGAAGTTATTCATCTTACGAGGAGCGGAATTAGTTTGCAGTAGGGGAACTTATTGCCATGCGGGAGCCTTAGCATGAGCAAGCAATCTAAGTGTGTCAACCAGGCGATCCTTAAGGTCGCCTCGCGCTGCAATCTTAACTGTTCCTACTGCTACGTCTACAACATGGCCGACTCTACCTGGAAGATGCGGCCTGCGCTCATGTCCGATCAGGTCTTTGACACAGCGCTTGCCCGCATCTCCCAGCACTGCCAGGCCACAGGTCAGGATAACTTCCGCATCGTCTTCCACGGCGGCGAGCCCTGTCTTCTTGGCGCTCAGACCTTCGATGCCTGGTGCACGCGCGCCAGCGCCGTCCTCTCGGGCATGCAACTCAGTCTCATCATGCAGACCAACGGCACGCTGATCGATGCGCAATGGATCGAGTCATTCCTCAAGCATCGCGTGAGTCTCGGCATCAGCATCGACGGCCCCAAAGAGATCCATGACGCCGCGCGCATCGACCATCGCGAACAAGGTTCGTACGACCGCGTTGTGCATGGCATCAAGCTACTGCAGCAAGCGAAGGTGCCCTACGGCGTGGGCTGTGTCATTCCACTCGGAGCCAATCCGCTTACCGTGCACCATCATTTTCTCGATCTCGGCTGCAACCAGATCACCTACCTCATGCCGCACTTCACGCACGACACCATAGCGCCCATCCATCAGCGCTACGGCCCCACTCCCTGCGCCGACTTCCTCATTCCCATCTTCGACGACTGGTGGTACGAGAGCACGATGGAAATACTCATCGACGATCTGAAAAATGTCGCCCGGGTCATCATGGGCGGCCGAAGCACCAGCGAAGCCATCGGCAACGATCCCCCCTGCTACGTCTTCATCGAACCAGACGGCGAAATGGAGGGCCTCGACAATCTCCGCGCCTGCAGCGACGGACTCTCGCGCATCAAGCTGAACATTCGCGACTCGGATTTTTCTAACCTCCTGCACACGGAGACCATGCACTCCCAGGCTATCTTCGCCGGCATGCCACTCTCGCAAACTTGCCTCAATTGCCCTGAAGCAGAAACCTGCAGTGGCGGATACCTCCCGCACCGCTATTCCAGTGCTCGCGGCTTCGACAATCCAAGCGTGTGGTGCGCCGACCTGCTCAAGCTCTTTGCCCACGTTCGCAAAAGGATGGACGTGAGCATTGAAGAAACAAACGAGCGCAGAAGGATTTTTGAAGAGCAACAAGCCACCGACCCCGAAATGGCAGCCGCCCACATCTTCTAAGGCCCGAAAAATGCCCGTCGAAACGCGAAAACAAAGGCTCCGAAGAATCCTGCGTGAAACCCTCGACGCCGAACTGCCCAGCGACGTTAACGGTCGCCGTCCGCGTCTGCAAGGCCCCTGGGCCACGTTCTTCGAAGAAGGCAACGCGTGGGACGAGGGCGCATACCTCAACCGCGACCTCTATCGCGATCTCACCGGCCAATTCGACAACAACACCATCCGTGAAATCCTGCTCGCCGCCGCCAACATCAAAATC
>Ga0209139_10000753_pt1 | contig 11623 bp, 10 predicted proteins | sample BogFormECP14_OM3_FD_188246 | JGI IMG/M metagenome (GOLD analysis project Ga0209139, IMG submission 188246) | Bog forest soil microbial communities from Calvert Island, British Columbia, Canada - ECP14_OM3 (SPAdes) (version 2) | ecosystem: Environmental > Aquatic > Freshwater > Wetlands > Bog ...
AGAGATATTCGGTCCGACAGTAAACGGAGTACCTGTTTGCGCTGCCCAGGTCAGACTTGTCGACCACCCCCCGATCGTCTCATCGGCCCAGCGGGAATTGTTCAGGAAAGCCTTGCCATGACCGAAAGGCAACTCATAGTTTCCATTGATCGTGAAGCGGCTGCGGATATCGAAAACCGAATTCGTCAGCTCATCGATAAACGGGATCAGCGTCTGGTTCCGCGTACCAATTGCCGTGAAGAGACCACCGGCATCGCTGGCGTCGTCAAGGGCGTGGGACCAGGTGTACGTCGCCAGGAACGTCAAGCCATGCGAGTAGCGCTTCTCCAGTTTGGCCTGCAGCGAGTTGTAGGTGCTTACACCCGCGAAGTGAAGTTGCCCAACCCCGCCGAGATCAGGAAAAGGATTGAACGGGTTGGTGTTTGTGCCGGGCCGCCACAGTCCTGGCGCCGTGTTGAAGCCGTTGTACAACTCCATGTGGCGAGTAACGTTGCCGACATAGCTGATCGTCGCTACGGTGTTCGGGGAAATCGCCTGCTGGATACCCAGGCTGTAGTTCATCGTGTACGGGGTTTTGACCTCCGGGTCAGTAGCGTGGAATCCAGGTTGAGAGACGAAGGTCTGCAGGCCTGCTCCAATCGATGGGACTAATCCAGCCTGTAATGTAATGCCCTGCGAAGCCAGCGATGGGCAATTTCCTGTGGCGCAGGTAGGAGCGAAAAACTGCGCCTGGTTGGAATAGGGGAAATTTGCTCCCAGGTTCCCATTGCCTTCTGACTGCAGGCCGCCATAGAAGATGCCAAAGCCGCCACGAACGACCGTGCTCGGTTGTGTTTGATAAGCGAAGCCGATGCGAGGAGCGAAGTTGGTCTTCTGCGACGTCACTAGGCGGTCGTTATCGACATACTGTACCGCAACATTGTCCTTTGCCAGGATGTTCAGGAACGGTGTACCGAGGTCGACATTCTGTTGGCTCTTTGGGAGCTGGTATACGCCGGAGCCAGTGCCAATCCCAAGCGGGCCGGTGGCGACAAAGTTGGCCTGTTGTCCCGCATTCTCTTTGTAGGGCTGGAAGTAGTCATAACGGACGCCCAGGTTCAACGTCAGTCTTGGCGTTACCTTCCAGTCGTCCTGCACATAGGCTGAGTTATACCACTGCGCATCATTCACGTTGGGCGACTGCGAGATCGTCGCATAATTTTCCTGGTCCACCAGCATGTCGGCTACGGCCGAGCCAGTATTGGCCACGCCAGGCAAACCGGTAAACTGGCCGTTCCAGTGATACTGACCGAGGTCTGCAGGAGCATAAATATAGTAGAAACGGACGGCCTGGAACGAGACGCCGAACTTCAATGCATGGTTCCCCCAGATCTTCGACACGTTGTCCAGGATCTGGTAAACGTTCTGCGATTCTCTGCTGATACCAACCGAACCCCACTGTTGTATGGTGCCGTTGACGTAGCCCGACGGCAGGCCGTATTGTCCGGGCTTCAGGTTAGCCGGTTGCGGGCCCAACCCCAGCGAAGATGCGGCCGTAGGGTTGTAAGCATTCGGTTGCTGGAAGTTGAAGACGCCCCAGTTGTAGCCGAAGCGGAATTCGTTGGTGAGAGTGGGGCCAAAAATGTGAGTCTCGCTGCCCATGAAGTTCATGGCGAGGTTGGTATCGTACTGACCGCCATACCCGCTGCCGTCAAGCACTGGACCCAGCGGCAGACCGTTCGTCTTAATCTCATGCAGGTAGCTGTAGCGTGCATAGGCCTGGTCTTTCGCGCTGATGTTCCAGTCCAGACGCTGGTCCCACTGGATAATGTTGTCGCTGAAGCCTACGTTGACCAGGTAATTGTTGTAGAGCTTGCCATTGTTCGCGTTTGGCGCCGGATACAGGTTAAGGATGTTGGAAGCGACTCCGTTGATCTGGTTGGGGCACAAGACGTTCTGCTGCCCATTGCACGACAGCGGCTGGGCGGGATCGGCTGAGTTCGGCTGATAGAGCACAGTGGGTGCTCCCACACCGGTCAAGTCGCCATTCAACAGCTCAGAGAAATTGCCCTGCTTTTCCAGTGCCGACGGCACGTTAATCGGCGTCGGGTTGCTGATGGAGATACGGTTGGCCTCTATATCGCCGAAATAGAAGAGTTTGTTTTTCAAAATCGGAAACCCGAGCGTAGCACCGAACTGATTCTGGTGATACGGGGGAGTCTTTGCGTCGGGTCCTGCATTCCAGTTGATCGCGTCAAGGTTGGTGTTGCGAAAGTATTCCCAAACATCGCCGTGAATCTGGTTTGTGCCTGACTTGATGCTGGCATTCATTACGCCGCCAGCCGAGTGGCCGAATTCTGCGCTGAAATTGCTGGTCTGGAGACTGAACTCGGAGAGCGCATCCGGCGGAGGCCGCATGACATAGCTCGATCCGTTCAGGAAATCCACCAGGTTAGTGTTGTTGTCTACACCGTCAAGGATGAAGTTATTCTGCTCGGCACGCTGGCCGTTTGCTACAAAATCCCCGCTGCCGCTGCCGCGCGTATTTCCAAAAGGCGGTGCGACGCCTGCGGTGAGCTGCGCGATATACACCCAGTTTCGCCCATTCAAAGGGGTATTGTTGATCACCTCCGTGCTGATCACCTGTCCGACAGCACCGTTTTGCGTCTCCAACAGAGGCGCCGCGCTCGAAACGGTCACGGTTTCAGATACAGAGCCCGGTTGCAGCTGTAGGTTAACGCCAACGCGCGATTGCGCGTCCACACGGATGTGCTCACGCGTCACCGTCTGAAAGCCCTCTGCTGTGGCTGTCACTGTGTAACTTCCGATCTTGAGCGGTTGAAAGACATATGTGCCGCTTGAGTTCGTTTTCACCTGCAGCACCAAGCCAGTGTCGATGTTCGTTACCGTAACCACGGCCCCCGGCACCACGGCCCCGCTCTGGTCTTGGACAATTCCTGTAATGGCGCCCTGATCCACCTGTGCGAAGCAGCTTGTACCGGGCACGAGAAACAGGAGCGGGAGCAGCATCAACCCTACTCCGGCAAGAAGACGTCTGGCTGCAGTGGCTTTGCGTTGAAACATGATCATTATTGCCTCGCAATGAAATCTACTTCCCGTTAAGCGCTCTTTTGTGGAGATGCCTTTGCAATTGCTGGGATAGTTAGCCGCACAATCACTCACGCTGCTAAGACCACCCTGTTCTACTTCTGCCGAATGCGGCCGCGAACTTTGCTTAGCCCGGATCCATTTGGTTCGGATTAAGTCGTCAGTCAAAGCTCCCGACTGTGTACGTTAACGGTGAAAGGTAAGCGCTTACATGGACGTTTGTCAAGCGAGTTGCGAAGTTCCGATCGAATTACGAACCACTTCCTGCTTCAGGCTTGGCTCACTTGAGCCGTTAAATAGGCTATAGTGAGCTTCAATGATTGCACCGGAATCCATCGCGGAAATTCTTGGACTGGGATCGTCGGTACGCACCGTCAGCGAGTTGGAATCTGCGGTCTCTGCGGGTTTGCCGAAGCGTGCATTGGAACGCCTTTCCGCTCGCCTCTATAGTGATCGCCGTAGCGCAAGCGCCTACAAGTTCAAAGTCGTCCCCCAAGCGACGTGGAAACGTCGAACCAAACGTCTCTCCGTTGAAGAGAGTGAGAGAACGGAGCGTCTTGCACGGGTGCTTGCCGCCGCCGAATATGTCTGGGATGACAGGGAGCGGGCCCGCGAGTGGATGAACACTCCACATCGCGAGCTTGGCGGCAAGACGCCATTGGAAACTGCGCGTACAGAACTTGGAGCACGCAGAGTCGAAGAGCTCTTGAACAAACTCTTCTTCGGCTTGCCCTTGTAGATGATCGCCTATCGAATAGCCGACGGGCGGCATCCGATCTTTGATGCGACGGGAGCGATGCTTCATGGTGGACGTTGGAATTCGCTCGGCCCTCCTGTCATCTATGCATCCGAGACCTATGCAGCCGCACTCTTAGAGGTCCTCGTACACGCCAATCTTTCGCAGCCTCCGAAAAACCATCGAGTAGTCCAAATCGGTATTCCCGAAGAAATCAACGTTGAAACCGTTGCCATTGAACAGATGGACGGTTGGGACGCCGCGGACATGATTGCGTCCCGTGCTTTCGGAGACAAATGGATTGAGTCGAAAAGAACCGCAGTCTTACGGGTTCCCAGCGTAATCACCCGAGGACGTGACAGCAATCTTGTCATCAACCCCGCACATCCTCAGTTCCCTTTCATCACATGTCGTCCTGCAGAACCTGTCTATTGGGACGCAAGATTGTTCCGATAACTGTGATGGCCTTTGTCATCCGTGACCCCATTGATGTAGAAAAGCCGACGAGGGCCTTGCTCAGCCCGAATCCCCATTTCACGGATGATGCCCCATGATCCAGGATTACTCGGAGTTGAATACACCCACTGGCGCGCTTGGGTCGCTGCCAGCGCATAAGCAGGACTGGCAGCAATATCGCCTCAGCGAGAACCAAGTGGAGGCGTTTCACCGCGACGGATTTCTCGCCGGAGTGCAGGTACTAGACGACGACCAGGTGGAGGCGCTCTGCGCAGAGCTGGCGTGGCTGATGGACCCGTCGCAGCCATCGCATGAGCGGTTCCACGAGTATCATTCCAACGAGTCCAGCAACCCGGATAAGATCCTGTTTCACGCGCTGGGCGCGTGGCGAACCGGGCCGGCGTTTCACGACGTGCTGTGGAGTCCGGCGTTTCTGGTGGCGGCGTCGCAACTGCTGGACGGGGGGGTGCGGTTCTGGCACGACCAGCTCTTCTGCAAGCCAGCGCATCACGGCGGCGTGGTGGCATGGCACCAGGACTACTCGTACTGGACGCGAACGCAGCCGATGGCGCACCTAACGTGCTGGATGGCGCTCGACGACAGTACGCGTGACAATGGCTGCTTGTACTACGTCCCCGGGAGCCACAAGTGGAACCTGCTGCCGATTACGGGGCTTGCGGGCGACATGAACGAGATCACGACCGTGCTGAATGAGGAACAGAAACAGGCGTTCCGGCCGGTGCCGATCGAGCTGAAGCGCGGGCAGTGCTCGTTCCACCATCCGTTGACGGTGCATGGCTCGTATGAGAACCGCTCTGACCGGCCGCGGCGGGCGACACTGGTGAACGTGTTCCGAGACGGAGTGCGCTCCGCGAGCGACGAGCCTCTACTGACCGGCGTACCGGTGATTCCAAAGGGACAGAAGATAGAGGGGCGGTTCTTTCCGCTTCTGTTCGATCCGCGGGTGATCGGGGACTGAAGGAAAGCGGTGGCGCCTCAGGCGCGCGCGCCGGTGCTATGCTTGCGCGCAACGCTACAATACTTCGCGCATAGAGAAACAGCTGAGGCCGGTCTTTGCAGCGTCGCCTACCGATCGGATGAACTAGTGCGGAATCAGCGGAATATCACATGGGAACTGGGCGGTGTACGAAGAAAGAAGGATTTTTTATTTGCCTAGAACCGAACCTTTATTGACCCCAACACCTCTCTCAAGCATGCACAACCCAGCTCACCAGAAGGAGTCCCTGATCCCCGACCAGACCCTCCTCGTCCTTCTCGCCCAAACCGGCGACCGGGCCGCCCTGGAACAGCTCCTCCATGACACCTATGCGCCGTTGCGTCGCTACATCACCCGTCTAGTCGGCGCCGCCCTCGCTGACGACATCCTCCAAGAGACTTCACTCCAAATCTTTCGCAAACTCCCATTCCTGCGCGAGCCCACCGTCTTTCGCCCGTGGACCTTCCGGATCGCCTCACGCATTGCCTTCTCCCATCTCAAACGTGCCCGCCGCTGGCAGCCCCTCGACGACGCCCCACCAGAACACCTGACAACCCTCAACCCCGGTCTCGGCGAGCCCCCCGACGAGGCCTTCTTGACCCTCCTCGACCACGTCTCGCCTGCCAGCAGAGCCGTGCTGCTTCTCCACTACCAGCACGACCTCTCACTCGAAGAAAGTGCCGCCATCCTGGAGATTCCGATCGGCACCGCCAAGTCGCGCCTCCATTACGGAGTCACTACCCTTCGCAAACTCCTCACCTCCGAAAGGAAACCAGCATGAGCCCCGAACATCAGCAGCCCGACTCCGAAAATACCAACGCGGAAGTCGCTTTCGTCCAGCAAGCCCTGGCAGCCGCCGACAGGTCCGAACGCTTCTCCCGCATTACCGTTGGCATGCTCGCCATTCTCGCCGTCGTCGCCTTTATCTGGATGCACCTCCACATGTTCCCGCCAGAGACCTTGGGGGGACTCCTGCATTCACTGCTTCGCGTCGACCTTTTCTTCCTGGTCCTCCTGTTCGCCATCACCATGTACCTTCGTCAGGTCATGAACAAGAACACCCGCACAATCCTTCGGGCCCTCGCCAACACCCGCCAGCGCTGACTTGATCGCAGACGAAACGCGGGCCGCCGAGGCCCGCCTTCTCTCCAGGCTGCGGTTCCTACACGGGCAGTCATCGAGGTGAATGGCACAGGTTCTATTCGTCTGGGAATCCCTCGCAGCGACGTCAATCAGTCTGTCCTGGTCAGAAGTGACAGTTCCCCGGGTCTGCAACGTCAATCCGACGCGCCGCATCTGCAGGAATGAACTGGACAGCGATGGTTTTTGCCTCGACGGCACCTTCGTTCCGGAGGATGTGCATGTGATCGCCACCAGGATCTACAAACGCCATTCCTGCTTTGTACACATGTGGTTTGCAGTCTGGATCGTGCCCTTCATAACCCGTCACCGTTCCTGCCGTGACGATGATCAGGCTATGCCCAGGGTGCGTGTGCCAGCCTGTGCTTCCGCCAGGCTCCCAGACATTGCTCTGCACGTACATATCTGATGCCCCCATCGTCTCTTGCAGCGATTGCCAGAGTTGCGCATTCCCCCCGGCTTTTGCGTTGTGCGGAAAGGAGTTAGAGACATCCATTTCGCCGAAGCGGCCCACAGCGAGCATGGTGCTTTTGTACCCTTCAGCCGCTGTCGCCGAGGCACTTCCAGAATGATAGAGAGCCGTGGCGGCGGCGATTGTGGCGCTAAACAACACCAGGCACGTTGGTCTCCTTCGCATGTTGACCTCCCTTTCACGTTCATCGCCGCCGGGTAGAAATGCGCGCTTGCGTTGCCGCAGGTTCAGTCGGAACCAGCACACGGAAGTGGCACCAATCAGCCCTACTGGTCGTTCATCGACGGTCTTCTCGATTCCCGATCGAGTCGTCTGACGGTTTACGCACGACGCCATGGATGGCCTGCGGCCCGAAATGAGTCGTCGCAAGTCCCCCGAACACCAGCGTAACGTTCGAATCCGTGACCGAGTACCGGACATCGTTCCCTCCGGTGACACAGACCTGCAGTGTTGATGAAGGCGGATCAGTCTCGAAGGGGGCGATGCTTCCATTCCCCGTCAGCAGGCTGACCGTGCCGTTCAACTGAAAGCCCATTAAAGTGGTGGGGGGTTGGTATGCGGGGCAGCCACTCATGTCCCAGGTGACCTTAGCGTTCGTCAACCTGATGTGGTGCGTGTGAGGGTTTACGAGGGGCTGTGTCGGATCTACAGAACCCGTCGAGGTTTTCCCATAGCCGGACATTGTCATATCCGCTGAGAAGTCGGCGGTTCCCCTTTCTGGGTTGACGTCCATTGACCATTGACCATGTATTTCCCATGGGCTGCCTTTGACAGTCGCACTGAGGGGCGAATAATCGTTGATCAGGCCGCTGAAGTGTACTGACCTGCGCTCCTGGGCTAAGGCACAGGTGGCTGAAACCAACAAAAATAGTGAGAGCACGCGTACCGCTGAAGTCTGGGTTTTGCTTTTCATGAAGAAGCTCCAATTTGAGATTTACTCGTGACCCACGGACACGATCGGGCACATCAGCGGGTGATCTCAAGCGACAAGGCGCGGAATTGTAGCCGTTTCCCAGGTTTGCCGTCGAATGTCCTCCTTTGTCGTGCCGTTGCGGGACACAGGTACAATTTGATTCCCGGGTTCGCCATCACTCCGAACCAGCCAGGAGAGCGTAATGGGAGAACCGTCCCTTGGTTCATCGCCATCCGAAAGACCGATTGAAGACCGGCTGGATTCGTGGAAGGAGATCGCGGCATACGTCAAACGGGATGTGAAGACTGTCCAGCGCTGGGAGAAACGGGAAGGTATGCCCGTTCACCGGCACGTGCACGACAAGATTGGTTCGGTCTACGCTTCCCGGGCAGAGTTGGACACCTGGGCGCGCCGCCGGAATCTTCGAGCACCAGAGAATGACGGGATCAACAATGCCACTTCGGCAGATGCCGTTCTACAGCCGACTTCGACAATTTCGCCGTCGACCTCCCGAGCCAGATGGAAGCTAGTCTTGCTGTTGACAGTGGTGGCAGTAGCACTGGCGATTGTTGCAATCCTCTGGCTTCGGCATACGGAGCGCTTCTGGCGAAATCCGATCGCTGATGCACGATTTCAGACGGTTACGGATTTCGAGGGCCTGGAGCAAGGCGCTGCGGTCTCCCGCGACGGTCATTTTGTTGCGTTTCTGTCAGACCGGGACGGACCGATGGACGTCTGGGTTACGCAGGTGGGTTCGGGTGAGTTTCACAACCTGACTCACGGGAGTGCTTCGGAACTCGCGAATCTATCGATCAGGACTCTGGGGTTCTCGCCGGATGGATCGCTCGTCACGTTTTGGATTCGCAAGCCAGGCAGTTCGAACGGCGACGAGATCGGCGTCTGGGCGGTGCCTACACTAGGCGGCGAGCCGAGGCCATACCTTGAAGGCGTGGCCGAGTTCGACTGGTCGCGCGATGGCTCACGACTTGCGTATCACACGCCCGGCCCCGGAGACCCGCTGTTCGTGTCAGACGGCGGTCTGCGATCGGCGGAGCGACCTATCTTTACCGCGCCTCCCGGACTCCACGCTCACTTTCCGTTGTGGTCGCCCGACAAAAGCTTTATCTATTTCGTTCAGGGCTCGCTGCCGGACAAATTGGACATCTGGCGCATTCACCCTGAGGGAGGAACTCCTGAGCGGATCACGTCGCACAACGGACGCGTGACTTACCCGGTCCTGTTGAATCGGCGCACGTTGATGTACCTCGCCAGCGACTCCGATGGTTCGGGACCTTGGCTTTATAGCATGGACGTCGAGCTTCGCATTCCCCACAGGTTGACCTCTGACCTTGAGCGATACACCTCGCTGGCAGCCAGCGCTGACGGTCGACGTCTGGTTGTTACGCGCACAACTCCTGACACAACACTCTGGCGCTTGCGGATCGCTGACTCAACTGCAGCGGCGTCGGAAGCTGTGAGGATTCCACTAACGACCAGCCCCGGCTTTTCCCCACGTCTGGGCCCTGATTATCTTCTCTATGTTTCTGCGACAGGCACAGGCGAGAGTATTTGGAAACTCGTCAACGGAAAGAGCACAGAGTTGTGGCACGGCGAGGGAGCGCGAGTCTTTGGTGGCCCGGCAATCTCCCCCGATGGGCGGCATATCGCATTCTCAGCCCGGCAAAACCGGCAAACGCTCCTGTACTTGACACAGGCGGATGGCACGAATGCGCGAGTGGTGACTGATTCGCTCGATCTGCAGGGCAGTCCAGCATGGTCGCCCGACGGCCAATCGATCACCTCGGCAGTCGCCGATCGCGGCGCCCCTCACCTCTTTCGCATACCGATTGACGGTCGCACTCCCGTTTCTTTTGTACCGGAGTACTCGGTCGATCCCGCGTGGTCGCCCGACGGCCGCTTTGTTGTTTACTCGGGACCAGACATCGGCACTACATTTTCTATAAAAGCGGTCACAGGCGAGGCCACACCCCATCCTCTGCCAACCCTAACCTCGACCCGCGGAGCGCGACGTGTGGCCTTCCTACCCGGAGGGCGAGCACTCGTGATGCTGCGAGGGGAGATTCAACATAAAAATCTCTGGCTCATTGACCTGGAGACGGGCGCTGAGCGGCAGTTGACTAACCTTGCTCCTGAATTCGACATTCAGGATTTCGATATCTCACCCGACGGTCGCGAGGTTGTTATTGAAAGAGTGCAGGGGCGCTCGGACGTGGTGCTACTGGATCTACACTGACCATAATCCAGTACAATCCCTACCACTTGATTCTTCCTGCCCAAGACTGTAATCAGATTGGGTAAAACGTAAGGAAGGTTTGCGGGACCGACAGTGTTTTCCTTAACACACATCTTTGTGAAAGAGATCGTCCTCCTCTTTACTAGGTGAGCAAGCGCAACCCACAGCGCATGCGATGAGCATCGCAATGGCAATTGTCACCAGCATGGCCGGCAACAAATCGCTCAACCGCGACAAATAATTCAGTAAATCATGCAATTTAAAGAACCACACGTGGTTTAGGCCTTCCAATCAGAAAACTCAGTCATGGGCACGGTTTCTCATGACATCATCAGGAGCGTGATGAGAGCAGCCGCGCATCTCTATTTACCCACACTCGCTCTCAGTATTCTGGCTTCTCCCCCTTCGCAGGGATCGAGGTTGGCACACCCGGAGTCCCAGCATAAGTGATGAGTAGCACGGTCGGTTCGTCACCCGACTTCCCTCGATGCACATCATCCACCGACTCCCCCACGGCTTGCCCCTGATGAACTATCAGAGTCTTGCCGCTCTCCCTGTCCTCGAGCGTGAGACTACCTGAAAGAACATAGACAGAATTCGGAAATGGATGAGTATGCCAAGGCAGAGTAGTATGTGGTGCAAGTGTAAGCTTGATTGTCGTCAGTTGCGGTTGGCCCGCGGGATAGTGCGTATACGGCTTGCCATTCCAGGACTTGGTAGTCTCTAGCACAATCTCACGGCGACCGCTGGCAACGTTATTCGTGCTGCTTTGAGTAGCTGCGGCCATCACAGAAACGCCTGCAAGCATGGCTGCTATCCCCGCGCCAAGAAGTTTGTAATACATAGCTTCTCCGTTCTACTTTGTCTTGCTCAATGCCAACTCGTATCGGACGAGCAGGCGGCTTTCGTCATTCGCCCGTATAAGCGACACGCCAGACGCTGCGCGAGCCGTCATCGCTGACGTAAAGTGCACCGTCTCCACCTACAGTCACGCCTACCGGGCGGCCCCATACTTGTCCGTCTTTAGTGACAAAGCCAGTTAGAAAGTCTTCATAGCTGCCGTCCGCAGCGTGGCCATCGCGCATGGGAATGTCAATCACCTCGTAACCGGCTCGATTGGCTCGGTTCCATGAGCCGTGCTCCGCAGCAAAAACATTGCTGTCGTACTTCTTGGGGAAGTCTCCGCTAGATGGATAGAACAACATTTCCAGTGAAGCCATATGCGGCTGGACGAGAACGTCCGGCACGATCACCCGGGAGCCGATCTCCTCACGCTTGCAATTTGTCACCTCTTCCGGAGTTAACGTTGGAGCCTCCGGATTGGGTCCGGTGCCGTTTGCGCAAGGCTCCGGCAAGCGCGGGTCCTGATGGTCGCCCATGTAATACCAGGGCCAGCCGTAGAAGCCGCCTTCCTTAACCGAGGTTACATAGTCGGGAACAAGATGGTTGCCGAGATTGTCGCGTTCGTTGGTCGAGCACCAAAGCTGACCTGTAATGGGATTGACGGCTTCTCCGACGCAGTTGCGAATACCGGACGCATAGACTTTGATGAACTTTCCTTCGGGCGT
>Ga0209139_10000754_pt1 | contig 11623 bp, 7 predicted proteins | sample BogFormECP14_OM3_FD_188246 | JGI IMG/M metagenome (GOLD analysis project Ga0209139, IMG submission 188246) | Bog forest soil microbial communities from Calvert Island, British Columbia, Canada - ECP14_OM3 (SPAdes) (version 2) | ecosystem: Environmental > Aquatic > Freshwater > Wetlands > Bog ...
ACATGCTGCGCCCCGTTCACGACGTGCGCGTTCGTAATGATGTAGCCGCTCGCATCGACGATGAACCCCGAGCCAATTGCCCGCTGCCGGCCGATGACGACGCCCGCGTTGCCGTGGTCGGAATCCTCCAGCGCACCATACCCGGTCACCAAAATCTGCACGACGCTCGGAGACACCTTCCGGATCAGCGCATCCACGGACTCATTCATTTTGCGCAGTTCGTCGGTCGACTGTGCCTGTGCGGGAAGCAGACCCGTCAAGATGGAAAAACCGAAAAACGCGGCCGCCGCAAAAAGAATCCGCGACGCCTGGTGGCCCGTCGCCCTCCGAAGTACCTTCCGAAACTCGAACATTTGCCCTATCTCCTGAAACGCTCTCTTTAAGACACTATTTAATGGATGCTTGTAGAGTCCTTTCGGAGTACAAGAATAATGGCGCGTCGTCATTTCGCTGTAGCAAGTTCGCTTGTACGAAGTAATGGTGCGCTCTTTTGCGCGAGAGGGAACTGGCGCAATCAAGACTATTCAAGGAGGTACATCAGAGCAATCTCTTTTTACTTTGGCCTCGGCGCCCCTCGGGCGGAGCGTCTGTGAGAAGATTGCTTGCGACAATTCGGAGGTTGGAGCATCTGATTTTCGGGGGCATTCACCCCGTCAACCGCCGCGCCGAACAGGCACGCACCTTCGCACCGGTCGCCTCTTCAAATCGCAAAAGGTGCGACCATAAACACGGTACTCTACGTTGAGACTCTGAGCGCGCTTTTTGAGGGGTTCCAATCATGGCTAGACTTCAGTCCAAGGAAGACGAGCGGCTCGAGGAAGCTCGTACCCGCAAAAAACACTGGAAGCGCTGGGGGCCGTACCTCTCGGAGCGGCAATGGGGCACCGTGCGCGAGGACTACAGCCCCGGCGGCACCGCTTGGGAATATTTCCCCCACGATCATGCGCGTTCGCGCGCTTACCGCTGGGGCGAAGATGGCATCGGCGGCATCTGCGATCGCCATCAGATGATCTGTTTCGGCGTGGCCATGTGGAATGGGCGCGACCCTATCCTCAAAGAGCGGCTTTTTGGTCTTACGGGCAACGAGGGCAATCATGGCGAAGATGTGAAGGAGTGTTACTTCTACCAGGATTCGACTCCTACGCACACGTACATGCGCATGCTTTACAAATATCCGCACGCGGCGTTTCCCTACGACCACCTCCTTGCAGAAAACCGCCGCCGCGGGCGCCAGGATCCTGAATTCGAGCTGCTCGATACGGGAGTTTTTGCCGAGGACCGCTATTTCGATGTGTTCATCGAATACGCCAAAGCCGACGTCGAAGACATCCTCATCAAAATCACCGCAGTAAATCGCGGGCCTGAAGCGGCCACGCTGCATCTCCTCCCCTCTTTGTGGTTCCGCAACACGTGGTCTTGGGGCAAGGATTTGCGCAGGCCCAGCGTGCAAAAAGCGGCTAGCGTTCCGGGCAGCGTTTGCGCCGAGCTGGAACACTTTGAGTACGGCAAGCGCTGGCTGCTCTGTCCGGGCCAACCCGAATTGCTTTTCACGCAGAACGAGACGAACTTCGCGCGTCTGTTCAAAGGCAAGAACCGCACGCCGTACGTGAAAGATGCTTTCCACGAGTACTTGGTCGGCGGGAATAAATCGGCGGTAAACCCGCAGCGAGCCGGCACAAAAATGGCTGCGTATTATCCTCTCGAGCTCGCGCCCGGCCAGAGTGAAACCATCAAGCTGCGTCTGACGGATATGGAGCCGCTTGCCTCGATGCAGCAATCTGCGGGCGTGGCCGGCATCATCACTTCGCCTGGTCATGACGATCGGGCGGAGGGTGTGCCAGCCGCAAACGACTTCGGCGCCGGATTTGACGGTGTGTTTACCCTTCGCCAGAACGAAGCCGACGAGTTTTATGCCTCCCGCTACAACGCGGATTTATCCGACGATGCAAAAAATGTAATGCGCCAGGCTTTGGCCGGCTTGTTGTGGTCGAAGCAGTTTTACCACTACGACGTTCACACGTGGCTGAATGGCGATCCCGCCGGTCCGCCGCCACCTCCCGAACGCTTGAAGGGCCGCAATAAAGACTGGACGCATCTGTACAACGACGACGTTATATCCATGCCGGACAAATGGGAGTATCCGTGGTACGCGGCGTGGGACCTCGCATTCCATTGCATCGCGCTCGCTCTGGTCGATCCCGATTACGCGAAGGATCAACTCATTTTGCTTCTCCGCGAGTGGTACATGCATCCCAACGGGCAACTGCCGGCTTACGAGTGGGCCTTTGGCGACGTGAATCCTCCTGTCCATGCTTGGGCTGCGTGGCGCGTTTACAAAATCGAGCGGCGCGTGCGCGGCGTTGCTGACCGCGGCTTCCTCGAAAAAGTTTTTCACAAGCTGCTTCTCAACTTCACGTGGTGGGTCAATCGCAAGGATCCCGACGGGATGAACATTTTCCAGGGCGGATTTCTCGGCCTGGACAACATCGGAGTTTTCGACCGGTCCGCGCCTCTGCCCACCGGCGGCCATCTGGAACAATCCGACGGCACCAGTTGGATGGGCATGTACTGCCTCAACATGCTGGCTATCGCGCTGGAACTCGCCAAAGAAGATCCCGCGTACGAAGACGTCGCCAGCAAATTCTTCGAACATTTTGTCAACATCGCTCACGCGATGAATGACATGGGCACCGAGGGCATGTCCTTGTGGGACAACGAAGACGGCTTTTATTACGACGTGCTGCACTTGCCGAACGGTGAAGATCACTTCATGAAAATTCGCTCCATGGTCGGACTGATTCCTCTCTTCGCCGTGGAAACGCTTGAACCCGAGATTGTCGATCGCCTGCCCGGCTTCAAGCGGCGCATGCAGTGGTTCATTGACAATCACGCCGACGTTCCCGAGCACATTGAAATGACGCAGCGCTCCGCCCGCGGCATTCGCCGGTTGCTCTCTCTCGCGAATCGCAAACAGCTCAAGCGCGTTCTCACGCGCATGCTCGATGAGACCGAATTCTTGTCTCAGTATGGCGTGCGCTCTCTCTCCCGCTACCACCTCGATCATCCCTACGAAGTGCAGGTGAACGACCACATCAGCCGCGTCGATTACGAGCCGGCCGAATCCACCAGCGGCATCTTTGGCGGCAATTCCAACTGGCGCGGACCAATCTGGTTTCCGTTGAACTATCTCCTCATCGAATCATTGCAGAAGTATCACCACTACTACGGCGAGGATTTTAAGGTGGAGTTCCCGACTCACGCGGGCAGCGAATCAGACCTTTGGGAAGTCGCTGCCGAAATCTCGCGCCGCCTGGTTCGTATCTTTGTGCGCGACAAGAATGGCCGCCGTCCGGTGAATGGTGGCGCGGAGCTTTATCAGAGCAACCCCGACTGGAGGGACTTGGTCCTCTTCTATGAATATTTTCACGGCGACAACGGCGCGGGCATTGGCGCGAGTCACCAGACCGGCTGGAGCGGCTTGGTCGCCAAGCTGATTGAACAGAGCGGAGAGTAAAAGTGTCCGGGCTTATCTTTCGCCCCGCGGTTCGCGAGGATGAGCCGGCTTTGCTTCGCATGATGCGCGGTCTCGCCGAGCAAGAAACAATGAGCAGCAGGCCGAGGCTGCGCAACGCCCGGGAAAAGGAGTTGTGGTGTCGCCCCGACAAATCGCGACTCAACCCATAGCCAGCTCACAAACGCAGGTGCGCCTCGGCCGCGAAATCTGCGGCGACCTGCGGGCCGCCGAATCCCGCGAGTGGCTTGTGACTAACGGCATTGGGGGCTTTGCCTCGGGAACCGTTTCTGGAGGCAACACTCGCCGTTATCACGGCCTTCTCATCGCCGCGCTTCAGCCGCCCGTCGGCCGCACGCAGCTGGTCGCCGCCCTTGATGAGACTGTTCGCTACGCCGGCGTGCCTTATTCCCTGGCCACCCACCGCTGGGCCAGCGGAGTTATCGACCCGCAGGGACTGCTTTACCTCCAGAGTTTTCGTTTGGAGGGCGTTACTCCGGTTTGGACCTATGCGCTCGCGGATGCTTTGCTCGAAAAACGAGTCTGGATGATGCAAGGCGAAAACACTACTTTCATTCAGTACACACTCGCGCGGGCGAGCAGCCCTCTTGAGATTGACCTCAAGGCGCTCGTCAACTACCGCGATTTTCATTCTTTGACGCATGCCGGCGATTGGCACGTGAAAATCGCGCCCGTCGAACACGGAGTGATGATTCTGCCGTTCGACACCGCGACTCCGTTTTTTCTAAAGAGCTCGCAAGCCTCGTGCGAGACGCATCACGGCTGGTATCGCGACTTTTATCTGCCAGCGGAAACGGAACGTGGCCTTGAGGATCGCGAAGACCAGCTCTTCGCCGCGCTTTTTCGTGGCAAGTTGAATCCTGGCGAAAGTCTGTCCGTAGTTGCGACCACCGAAGCCACCGCCGCGCTCGATGCGGAGTCTTCGCTCGGCCAACGCGCCAATCACGAATCGTACCTGCTCAAAGCGTGGCAAACGCAAGACGAGTCCGGCGCCGCCAATGCGCCTGGATGGCTGCGCCAACTTGTTCTAGCCGCCGATCAATTCATCGTCAAACGGAGTCTCCCCGGAGAACCAGACGGCCACAGCATAATCGCCGGCTATCACTGGTTTGCTGATTGGGGACGCGACACCATGATCGCGCTGCCCGGTCTTGCACTCGTCACCGGCCGCGCCGACGTAGCGCGCCAGATCCTCGTAGCCTTCGCCCGCTATGTCGACGCCGGGATGCTCCCCAACAACTTTCCGGATGCTGGAGGCAAGCCGGAATACAACAGCGTCGATGCGGCACTCTGGTATTTCGAGGCCATTCGTCAATATTTCAACGCAACGCAAGACACCGCGACACTGCAAAAGTTATTTCCCGTGCTCGCCGCGATGATCGCTGCTCACGTCGCCGGCACGCGCTACAACATTCACGTCGATTCCGACGATGGACTTCTCTACGCCGCAGGCCCAGGCGTTCAGCTCACTTGGATGGACGTGAAGATTGGCGATTGGGTTGTCACGCCGCGCACCGGGAAACCCGTGGAAATTAACGCGCTATGGATCAACGCGCTCGAAACCATGGCGGAATTCGCTCGGCTGCTAAACAAGTCGGCGGATAGCTACGAGCGCCTTTGCGCGCAGGCCAAGACCAGCTTCCAGAAATTTTGGAACGAGGAGCGAAACTGCTGCTTCGACGTGATCGACGTTCCCGGATCTGGGAAAAACGATGGCGCGCTCCGCCCCAATCAAATCCTGGCCGTCTCGCTGCCGGTCAGCCCGCTGCGCAGGGAACAACAAAAATCCGTCGTCGAGATCTGCGCGCAACGCTTGCTAACTTCGCACGGCCTTCGTAGCCTCGCTCCAGGCGAACCGAATTATCAAGGCCACTATGGCGGCGATCCGCGATCCCGCGACAGCGTCTACCATCAAGGAACAGTGTGGGGTTGGCTGCTGGGACCGTTCGCGCTCGCGCATTTCCGCGTCTACAACGATCGCGCCGAAGCGCTGCGCTACCTCGAACCGCTAGGCACGCACATCTGCGCCTATGGCCTCGGCACACTCGCCGAGGTTTTCGACGGCGACCCGCCACACACGCCGCGCGGATGCATCGCCCAGGCTTGGACAGTCGGAGAAACCCTACGTGCCTGGAGCGAAATCGCAAAAACGTCGTAGATTATTTCTGGTGGGGCTTTCCTGCAGATTCGTAAAGCTCGATCAGAACTTTGCCGCCGCCAGGGACTGGCGTCAGGAAAAAATTGATCCGTGTTCGGTCGGCACCAGGACGCGTCTCGGGATAAACTGGCGATACGCCAAACTTCTCTTTCAAAAGCTCGGTGGCTCGGTCCACGTTCTTGCACAGAAACTCGACTTGCTGGATGCCTTCGCCAAACTTTTCCAGATACCGCGCAATAGCCCCATCCCCGCCCGGCGCCCGCGAGGTCAAAATGTCCAACGAAGTTCCATCCACAAAAAGCAACGAAAACTCTTCCGCATCCTGATCCGAAGGCACTTCCGCCAAGCTCGAAACGCCATGCACCACGCGAAGCTTCGAAAAAGTCTCCCGTTGAACTGCCAGTCCAACCGTCAGTTCCGGCTTCGGGCCCGATAGCAACCGCGACAATTCCTCGTCGCCCCACCACGCCTCCGCCACGCGCTCCGCAGGTGCGCGCCCAGTAGCGTAAATCTCCCCGGCCGCGGCCTCCCTCACGGAAGCTTCTCCGGAACAAAGCCTTGCGATAGCTTCATTTAGTGGGCTGGACATGGTCGACCCGAAGATTGTAGCGTGACTAGCGCCATAGAAACACATTCACTGAGAATCCGGCGCGAAAGTTGCAACGATTCCCGCGCCCCAATCATCTGAGGATTATGCCGAAACCAGTATTATTCACGGTCGATGACGACCCGGAGGTCCTGCGTGCCATCGAGCGCGATCTTCGCGGCCACTATTCCGACCGCTATCGCGTTATGCGCGCCAGCTCGGGCAGCGCCGCACTTTCCACGCTTCGCGAACTCAAAGCCCGCAATAATCCCGTAGCGTTACTCTTGGCCGATCAGCGCATGCCAAATATGGACGGCGTCGGTTTCCTCTCGGAAGCGATGGAAATCCATCCACTAGCCAAACGCGCGCTTCTCACAGCCTACGCCGACACCACCGCCGCGATCGACGCCATCAACGAGGCTCGCATCCACTACTACTTTATGAAACCCTGGGATCCGCCCGAAGAAAAGCTATTTCCCGCCATTGATGACCTGCTCTTGGACTGGACTTCCACATTCCATCCGCTCTATGAAGGTATACGCGTCCTCGGCACCCGTTGGTCCAATCGTTCTTACGAACTCCGCGAATTTCTCGCCCGCAACCAAGTGCCGTATCAATGGATCGATGTCGAACTCGCCCAAACGGATCCCGAAGTTCGCAGCCTGATTGCCTCCCTAGGGCCCGAAGCCGAAACGCTCCCGCTCGTGTTATTTCCCGATGGCACGAGACTCGCGGAACCGGCTCTTCCCGCGGTGGCCGACAAAGTCGGTTTGCGCACCCATGCGCTCACCAATTTCTACGACCTGGCCATCGTTGGTGGCGGTCCCGCAGGTCTAGCCGCAGCCGTCTACGGAGCGTCGGAAGGCCTCCACACCGTTATGATCGAGCGCGAAGCTCCCGGCGGCCAAGCAGGCCTGAGTTCGCGTATCGAAAACTATCTCGGCTTTCCCGCAGGCCTCTCCGGCAGCGATCTTGCCCGGCGCGCCGTCGCGCAAGCCCGCCGCTTCGGGGTCGAAATTCTCTCGCCGCAGGATGTGGTCGGCCTACGCGTGGACGGCCCGTACCGTTACCTCAAGCTGGCCGATGGCGCCGAAATCTCGTGTAACGCCCTCCTGCTAGCCATGGGTGTGCAATGGCGCACGCTCGACGTCCCGGGCATCGACCGCTTTCAGGGTGCCGGCGTTTACTACGGCGGTGGCACTTCCGAAGCCATCGCCTGCCGCGGCGAGACCGTCTACATTATTGGCGGCGCAAATTCCGCCGGCCAGGCCGCGATATATTTTTCGAAATTCGCGGAGAAGGTCATCATGCTCGTGCGGGGCACATCGCTCGCGAGCACCATGTCTCACTACCTCATCGAACAAGTCGAAAAGACTCCCAATATCGAACTCTGGGCACAAACCAGCGTCGTCGAAGTCCAAGGAGATACGCACCTCTCGGGAATCACCGTGCAGTGCGAGCCGAGCGGCACGCGCAAGCAGCTTCCGGCGTCGAGCCTCTTCATTTTCATCGGCGCACAGCCACGCACGCAATGGCTCGGCGACATTATCCAACGCGACGAGCGCGGCTTCATCCTCTCCGGGCCGGACCTGATGCGCGACGGCAAGCGCCCCGCTTCGTGGACGCTCGATCGCGACCCCGGCTTGCTGGAAACCAACGTCCCGGGCATCTTTGTGGTCGGCGATGTCCGCCACGGTTCCGTAAAACGCGTCGCCTCCGGTGTGGGCGAAGGGGCCGTCGTCGTCCAGTTCATGCATCAATATCTAGCCAAGGTACAATGAGCCTGCCAATCAGGAGAGCAGGGCGCGCATGACCGATACTCCCGTGCTATCGCACGAAGAAGAGCTTCTCGCGAAGCTAGTCGCAATTCCCGTGTTCCAGGGCGAGTCTCGCGAACAATTGCTTTGGTTCCTCGCCCAATGCGAAGAACACCACGTCGCCGTCGGTGACGCGATCATGCACGAAGGCGATCAGCCCGACTACATGCTGATCATGCTCGAAGGGCAGATGCGCGCCAGATCCGAACGCGGCCCCTCCGATGGCCCCGTCTTCACGATAGTCACGGGCGATGTTACGGGCATGCTGCCGTTCTCCCGCATAAAAACACTTACGGTCACGGGCCGCGCCGTTGTTCCTTCGCATTACCTCAGTTTCCCTGTCGCGCAGTTTCCGGATCTTTTTCGCCGGCTGCCGGAATTGGTCCGCCGCCTCGTCGGTTTGCTGACCGACCGCGTTCGCAACGTCACCCGCGCGGAACAACAGCATGAAAAACTCGCCGCGCTCGGCAAGCTTTCCGCAGGTCTCGCGCACGAACTCAACAACCCTTCCGCCGCCGCGCGCCGTTCCGCCGCTTCATTGCGCGACTGTTTGCTGCGTCTGCGTGAGGCCGCTCGCAACACCGAGATTGGCCCCGAAGATTGCGGCCTCCTGGCTGAAAAAGAAGAAGAAATTCGCGCCGGTCTAAAGCCAGTGTCGTTCAAGGACGAATTTGAACGCGTCGAGCGCGAAGAGGCCATTCAATCGTGGCTCGAATCCAAAGATATCGCCGACGCATGGAAGCTCTCACCCTCCCTGGCCGACGCCGGCCTCACAGACGCTCAACTCGCATCGTTCGCCGCGGTAGCAGGGAAGTCACTCGGCCCGGAACTCACCCGCTTCGCCACGCTCCTCGAAATGGAACGCATCGCCGAAGAACTAGAGCACAGCTCCGCCCGCATCTCCGATCTCATCAAAGCCATCAAAGAATATTCCTACATGGATCAGGGTCCCATGCAGGAAGTCGATATCGAGCGCGGCATCGAAAACACGCTCGTCATCATGAACCACAAGCTGAAGCGCGGCATCACCGTTGTTCGTGACTACGCGCCCAATCTTCCGAAAGTGCTGTCCAGCGGCAGCGAACTCAACCAGGTCTGGACCAATCTCATAGACAACGCCGCCGATGCCATGAAGAGCAACGGCAAGCTCACCATCCGCACCGCGCGTGAGAATGATTTCGTGCTCGTGGAAATTGCCGACAACGGCTCCGGAATCCCGCCCGACGTCGTCTCGCGCATCTTCGATCCGTTTTTCACAACCAAGGGCGTTGGCGAGGGCAGCGGTCTCGGTCTCGACGTCGTAAGCCGCATCATCAAGAATATTGGTGGTCACGTGAGCGTAACCTCCGTTCCAGGCAATACTCGCTTTCAGGTCCGTCTACCGATTCAATCCGCGAATCAACCCGGGAAATAACCGCGGCAGGAGGAAATCATGGCTGACGTTTGCACGCATTTAGACCAAATCAAAAAAGTAAAGCCCAAAACCCCCAAGGGCTGTGAAGAATGTCTCAAAATGGGTGACACATGGGTCCACCTGCGGCTCTGCCTGACGTGCGGCCACGTCGGTTGTTGCGACTCCTCCAAGAATAAGCACGCCACCAAGCACTTTCACGCCACCAATCACCCGATCATCCGTTCCTTCGAGCCCGGTGAGAACTGGATGTGGTGCTATATCGACGAGCTGATGTTCGAAGAAGACTAAGCATCAAGCAAATCCGTCCAAATTCTGCTTTCCATCCTCTCTGGAGAGACCCGGATTCATTTCCCGCGCGACGTTTAGGCATGTGACTGCCAAGCCGTAGCCGGCCCGTTCGCACCCCTCTGCCCAGGAAAAATTTCTTACTCGATTGAAACGGTCCCGCCCGTTTGTTCACTACCTCTCAAGTCTTGCTGCCTTCGACCCGAGATCCAGGCAACTCGCCGCCAATCCGCGCAAGGCCACCCATGAACGACCAGCCCATCTGGAATTAACCAAAGGAGCGAACTATGGCACAAGTCTTACGCAAACGAATCTCGGACGTTCGAATCGCCCCAGACAGCGCAACAGTTCTAAAGCAATTGGGCCTTCTGGGAGAACTCGCAGGAACCTGGAAGGGCAAAGGTCTCAACCTGATCGCCCGCCCCGACTTCCACGACAAGACCGACCTCTACTTGCAGGTCAATCAGACACGCGAAACTCTCAAGTTCGACCCAATCGGTTCATCCATCCCGAATCGTGGTTTCGGCCAGGACGACATCGAGTTGTTCGGCTTAACCTATCTCCAGCAGATCGCTGACGCAGGCTTAGACGGAGCCCTCCATATCGAGCCCGGCATTTGGGTCACGCAACCCCCCACAGACTTTCCGCCGGAAGCTGCGCCCCCGTCTCTCCCGTCGTCCCCTCCGCCCCCACCGAACCAACTCGTCGCCCGCATGGGTACAATCCCTCACGGCAACTCGCTCCTGGCCGAGGGCATTGCCAAGCCTTTTGTGGGCAACCCCGTCCTGACGGTTCCCGGCGGCGATCAATATAGTTTTTCGTTGTTCCCGTCGTTCAACAGCACGCCGTTCGCGGTGCCGCCGACTGTACCAGTCCCTCCAGGAGGCGTCTTCAACGCCTCTGGCTCGTCGGAAAAACTCACCGCACCGACCGTGCCCGCTCCCCCCTTCCCCCAATATGATTTAACCATTCCGATAGGACCGATCCCTCTCGGCCCCTCCAATCCGCCCTTCACGCTCAACACACGCACGCCCTTTGACACCACGCCACCCGAGCCGCCGCTTCCCGCGAACATCAACGGCGTCCCGATGCAGGACATCATCAACGATCCAATTCTCCTCCTGCAAAAAGACATCGAAAAACTCGTCGCCGAAGGCTACACGTTTGAAGGCACGGCCCTTAACATCGCCACCGTGACACCGCTCAACTTCCTCAAGAATGCCAACTCCGGGGGAGCCGGTCCGGTGGCGCAGGTCACCGTGCCCCAGTTCGGCGGCGGCATCGAGAATATTCAATTTCTCGGTGGTGAAAGCCCTGTTGTGGGAGGCAAGACCGAACTGCAAGAGAACGCACAGACCGCCATTGTCTATGCCACTTTCTGGATCGAGAAGGCCACTCACAAGACAAACGGCCACACCTTCATGCAGCTTCAATATGCGCAGATGGTCGTGCTGAACTTTCCCATCTTCCATCTGCTTAACCCAACGGCCCCAGCGCCTCCTGTCTACGTGAACTTGGGCTGGCCGCACATTTCGGTGGCTACTCTTAAGAAGAGCTTCAGCTAAGGAAACGCGTTCGCTCGCTGAACTAGCCGAACTACTCGTGCGTTAGTCCCGGCGCGAGTGACGGTCGTCAGTGAACACTCTCTGCGGTCGAGCATCCGGTTGTCGAAACCGGATGCTCACGCAGGACTATCTTCCGGGATTCGCTTTTGTTAGTGGCCGCAGGCAGTTATGGTGGAAACGCATCTCCCGGAACCAACGGCGCGATCGGCGGCGCTGGCGACGCTAGGGGAGTCAAAGGCACACCCGCCGCCAACATCCTGCTGCCT